>OGQZ01003307.1_pt1 | contig 10426 bp, 10 predicted proteins | sample 1553321 | NCBI WGS metagenome assembly OGQZ01 (sample SAMEA2579958, study PRJEB22360) | human gut metagenome | reverse complement strand
GTTTTTGATACAATAACTAACAGGTTGACAATGGACAATCCGCCTGCATATAAGGATGAATCGAAGGAATTTCAGGAATACCTTTCTTATATTTGTGATACCATTCTCAGAGATACACTGGGAGTCATAAAGAAGGATTCCGTAGATACTTCGGATGCGACATACCAGGCATGGACAACGGATCAGAGTATCAGTCTCAAGGATTATCTGAACTATGCCGCAAGCCAGAACTGGATCGATATTTCTGTTATTTCACCAGATGGGGAATATCTGGATTCCAATGAAGTTTATAAGGCACTTACGGATTATATTACAGATTATCTGAAGACAGACACTGGTTTTTCGAAGCTTTTGTACAAGTACATGCTTATGAATGACCAGATTTCCGGACAGGATATCTGCCTGGTACTTTACGAGCAGGGCGTTCTTTCCAAGGATGACTCAAGTTATGAAAGCCTTGCCTCCGGTCAGATGTCTGCTTATGATTTTATGATCAATAAGATTGCCAATCTGGAGATCGAACCGGCACAGCTTGCACTTGCACCGTGTTCTGCATCAGCAGTCATTACAGATGTAAATACCGGAAAAGTTCTTGCATGCGTTTCTTACCCTGGATATGATAATAACAAACTCAGCAATAATATGGATACAAGCTATTATTCAAAACTTGCATTGGATCAATCCAGCCCGTTCTTTAACAAGGCAACGCAGCAGACAACAGCACCTGGTTCTACATTGAAGCTTCTGTCTACGATTACAGGAATGATGGAGGGCATTATTGATGATGGAACTTATTATGAGTGTACAGGTAAATTTGATCTGGTAACACCGGCAATTTACTGCTGGAACCGACAGGGGCATGGATCTCTTGAGATTCGTGGTGCGATTGAACAGTCCTGCAACTACTTTTTCAATATGATCGGTTTCCTTGCAGGAAAGAATGCAGATGGAGATTTTTCGGAAACATTGAGTCTTTCGAAACTGCAGCAGTATGCATCCGAGATTGGTCTGGATGAAAAAACAGGCATTGAGATTTCAGAAGCATCTCCACATGTTTCTGACAGTAAGGCAGTTCCGTCTTATATTGGACAGGGTAATCATCTGTTCAGTACCAGTCAGCTTGCACGATATGCGACGGCACTGGCAACTTCCGGAACAGTTTATGACCTTTCCCTTCTGGATAAGGTTACAGATTCTCAGGGAAAAATCCTTACAGAATATGCTCCGTCTGTCAAAAATCAGATGACGGATGTTCCGAGCAGCGTATGGGATGATATTCATGATGGTATGCGCAGGGTTGTTGAAACACATGAACAGTTCAATGGACTTGGAGTAACTCTTTCTGGTAAGACAGGTACTGCCGAGCTGGATATTTACCATCCGAACCATGGTCTGTTTATCGGTTATACGACTTCGGCATCAACAGGTGCTCCAGAATATGCGCTTGCTGTCCGAATTGCAAATGGTTACAGTTCAGGAAATGCCTGTTTGACCGCAAATGATATCTTACAGTACATTTATGATCTGGCAGATGAAGATACAATTCTGACGGGCTATGCCTCCAGCGATACCAGCAATACTTCAAATGATTAACAGACACAGGGCATCTGCCCTGTGTCTGAGATCACAGAAGAAAATACCAGAAGTCTGGAACATATCTTTGAGGAGGATACAGAAACATGGGCGAAGTGATAGTAATTACATCCGGTAAGGGTGGCGTAGGCAAGACAACGACAGCTGCCAATATTGGCACAGGTCTGGCAATGCTGGACAAGCGGACAGTTGTTGTCGATACAGATATCGGTCTTCGGAACCTGGATGTGATCCTGGGACTTGAGAACCGTATCGTGTATAATCTTGTGGATGTCATTAATGGAAACTGCCGTCTGAAGCAGGCACTGATCAAGGACAAGAGACATCCGGAACTGTTTCTTCTGCCATCTGCGCAGACGAAGGACAAGTCGGCAGTGTCACCGGAGCAGATGATCAAGCTGACAGAGGAACTCAGGGAAGAGTTTGATTTTGTTCTTCTTGACTGTCCGGCCGGCATTGAGCAGGGATTTCGAAATGCGATCGCCGGGGCAGATAAGGCACTTGTCGTAACAACACCGGAGGTATCTGCAATCCGTGATGCAGACCGTATCATTGGACTTCTTGAAGCGGAAGATATCAGGGATATCCATCTGATCATTAACAGGCTTCGACCCGATATGATCGCACGTGGAGATATGATGTCTGTAGAGGATGTGATCGAGATCCTTGCCGTGGATCTGATCGGTACGATCCTTGATGATGAGCAGATCGTGATCGCAGCCAATCAGGGAGAACCGCTTTCGGGAAGGAATTCTCAGGCAGAGGAGGAATACCGCAATATCTGCCGGAGGCTTCTTGGTGAGGAGGTTCCTTTTGCAGAACTCAGATCAAAAAAAGGAATGTTTCAGCGAATTGGAGATTTTTTCCGTAAATGATCCATAAGCAGAAGGAGGGGATTTGTATGAAAGCATTTTCGCAATTCAGGAACCGCTCCGCTGATTATGCAAGGAACCGGATGAAGCTCCTTCTGGTTTCAGAGCGGATCGACTGTTCTCCGCAGATGATGAAATTGCTGAAAGATGATATGATCCGCACAGTAAAAAAATACGTATCCATAGATGAAGATGGCGTTGTATTCCGGATCAGCCAGGAACCGCCGGTTCTTCATGCGGATATTCCGGTATATAAGAAAAGGGAATAAGATACAAAATGATTAAACAGTATAAGTTACGATTTTATAATTTCAGACTGGTGATCTTTCTTCTTGCGATCAGTGTGATCGGAATCATTCTGGTTGGAAGTGCCAGAGATGACCTGCGGAGTAAGCAGATGATCGGTGTTATCATGGGACTGATCTTCATGGTGATTCTTTCACTGATTGATTATTCCTGGATATCCAATTTCCAGTGGATCATGTATGGCGTGAACATCGCCCTTCTTCTGATCGTTCGTCTGTTTGGTGATTCTGCAAACGGTGCAGCGCGCTGGATTGATTTTGGATTTATTCGTTTCCAGCCGACAGAGTTGTCAAAGATCATCATTATATTGTTTTTTGCCAGGTTTTTTATGGATCACGAAGAAGATCTGAATACGCCGAAAACACTGGCGAAATCCGTTTTATTGCTGGCTGTTCCACTGCTTTTGATCTATGAGCAGCCGGACCTTAAGAATACGCTTATGATGCTGGCTGTGTTCTGCATCCTGATCTATATTGCAGGACTTAGTTACAAGGTCATAGGCGGAACATTCCTGATCCTGATCCCGTTGATCATCATCTTTCTTTTTATTGTTGTTCAGCCGGATCAGAAACTGATCAAGGACTATCAGAGAGATCGAATCATGTCATTCCTTTATCCTGAAAATGATGAGTACAGTGATGATATTCAGCAGCAGAATAACTCCAAGACAGCGATCGCATCAGGAGAACTGATCGGTAAGAAACTGTCCGGAAACGATGAAGTTACTTCTGTAAATGAAGGAAACTTTGTATCTGAGAACCAGACAGACTTTATTTTTGCAGTTGCAGGCGAAGAATATGGTTTCCTTGGCTGCTGTACGATTATTCTTCTGCTTCTGGCAATCTCGATAGAATGTATCCGGATGGGACTTCGGGCCAAGGATCTGTCGGGTAAGATCATATGCTGCGGAATGGCGAGTATCGTTTCTTTGCAGAGTTTTCTGAATATCTGTGTTGCGACAGGAATCGCACCAAATACAGGTACACCGCTTCCATTTGTAAGTTATGGCCTGACTTCTCTCGTCAGTCTTTATCTTGGAATGGGGCTTGTCCTGAATGTAGGCTTGCAGAGCAGTGCATACAATAAGGAAATTCGCAAAAAGTCAGTAAATCAGAAAGAGGATTACCTATGAAAAAAGAACAGCCACGTGAGCGCAGAAGAGAAGAGATGCAGGAGAGACCAGCAAGACCTCGTAATACTTCCTCATCCGCTGCTTCCACCAGAAAAAAAGCAGCCCGGTCAGCAAGACCGACAGGAAGTGCTTCACACACTCAGCAAATCAAAGGCAAAAGTGCACGTCCTGTCAGTCCGACACAGGCAAGAAGAAATCCGGAAGCACGCCGGAAAAAACGTCCCAGAAGAAATTTCCTTCCGACTATAGTAACGGTGCTTCTTCTGGCAGTCGTATTGTGTGGAGGAGGGTACTTCTTATTGCAGAAGGGACTTTCCTTTGGCAGACAGGTACAGGCATTTGATATCAATCAGGAATTCCAATATCAGAATACACTTAAGGCAACTTCAAGAGCGGCTTCTTTTGCTGCAGACCTCTGTGTGGTAAGCGGTGACCAGAGTCTGGATTCTGTGACACTGGAGGATGGACAGGAGGGACTTCTCCTGGATATCAATGACAAATCGGTAATGTATGCAAAGGGTGCTTATGACAAAGTTTATCCGGCAAGTATCACCAAGATCATGACAGCACTCCTGGTATTTACAAATGGAAACATGGATGACGTAGTCACGATCTCAGAGGAGAATGTAACTCTGGAGGAAGGCTCTCAGCGAGTTGGTTTCCAGGTAGGTGATCAGGTAACGATGGATGAACTGGTGCACTGTCTCCTTGTATATTCAGGAAATGATGCCGCATCTGCGATCGCAACGCATGTCGGCGGTTCAACCGAGAATTTTGTTTCTATGATGAATGCTTATGCCGCACAGCTTGGATGTACAGGAACACATTTCACAAATCCACATGGACTGCAGGATGAGAACCATTATACAACACCATATGACATCTATCTGATGCTTAAAGAAGCACTCAAGTATCCTGAATTTACAGAGATAACACAGATGGGAAGCTATACTGCAAATTATAAATACAGCGATGGCTCTGATGCGAGTGTAGTACTGACAGCAACCGACCATTACCTTACAGGAGAAGCAACGGCACCAAAGGGCGTTACGATCCTTGGAGGTAAGACGGGAACCACCAGCAGTGCAGGAAACTGTCTGGCATTGTTATGTCAGAATGAATATGGCAATCCATTTATATCCATCGTAATGGGAGCTTCCAGTAAGGAACTTCTGTATCAGGAGATGAGTTCCCTTCTGGAGAACATCAATACCGTATAATACATGAATGTATAAAAAGAGACAGCCCGGAGAGTTTATGCAGAATGACAGAGCTCTGGGCTGTTGTTTTTATAAAATAAAAAAGTGTGTTATATAAATTAAAATGTTATAGTATAATAAGTACATATAACAAAACAAAACCCTTTGCGCTCCGCGCATTAATCAACAAAGACAGCCTGATCCCGCTGATCTTCCTGCTGCCGAATTTCTTCTCGAACAAAGTGTTCTCTGTTTTCCTGGCAGAACCGGTAAGCGATATCCTTGCCGCGGCTGTTACCACAATAACCTTTTTTACATTGTTTAACAAAATCCTCAAAAAAGAGGTCAGGTAAATCATTATGAAATCTATTTCCATCTATACCATCACCAGAAACCAGACGCTCGACAATCTTCAGAGACTGGAGCGTCAGTTATCGGGGAGGGGATATTTTCTTCGGATGAGAGAGTGGGAGATGGAGAGCATGAAGGCTCTGACAGAACATCTGGAAGTGCATATTCCTCAGATCTGCTCTCTTCGTTTTTTCTATTCTTTCCAGATTCCAAAGCTTGGAAAGGAATTTGATCTTCTCCAAATCAAAAAAGACCAGATCGTAAATATCGAGTTAAAAAGTGGTGTAGTATCCGATGAGGCGATCTGCAAACAGCTTCTGCAGAACCGATATTATCTGTCTGTGCTTGGAAAGCCGCTCCATTCTTATACTTATATCAGCAACCAGAACCGGCTTGTCAAGCTGACAAAGCATGACCATATCATAGAGGCAGACTGGGAACATCTATGTACAATTCTCCAGAAGGAAAGTCCGGATTATGAGGGAGATATCGAGGATCTTTTTCAGGCAGAACTTTATCTGATCTCCCCGCTTACAGAACCTGCCCGTTTTCTTCGGAAAGAATATTTCCTGACTTCACAGCAGCGTGATATCGAACGGCAGATCCTCAAAAAGATCCGCACAGAACACACCGGCTATTACTGGTTCAACGGACTTCCAGGGACAGGCAAGACCCTGCTGCTCTATGACATTGCCATGAAACTGTCTGTCCGTCAGAGAATCTGCATGATCCACTGCGGAGAAGCTGCCAGGGATTGGGAGATCCTGCATGAACGCCTGCAGAGGATCGATTTTCTCACCGACAAAGAGCTTGCTAATGAAAGGGAACCAGTCAGCTTTGATTCCTACAGCGCCATCCTGGTAGATGAAGCTCATCTGCTTTCCGCTCCAAAACTTGACATTCTTTTAAATGCAGTTAATCACCAGCCCGTGATCTTTTCCAGTGATTCCGAGGATATGATCTCTCCTGAGGAAATGGACCAGACCACTATTCAGAAGATAGAACGCCTGCCACAGATCCTGACCTTCCATCTGACTAACCGCATCCGCACCAATGCCGAACTTTCCTCCTTCATCCAGAATATGCTTCATCTGCCAAGGAAAAAAAGTTCCAGATACTATCCGCATATCGAAGTAGTCTGCGCCAACAATGAAAGCGAAACGCAAAACCTGCTTGACGGCTACATTCATCAGGGCTACCAGTACCGCCAGACCTCCACACCTGCAGACCTGAACACCGCCGCGGTCCGCGTCACCGACCGTCTCGTCACCGTTCTGGATGAACGTTATTATTACGACACAGAAGGATATCTTCGTTCATCTTTGCGAAACAACAGTGGCAGTTCCGACGTACGGACCCTTTTTCACCTTCTGAACCAGACAAAGGAAAACCTGTCACTTATCATAGAGAAAAATGAATCTGTGTATGAAATTCTTCTTGAGATTCTGCAGATGCACAGAAAATGATCTATCATTCAGACAAAGAGTGGAGTTTTAAAAGCTTCACTCTTTTTTTGCCTCTTATCCCAATCTTACAAGAATGTAAGTTGCATCCCGCCTCATCCCGCACTATACTGGATTTAATAACACAGAAACCAAAGGAGACAACATGAAACACATATTACTGGTCGAAGATGACTTAAGTATGTTAAATGGCTTATCCTTTGCCATTAAGAAACAGGGCTATGCTCTTGATATCGCCCGCACCAGAGATGGGCAGAAGCAGTTATGGACGGAAGATAAATACGATCTTGTTATTCTGGATGTCAGCCTTCCGGATGGATCTGGTTTTGATATCTGCCAGGAGATCCGGAAGACTTCAACCGTTCCGATCATGCGAGCACTTCCAGTATCTCAGGTATGGGGACTGAGCGGGATCACAAATACTCCGGTGTCCTGTAAACAGGCAGAGATCGACCATGTTACTATCTGCTCTTATGATGACTTTATCATGGGATGTAGCAAAAGCATGATCGTAAACGGTACACTTGCAGATACAAGCGGAAATAAAAACGAGATCATGACCATCTATAATAAAGACAATCCTCTTTGCCGCAGAAGGTGCCACCTATTCTAACAGCCTGCAAAATGGAAGAAAAACTTGACGAACCTTAAACTTTCCCTTATAGTTGATAATTGATACAAAATTAAAAAATTAATTTAGGGGGAAGTACAAAAACGACATGTTATTTAATTCTTACATATTTATATTTGTTTTTCTTCCACTGACACTTGGTAGCTATTATGGACTGCATAAACTCGGAAAACCAGTCTTTGCAAAGGTTGCATTGATCCTCATGTCTTTCTGGTTTTATGGCTATTTCAATCCAAGTTATCTGTGGATCATGTGCAGCAGTATTGTTATCAATTATCTGTTGTCTCAGCTTTTGCAGCGCAGATGGGGGGGCACAATATCGAAAGGACAGCTTGCACTTCTGAAAAAGGCACTGCTTGGTATTGGTCTGATATTCAATCTTGGTCTGATATTTTATTTCAAATACTATGATTTCTTCGTAGATAATCTGAATAAAGTTTTTTCCACGGACTTCCAGTTAAAGAATATCGTCCTGCCACTGGGTATCAGCTTTTTTACCTTCCAGCAGGTTTCTTATATGGTTGATTCTTACCGCGGAGAAACCAAGGAATACAATTTTACAGATTACGCATTATTTGTAACCTTTTTCCCGCAGCTGATCGCGGGTCCGATCGTTCTGCATAACGAAGTCCTTCCACAGTTTGAGGACAAAAACAACTGGAAGATCAACTGGGACAATATGGCGCGCGGTTTGTATATGTTCGCAGCCGGTCTTGTCAAAAAAGCTGTGATCGCCGACACCTTAAGCGGATCTGTTTCATGGGGCTACAGCCACCTTGGCAGTGGACTTACATCCATGGATGCGATCCTTACAATGCTTGCCTACACTTTCCAGATTTATTTTGACTTCAGTGGATATTGTGATATGGCAACGGGTCTGGGATATATGTTTAATATCCATATCCCAATGAACTTTAATTCACCATACAAAGCGCTGTCTGTCGTAGATTTCTGGAAACGCTGGCATCTGACACTGACCAGATTCCTGCGAACCTATGTGTACTTTCCGCTTGGCGGAAGCCGTAGGGGAACTGTCCGAACTTATATAAATATCATCATTGTATTCCTTGTCAGTGGTCTCTGGCATGGTGCGAACTGGACCTTTATTTTCTGGGGATTTCTGCATGGAATAGGAAATGCACTTACCAGAATGTTCCGGAAACAGTGGGAGAGCATGCATGTAGTCCTTCAGTGGGCTTTTACTTTTCTGTTTGTAAATATAACATGGATCTTTTTTAGGGCTGATTCTATTTCTCAGGCATTTACATTTATCAAAAGAATCCTGAAATTCCAGAACCTCAATCTCCATGCTGCATTTTTACAGACTTTTCAGTTAAAGGAATTCTACTTGATTTACAGTCATATCCCCGTACTCAATAAAATCATGGCTTCCATCCGTGGTTCAGATGCCCTGATTCTGCTTGGCGGAATGTTGTTCCTGTGTCTTAATTTCAAAAACAATCAGGAAATGAATTTCCGTCCAACCACTAAAATGGCGGCAGTGACTGTACTCTGTCTGGTCTGGGGAATTTTTACCCTTTCCGGTGTATCAGAATTTCTCTACTTTAACTTTTAGGGAGCAATACTATGAACAGTAATAAATTTGTAAAAACTGTACTCGTGGGAACGGGCACACTCCTGATCCTCGCAGGTGGCATGACAGCAGTGATCGATCCTTTTTTTCACTATCATAAGCCTCTGAAACAGTTGGAATATCCTCTTGAGCGAGGAAAAGAACGATATCTGAATAACGGTATCATCCAGAATTTTGATTATGATGCTGCAATCACAGGCACTTCTATGATGCAGAATTTCAAGACTTCACAGTTTGATGACCTGTTTGGAACGCATTCTGTCAAGGTAACCCTTACTGGTGATACCTATTGGGCAATCGATGAAGAAATCCGTACTATATTTGACAATAAGTCTGATATTAAATATATTTTCCGCTGTCTGGATTATAATAAGATTTTTGATGACAAGTCCGATTACAATTATGACAATGTTCCAACTTATCTGTATGATAATAATATATGGAACGATGTCCAGTATCTTTTTAACAAAGATATCTTTATAGACAATACGCTTGGTGTTATCAAATACACACTTCATGGCGAAAAAACACCATCCATGGATGAATACAGTTCCTGGGCAGCAGATTATCCCGTCGGAACAGACTACGTACTCCAAACCTACTCTGTTCCAACAAAAATCGAAAAACAGAAGAAGTTTTCAGAGGATGATGCCAAAACTGTCCGTCATAATGTAGAGGCGAATGTTCTTGATATGGTAAAAGCTCATCCGGAAACTACGTTTTATTTCTATACGCCGCCATACAGTGCAGTCTGGTGGTATAAGCTTAAATGCTCCGGAAATCTGGAACGTTATTTTGAAGCAGAAAAGCTGCAGGCAGAACTGCTTATGGAGTATGATAATGTGAAGCTTTTTTCCTTTACGGATCTGTTTGAGCTTACCTGCGATCTTGATAATTACAAAGATGATACTCATTACAGTGAATCGATCAGCGAAAACATCATTAACTGGATTTATGGTGACAAGGGACTCATGACTCCTCAAAACTATGAATCACGGATACAGAAAATGCTGAATTACTATCTTGATTACGATTATTCCCGTTCAGGAATCCCTCTGGTACAGGAAAATTGAATTCTTTTCTGTGCCACACTACAATATTAATGAAAATTTCACAAAAACTTGCAATTCTCTATTGAAATTTGATGCAAAATACACTATAATACAAACATATTAATTATCGTATTTGTTCAAAATTAATATCATATTGTGTCTAAGGAGGAAAACAGGATGGTTGAACTGATTGTAGGAAAGAAAGGCAAGGGCAAAACAAAAGTACTGTTAGA
>OGQZ01003305.1_pt1 | contig 10429 bp, 7 predicted proteins | sample 1553321 | NCBI WGS metagenome assembly OGQZ01 (sample SAMEA2579958, study PRJEB22360) | human gut metagenome | reverse complement strand
GTCTGTAACTTCCATTTCCGTTAAGCCAAACTTCTCGCCGACTTCCTTGCCGGTTGTGGTCTTCAGATCATGGAACGCAGGCAGGCAGTGCATAAAGATTGCCTGGGATCCGGCATTTTCCATCACGGCACGGTTGACCTGATAAGGACTTAAGGAACGGATCCGCTCATCCCATACGGTATAAGGCTCACCCATGGATACCCACACATCCGTATAGATGACATCGGCGCCCTTTGTTCCCTCGGTAACATCCTCGGTAAGGGTGATCGTTCCGCCGCTCTTTGCCGCAATTTCCCTGCACTGTGCCACCAGTGCCTCATCCGGGAAGTAGCTCTTCGTGGTGCATGCCGTAAAATGCATGCCAAGCTTTGCACAGACTACCATCAGCGAATTTCCCATATTGTAACGGGCATCGCCCATATAAGTAAGCTTTACACCTTTGATTCTTCCAAGCTTTTCTTTAATTGTTAAAACATCTGCCAGCATCTGCGTCGGATGGAATTCATTGGTTAATCCATTCCATACCGGAACTCCCGCATACTTCGCCAGATCTTCAACGATCGTCTGCTCGTAACCACGATACTCGATTCCGTCAAACATTCTGCCTAACACACGCGCAGTATCGGCAATGCTTTCCTTCTTGCCGATCTGGGAGCCTGAAGGATCCAGATAGGTCACCTCCATACCAAGATCGTGTGCCGCCACCTCAAAGGAGCATCTGGTACGTGTACTGGTCTTTTCAAAAATCAGTACGATATTCTTGCCCTGATGCATCTCCTTGGTAAGGATTCCCTTTTTCTTCTTATCCTTCAGCTCTGCTGCCAGATCCACCAGATACAGGATTTCTTCCGGTGTATAATCCAATAGCTTTAAAAAGCTTCTGCCTTTTAAGTCCATCTGCCTTCTCTCTCCATCTCTTCTTTTGTTTTAGTTTTCAATTATCCGTAACTGTTCCACATCATGCAGATTCCGGCCATATAGACGTTATCTGTTTTCCTTCATAAGAGCATCTGTCACGATTAACAGATAAAAGTTTAATCGTTCTTAATAATTTCCTTCAGGGAAGCTGCAAGTCCTGCCACGCCCTGAATTTCAGAAGGGATAATGATCTTGGTTGCCTTACCGTCTGCCGCCTTTTCGAAGGCTTCCAGACTCTTAATGCGAAGGACTGCCTCATCTGCTCCTGCTTCACGCAGCATACGGATACCGTCTGCGGTTGCCTGCTGTACCTTTAAGATGGCTTCTGCTTCACCTTCTGCTTCACGGATCATCTTTTCCTTTTCAGCTTCTGCGCGGAGAATGGCAGACTGCTTATCTGCTTCTGCTTCCAGAATGGCTGCTTCACGCTTACCTTCTGCAATCGTGATGCTTGCTTTCTTCTCACCCTCTGCTCTGGTAACGGCTTCACGACGCTCACGCTCTGCCTTCATCTGACGCTCCATGGCATTCTGGATTTCTGCAGGGGGAATAATATTCTTAAGCTCAACACGGTTTACCTTGATACCCCAGGGATCCGTTGCCTCATCCAGGGAAGCTCTCATCTTGGTATTAATGGTCTCTCTGGAAGTCAGTGTCTGATCCAGCTCCAGTTCACCAATGATGTTTCGAAGTGTTGTTGCAGTCAGGTTCTCGATCGCCATAATCGGATTTTCCACACCGTATGCATAAAGCTTCGGATCGGTGATCTGGAAAAACACAACGGTATCAATCCGCATGGTTACGTTATCCTTCGTGATTACCGGCTGCGGTGCGAAATCCACTACCTGCTCCTTTAAATTGATCTTGCGGGCCACCTTATCAAATACAGGAATCTTGATATGAAAGCCAACAGACCAGGTGGACTGATAAGCTCCCAGACGCTCCACAACATAGGCATAAGCCTGCGGCACAATCTTAATGCTGGATGCTAAAATCACCAGAACAAAGATGAAAACCAATAAAACCAATACTGCTAATACTCCCATTTCTTTCTCCTCTCCATTAAAAAGCTGCTGCTTTTACTGCTTTGGTGTAACGATCAGCTTGACTCCGCTGACACGCTCTATAATAACAACGCATCCTACCGGAATGGCTGCTTCTTCATCGGTACTGCGGGCACTCCATTCCTGACCGTTCACGGTCACCTGCCCGATTCCCTGAAGATTATTAATTTCACTGATTACAATGGCCTGCTGTCCGATCAGACTCTCCACATTTGTCCTCACACGGTCCTTATTAAAATATTTTACAGCTACCGGACGGGTAAAGAACAGTAACAGGGCTGATACGACAAGGAACAGCACAATCTGAACCCATAACGGTGCATGAACTGCTGCTGCCAGCGTTGCCACAAGGGCACCTCCTGCAAACCAGATTGTGGTAAGTCCCATCGTGATAATCTCGATAATGACCAGTACGACAAACACGATCAGCCAGATCGTAATCATTGAACTCATACTTACTCCCTCTCCCTGTACTCCCAGGGTCTTGTGTTTACCAGAAGACGTGATCTCCAATAACGTAGCCGTCATGGCGTCCGGCTCTTCTAAAGTAGGTTGCTCCCCCTACCGAAGTTTCGCCATTGATCGCAGCCTGTGCTGCCTGGATGCAGGCATCCGGAATGTTTCCTTCGTAAACCCTTGCCACCTTTCCTGACATGGCAGGTGTAAACTGCCCGGAGGAATAAATGACTCCGTAAATGCTTCCCGGATAGGCCGGACTCTTCACACGGTTCATGACAACCGCTCCGACACCAAGCATTCCCTCATAGGGCTGATTGCCGGCTTCACAGTAGATCAATGCTGCCAGAAGTCTTGTTTCATCAGCATCTGCTGAAACAGCGCCACGGTTCGCAATTCTCTTCCTCTCTGCCGCCTCCCGCTCTCTGGCACGGACCACTTCAATCGTCTCTCCTTCATCAATATGAAAATTAATCTGAATGTATTCCGTTCTGACATATCCGATTGCACCTTCATAGTCGATGCTGACCCACTCATCGTTTACAATTTCGATAAAGTCTACCGCATCATCCTTTGCAAGGTAGCAGATCGTTTCTGCTTCTTCGTTCGGTTCCATCCTAACACGTACTGCTTCTGAATTGAGCTTCACAATCCAGTTCCCGACATCCTCTGCCATCTTCTCGGCATCTTCTCCAAAAACGAGATATTCGTCCTTGGCCCAGCCGATCACGTTGCCGGATTTGATCTTCGTCCAGCCGTTCTCCTGCTCTAAGATTGTGCCTCCACAGTCCTTATACAGGAATCCGACCTTCTCTGATTTTTCATTCGCCTGTGCACGGACGTTCAGCGCATTCTGGACATTCGCCATGGCAAGCTCAGTTTCCATACGTGCCTGCTCGGCTTCAAACTTCTGATAGATATTAAGCTCTTCCTGCTGCTTCTCCGGTTCGTCCACGGTGAAATCATTGGGATCTAACACAGTACCCACGCCGGAGCACATGAAGTCATGTCCTTCCTTTTCTCCGGCCTGAACGGTTATTTCCTCTGTCAGTAAGAATCCCATGCAGATACTTAATCCTGCAAGGCATACTAACAGCCTCTTTCTCCGATCCATGATGTTTCCTCCACTATACATGAACAAGATATTACAAACTTGTTACGTAATATGTGGATAATATTAACAAATGGTCTAATTCTTGTCAAGTTTGCGGGATTACCCATTCACTAAATTCGATCTTCGCTCCGCTCGCTCTCATTAAGTGTTCGGGTAGCGTTCGCACTAAGCTCAAACTTCGACTACGTCTCGTCTTTGCTAAGTGCTCTACATCTTTCCACGCAGGCAGATACCGCATGCATTACGCTGCTGCGGAATCCGCGGTCCTCCAGAACCTGTACGGCTTCGATGGTTGTTCCACCCGGAGAACATACCATATCCTTCAGCTCTCCCGGATGCTTCCCGGTTTCAAGTGCCAGGGCTGCGCTTCCCATAATGGACTGTGCAGCGAACCGGTAGGCCTGTGCTCTCGGCATTCCTGCCTGTACTGCTCCATCTGCGAGTGCCTCCAGAAACAGGAACACATACGCCGGTGAGCTTCCGCTCACCCCGACCACGGCATCCATCAGCTTCTCGGGTACTTCCTCTGCCAGTCCGAAGCTCTGTAACAGAGAAAGACTCTGCTGCATCTCATCCCTCGTTACCAGCTCATTACAACACACACCGGTGCATCCCATTCCGACAAGTGCCGGAGTATTCGGCATACAGCGGACAAATTTTAAGCTTCTGCCAAACATCCTGCCAAGGCTGTCCATCGATACACCGGCAGCAATGCTGACAATCACTGTATCCTCTGAAACCGCATCCTTAATCTGCTCAACCACCCGGGGCAGAACCTGCGGCTTTACGGCAAGCACAAGAATCTCCGCAAAGTGTGCCACCTGAATATTATCCTCACCTATCAGAATACCCCAGTTCCCGGAGGCATATTCTTTGGAAGCCTCACTTTTTGCACATCCCATAATGTCCGTGGCAGACACTACTTCTTTTTTAAGAATGCCGCCAATCATTGCCTTTGCCATATTGCCAAGTCCGATAAATCCAAGCTTCATGTCAATCCCTTCTTTCCTATTTTTTATATGGCGAAGTAACCACTTTTGCACAACCACACATACCTGTGCTTCTCACTCTTACTCCGTCTTAACCAAATGCAGATTCATCAAACAGCCACCTCGTACATCAAAAGAGCCGCTGCCACAGCCGCATTCAGCGATTCCAGCTTCCCCTGCATGGGAATCCGTATGTATTCATCTGCCAGCGCCGCTGTCTCTTCCTTTAATCCGTTTCCCTCGTTTCCGATCAGAAAGGCCGCCCCTTCTGCATAGTCCGGTTCCCGGTAGGATTTCGTTCCTTTGAGGTGTGCCGCATAGACACGGATCCCTGTCTTCTGCAGCTGTCCTATGGTCTGTGTAAGATCCCCGGTATACAGGAACGGTACTCGGTAAAGGGATCCCATCGTGGAGCGGATGGTCTTCGGATTATAAATATCTACGGTTCCTTTACTCATCAGGATCCCATCAACTCCGGCCCCCTCTCCGGTACGGATCATGGTTCCCAGGTTCCCCGGATCCTGAATGTCCTCAAGGATAAGGAACAATGGTCTTTTCCCTTCCTGGGCCTTCCGTTCGCCTGCTCCCCTAAGAAGAGCAGACAGGTCATAGGTCATCTTTTCCATCAGGAAAAAAATCCCCTGAGGGGTCTGGGTATCCGACAGCTTCCGGAATACCTCCTCCGTCACGGTTTCCACAACAGTTCCCTGTTTCTGACAGGTCATGAGCTTTTCGTAAATTCCTGATAATTTATCAAGAGGAGCCTTTCGATAAGACTCCTCCATTCTCTGCCAGACATCCTCCCGGCAGTATATTTCCCTGATTTTTGAAAGCGGTGCTTCCTCAAACATCTTGAATCCTTCCGCTACGAAAAGCCCTTCCTCGTTCCGTGTCCGGCTCTTTTCTTTTAGCTGGATCGCATGCCTGATCCGCCCGTTATTCAGACTTGTAATCATAAAACTTCCTTTCGCAGTTACTGTTCACTCATATCTCGCTCCAGTAACGATTCGCAGGCTCATTTTACTGGGAAAGCAGACGGCTTACCTGATACTGGTATTCCGGAATTTCCTTCTGCATATTTAATGCTTCCTCAATATCAAAATCCTGGAACTCGCCATGACGATAGCCTACGACACGGTTGGTCTTTCCTTCGCAGAGGATGTCTGCCGCATAAGCACCCATAATGGAAGCGTAGAAACGATCCTTACAGGTCGGGGATCCGCCACGCTGCATGTAGCCTAAGATGGTTGCTCTGGTTTCCATTCCGGTTGCAGCCTCGATACGGCGCGCCATGGAAGTGGAATGGCCGATTCCTTCGGCATTGATGATGATATGGTGCTTCTTGCCGCGCTTACGGCTGTTGATAATATTGTTGATGAGTGCCTGCTCGTTGTAATCGTACTTTTCCGGAAGCAGAATGTCCTCGGCACCGTTCGCCACGCCACACCACAGGGCAATGTAACCGGCGTTACGTCCCATTACCTCGATGATACTGCACCGCTCATGGGAGGATGAGGTATCACGTACCTTATCAATGGCCTGCATCGCCGTATTAATTGCGGTATCAAATCCGATGGTATAGTCGGTACATGCAATATCAAGGTCGATGGTTCCCGGAAGTCCGACCGTGTTGATTCCATGTCTGGAAAGTGCCTGGGCACCACGGTAAGAGCCGTCACCGCCAATGACTACCAGTCCGTCAATTTCATGCTTCCGGCAGATCTCTGCTGCCTGCTCCTGAACCTCTTCCTGTTTAAACTCAAGGCATCTGGCTGTTCCGAGAATGGTTCCGCCACGCTGGATGGTATCAGAAACATCCTTCTTCTCCATCTCCACAATTTCTTCATTCAGAAGTCCCTGATAACCCTTCTTGATTCCTTTTACTTTAACACCATTGCAGAGTGCCTTACGCACTACTGCACGGATCGCTGCGTTCATACCGGGTGCATCGCCACCGCTTGTAAGCACTCCGATTGTATTAATGTGATTAGCCATAACTCTCCGTTCCTTTCCATCCGGCAGCTCCTGCTGCCATTTTCTATATTGGTAATTGTTTCATAACAGATCAGTCCTTCACCGTTACGATGTTTCCTTAATTCTGCCTCTCATATTCCGAACCCCGGTTAAAAGCTCCGGAACAGTTTTATTGTACTGGTTTTCCTTTCCATTTTCAATCTTTTTTACACTTCTTTGCGGATATCCCATGCAATTTTAATATTGTCTTCCCCATACTTTGCACAAAGCTGCGCCTTCAGCTCTTCACCGGCCTGCACACTGCAGCTTGGAGGAAGCTTTTTCATTGCCTTTGCTTCTTCAATATAAATCACCACGCTGTCATGCCCGTCTGAGGTCTGCAGGGTCTGCAGCAGTTCATTCGAAGAAGCCTGATAAGCCTCCATAGTAGGGAATTTAATCCACAGCTTCTTCGGAATCTCGTCAAAAGCAGTAATTCCCTCACAGATCACCTTGCCATCGCGATCCTCCTCCAGGGAAACATGTCCCTTAATAAAGACCTTATTATCCTCCAAAAGCTTCATGCTGTTCTTCTCATAGTCTCTTGGAAAAACAATGACCTCCACAGTTCCGACCAGATCCTCAATCTGCAGAAACGCCATGATTTTATCATTTTTTGTATATTTAATCTTCTTATTAGAAATGATTCCGCCGATCGTACAGGACGCATTGTCCCTCACTCTCGTTTCACCGGATTCCTCTTCCAGCACAAAATCCGCAGTCGTATTCGTGATGCCTCTTCTCCACAGATCCTCAAACTCCTCTAACGGATGGCCGCTGACATAGATTCCAAGCACTTCCTTCTCAAAAGCAAGAATCATATCCTTGGAATACTCACCGACATCCGGAAGCCGGACATCATAGCTGGATTTCTCCGATTCGTCCACAATATCAAACAGACTTATCTGCCCCGCCATATTATTCTTCCGGTCATGTACAATGTGATCCATGATCTGCACATAGGCACTCATAAACTGCTTCCGTGTTCCGCCAAGGCTGTCAAGCGCGCCTGCCTTGATAAAGTTTTCGATCGCCTTTTTGTTGATATCTTTATCTGCCATACGGGTGATGAAATCCTGCAGATTCGTGTAGGCGCCACGTTCCTTCCGTTCGTTCACCACCGCATCAATCACAGGACGTCCAACACTTTTGATGGCAGTCAGTGCATAACGGATACTGTTGCCGTTTACGGAAAAGCCGCTTTCTCCCTGATTGATGTCAGGCGGCAGGATCGTAATACCCATACTCCGGCAGACCATAATATATTCTGCCACTTTTCCCGGATTATCAATCACGGAAGTCATAAGCGCCGCCATAAATTCTACCGGATAGTAATATTTAAAATACGCTGTCTGGTAGGAAACCACTGCATAAGCCGCTGCATGTGATTTATTAAATGCATATTTTGCAAAATCCACCATGGAATCGTAGATCTTATTCGCTGCCTGCTCGCTGATACCGTTTGCAATACAGCCTTTGATTCCCTGTTCCTCGTTGCCGTAAACAAAGTTCTGACGCTCTGCATCAATGACATACTGTTTCTTTTTGCTCATGGCACGACGAATATTGTCCGCCTGTCCCATCGTGTACCCGGCAAGTTCCTGCACGATCTGCATCACCTGCTCCTGATAAACGATACAACCATAGGTCGGCTCTAAGATTGGTTCTAATTCTTTGCATTCGTAAGTAATACTGTCGCGCTCATTTTTTCCTTTGATATACTTTGGAATAAAGTCCATTGGTCCAGGACGATACAGGGAAATTCCGGCGATGACATCCTCTAAACTCTGCGGTTTTAACTCCTTCATGAAGTTTTTCATTCCGGCACTTTCAAGCTGGAACACACCCTCGGTTCTTCCGGTTCCGATGTAGTCTAATACTTTTTTATCATTGTAGTCGATAAGAACTGCATCCGGATCGGTATGATCATTATAATCGATGTGATTGACATCGATTTTGATTCCATGGTTCTTATATACGAGATCTGCGGCATCCTTGATGACCGTCAACGTTCTAAGTCCAAGGAAGTCCATTTTCAAAAGTCCAAGTTCCTCGATGGTCGTCATGATAAACTGTGTCGTGATTGTTCCGTCGGACGCCCTCGACAGTGGAACATACTCATCCATCGCTTTCTGTGAGATCACAACGCCCGCTGCATGCATAGAAGTATGCCGTGGCAGTCCCTCTAAACGTTTTGACATATCGATCAGTGTACGTACATTCTCGTCCGATTCGTACATGCCGCGGAGTTCCGGATTCATCTGCAGTGCTTTTTCAATCGTAATATTCAGTTCATTTGGGATCATCTTTGCAATAGTATCACAAAAACTATATGGCAGATCCATCACCCGCCCCACATCACGGATCACACCTTTTGCTGCCAGCGTACCGAATGTCACGATCTGCGAAACACAATCCTTGCCATATTTTTTCACGACATAATCGATCACTTCGCTTCGTCTCTCATAACAGAAATCGATATCGATATCGGGCATGGTAACTCGCTCCGGATTTAAGAAACGCTCAAACAGCAGATTATACTTGATCGGATCAATGTTCGTGATACCTGTGGTATAAGAAACAAGGCTTCCTGCGGCACTTCCACGCCCCGGGCCTACCGGAATCCCATGGGTTCTCGCATAATTGATAAAATCCCATACGATCAAAAAATAATCAACATATCCCATTTTCCGGATGACATTAAGCTCATAATCAAGCTTCGGAAGCAGTTCCTCATGGCGGTCCGGGTAACGCTTTACCAGTCCCTCATGACACAGCTTATTCAGATAAGTCCATGAGTCGTAACCTTCCGGCACCTCGAAATGTGGCAGTTTTGTCACACCGAACTCAATCTCCACATGGCAGCGGTCTGCGATCTTTTGTGTGTTGTCGATTGCCTGACTTGCAAAGGAAAAAAGCTTCCGCATCTCTTCCTCTGACTTCACATAATACTGGCCGCCCTCGTAGCGCATACGGTTCTCATCGGACAATTTCTTTCCGGTCTGGATACAGAGCAGGATATCGTGTGCCTCCGCATCTTCCGCGTAGGTGTAATGTACGTCGTTTGTCGCAACCAGTTCAATGCCTGTCTCCTGGCTCATCCGCACAAGCTGTGGATTGACCATCTGCTGCTCCGGGATTCCATGATCCTGTAATTCCAGGAAAAAGTTTCCTTTTCCAAAGCAGTTTTCATACTTTTTGGCAACTTTTTTTGCCTCATCATAAAGTCCTTTTACAAGATAGCGCTGTACCTCTCCCGCAAGGCACGCACTCAGCGCAATGATTCCACTGTGATACTGCTGTAATACTTCCATATCCACACGGGGTTTGTAATAATACCCATCCACAAACCCTTTGGATACAATTTTCATCAGGTTCTGATAGCCCTCATTATTCTCAGCTAACAGCACCAGATGGTAATAACGATCCTCCCCATGCGCTGCCTCTCTGTCAAATCGGGAGTTCGGTGCCACGTACACCTCACAGCCAAGGATTGGATTGATACCTGCTGCCTTCGCAGCCTTGTAAAAGTCAATGACACCAAACATCACTCCATGGTCTGTGATCGCTGCACTGTTCATGCCAAGCTCTTTCACTCTTGCAACATATTCTTTTATTTTATTCGAGCCATCCAGAAGGGAAAACTCGGTATGCACATGGAGATGGGTAAATGCCATTTTCTTTCTTCCTATTCGTTAAATTTTTGAATCTGCTCTTCCAGAAAAGCCGGATCATCAAAGTAATTGATCTTCATGGCCGCTTTGACTTCACTTAATGTCTGAGCTGCTGTCTCTGCTGCCACTTCGCTGCCTTTTTTCAAAATCTCATAAACACCTTCGATGTTCTTCTCATACTCGGCTCTTCTTGCGCGGATT
>OGQZ01003304.1_pt1 | contig 10429 bp, 7 predicted proteins | sample 1553321 | NCBI WGS metagenome assembly OGQZ01 (sample SAMEA2579958, study PRJEB22360) | human gut metagenome | reverse complement strand
TGAAGAATTAGAAGAGACTGCAAAGCAGGGAAACAGCAGACAGGTTGAAGAACTTTTACCAGAAGCCATGCAGGAATGGGAGTGTATTGTTCGTCTCATACAGACAGTACTGTCCTGAATCAGAAAGAGATGAGCAAAATTCCATTCGCAAAAGGTACAGTCAGAAAGTAACCGTAGGTTTCGCCAAAGAATTTTTGTATTCCTCAACAATACGGGCAGTTTCGGATTGCTTACGGATCGGAACAGGGATCAGGGAATTGTCTGACATAATTAAATCCTGATTTAAGAATCCGTCCACGAAATCCAGATTGACTAAATAACTGCGACCGCAGGAAAGAAAGTTTTTCGTATCAGCGAAAGCGTCCGCAAAACGGCTTAGGCTTCCCGGTACGGAAAAGGTCTCCTTGCGTGTATGGAAGATCACGGTATGCCGTCCGGTCTCTAAGTATAAAATATCAGAAAATGCGATCGAAAGCTCTTTGCCCTTCACGGAGACAGAGAGCTTTTTTTGAGCCGTTTGGATCAAAGCCTCACATCTTTGCATCGCCATCAGAAAATGTTCATGGGTAAAAGGTTTTTGCAGATAATAAAGCGCATGTACCTCATAGCTGTCCATGGCATGCTCGGTAGAAGAGGTAGTAAAGATAATGCCGCTTGTCACCTGCTGCCTGCGAAGCTCCCTGGCGACTTCCATGCCGTCTTTTCCCTCCATATAAATATCTAAGAAAAACAGATCCGGGATTTCCCGGTGTTTCTTCAGATACGAAAACATCTCATCACCGCTTGAAAAAGCAACCGTAGAAAAATCTGCACCAATCTCATTTTCATAAGCAGAAAGATGGTGCATCAGGCGTAGACAATCACTTTTTGAATCATCACAAATGTAGATCAGCATAACAGGCAACCCCCTTTTCTATCACAATCCATATCAGTAAAACATAAAAATAAATCACAAAAAAATGGATAGCCACGAATGACAAATAGGCATTTTTTTTGACAATCAGGCAGATAGCATTGACGTATTGCCGGATATTTTTGATAATAAGACGAATGTATTATAATTCATATAATATAGGTATGAATTTTGTGTTGAAACCATTTTATGCCTATATGTGGAGCTTCGTGTTTCGCGTAGATCATACTGCATCAACTCAAATATCAAACACACATACACATAAAGGCATAAATGGTTTCAGACAAAAGTGACGAAATGAAATCACAAGGAGGAACATATGTATAAACCAACCAGACACAGTTACGAAAAAAGAATGAAAAATCAGCGTAGAAAGGCAAAAGCAGGACTTCTGTTAGCAACAACCTTAACAGCAGGAATGGCAGTAAATCCATGTCCGGCAGTTACCGGATTAGCGTCTTATTTGACCGGAACTGGAAATGTATCCGTGGTACAGGCGGCAGAGACACTCAGCATCAGCAAAGAGAATGTGACGAAGATCAATATCAGCGAACAGACACCGGAAGCGGTTTGGGGTGGTATGCAGATTAACATTGTATTAGATACACCGGGAACTTATCTTTTAGAGGGCAGCAATTATATCAATGAGTCCTATATCGATACGCAGATCACAGTTCCGGAAGGCGTAGAAGTCAATATCATCTTAGCAGACGGATTCTCAATCAACAATGATGATGCAAACTATGTTTGGGGTTGTGGTTACGCCGAGTCTACATTAGGAGTCAATCCATTTGTGATCAACGGAATAGCCAATCTCTATATTGACGGCAATGTGGCGATCAGTGGTCAGTCGGCACAGACGCATTATTATAACAAGCAATATGTTCGTGGACTGTTTGCTGTCAGTGGAAAACTACATATCAAAGAGGTCAAAGAAGGAGCGGTGGTTACCTTAGAAAATGATGTCTTTGACAGGACAAAGTGGGAAAGTCAGCTGAGTCTGACACCGGGAATGTTTGATGGAAGCGGAACCGTTATCATAGAGGAAGGAACTTTTGAGGGCAAAGAGATTTCTCATGGGGTCAATCTAAATACAACTAATATATCCCTGAGTACAATGGGAGACGATGAGAGCGAAGAAAAGTTTACTACAAGTGTGCAGAATTTTATTATAAACGGTGGAAATTATGGCGTAGTTGAGATATACGAAGCAAAACAACATAGTGATGATTATCTATATCAGACAAATCTGTTGATCAACAATGCGTCTTTAACAAAGACAGTCTGCAATTCGGATAGAAACGCTTCAATTGAGTATGGAAGCTGCGCTGATGTAAAGGAAAATGAGACAGGAACAGGCTATATCATAACAAATACAAACCATGATTATGGAGCAGCAGATTATAGCTGGAGTGCAGATAAGAGTACCTGTACGGCAAGCCGGATCTGTCAGAAAGATAAGACACATATAGAGACAGAGACAGCGACTGCAACTTCTGTTATTACAAAACAGCCAACCTGTACAATAGCCGGAGAGCGTACATACAAAGCAGAATTTAAAAATGAAGTATTTGTAACACAGACGCAGACAGAAGCAATTGCAAAAAAAGGACATAAATATGCAGCCCCGACCTATAGCTGGAGTGCGGATAAGAGTACCTGTACGGCAAGCCGGAACTGTCAGAACGATAAGACACATATAGAGACAGAGACAGCAACCGTAACCTCTGCAGTGACCACGCAGCCGACGTATGAAAAGACAGGAGTCCGTACTTATACGGCAGCCTTTAAAAATGCGGCGTTTAGTACACAGACACAGACGGAAACCATTGCAAAGCGGGTAAAACCACAGGAAAATATCCAGACAAAGACCAGCATTAAAAAGGCATCGGTAAGCGGTATCTCCAATAAGAACTACAATGGAAAATCCCAGAAGCAGTCGATCAAAGTCAAATTAGGCAAAAAGACATTAAAACAGGGAACCGATTATTCCGTATCCTATAAAAATAATAAGAATATCGGAAAAGCGACCGTGACCATCAAAGGGAAAGGCAAATACGAAGGAAGCATCAAAAAGACCTTCCAGATTACCGTAGCAAAAGGAAAAACCTATATGGCAGGAAACTTTAAATACAAGATGACAAATGCATCCACAAACGGAAAAGGAACCGTTACCCTTGCTGCAACCAAAAAGTCAAAATCCGATTCAAAGTTTACTTCCTGTAAAATAACGGATACCGTAAAGATCGGTGGTAAGACCTTTAAGGTGACAGCGATCGGAGATAACGCATTCAAGGGTTACAAGAAGTTAAAGACCATTACCATTGAGTCTAAAAACTTAAAGAGCGTAGGCAAGGATGCAGTTAAGAATATCCATAAAAAAGCAACGATCAAAGTACCGAAAGACAAAGTAAAGGCATACAAGAAGTTATTCGACAAAAAGACCGGATTTACTTCTAAGATGAAGATCAAAAAAGCGTAAAAAAATAGAAAGAACCGGAAACGGTGTCCGGAGTATCATACACAGAGGGCCGGGGCAGGGAAATCCTGTTACCGGTCCTCTTCTTATATCAAGAAAGTTTGGCAAAAAGTTTGGTTTTGGTTTGGTTTACATGGAATGACCGTATACGCTATAATAAATGAGGTAAAAAAAGGAAAAGAACGGAGAAGTTTATATAAATGAGGAAGTGGTGGCAAGAACGGTGAGAACGGTAAGAAAGAGTAAAGAAGAGGTGCATTACCCAAGACATGGCAAAGAACTGTCTCAGGTGATGGAAGACGCGAAAGAGCAGGGAAAGCTTCGGGCAGTGATGGAAGAGGAATTTAAACATCCGGTGTCAATGACCGGCGTCTGGGAGTGCAGAGAATACTTTCATATAGAGGATGAGAAGGGGTATGAAGGCAGTATAGCCCTGCTTTCCATGAGGGCGTTGTTAGCAACGATGGAAGGGGAGTTAGAGGAGGCACGTCATTATGCAAACCTGTTGTGTGAAGAACCACAGGAACTGGATGAAAAAAAGCTGACACAGGAAGAATTTTTTCATCTGATGTTAGAAATGGTGCTTCCTGACACTACGGATAAACGATTTTTTCAGATCATATTATTTTTAGCACGGATACAGACACAGCCGATCCAGAGTCTGATACTTTCGGCATGCAGACCGACCATTCTGAATGGATTCCGGGATTTTACGCCATATGCAAAGTATGCAGTGACCTATAAAGACGAGATCACGGAAGCCGTGCAGGCACTCTATGGCAACAGCGGAAAAGGTGTCTATGAAGTTGCCTTAGCGGAATGGAATTACCAGAACAACAAATGTTTTGATGCATTAGTTTTAGTCACCGGAACAATTCCGTTGTTAGAGTCCGAGCAGGATGTGCAGTGCCTGTTTGTGGCGATGGCGTTGCAGTTTCGGATACTTCTTGTCAACGGACAGACCAAGATGGCAGAGCCGTACATCAAAAAAATCCGGGAACGCATCCAAAGAGGCGGACGGGATGAGTTAGAGTCAAGTCTGGATGCATTAGAATGCCGAGCAGCCTTATATGGCGGAAATATGGAGCGTATCGAGGCGTGGTTAGAATATCAGGCACCGGATGAAAATAAAGAACTTTATATGATGGATATGTATGCTTATCTGATCAAGATCCGCTGTTATCTCTTAAATGGAAAGCATATGATGGCGATCGTATTAGCAAAACGTCTGATCAATTTGATCGAGCCGGTCAACAGGTATATGGATCTGTGTGAGTGCTATATGTTATCAGCCATGGCATGTTATAAGGCAAAAGATAACAAGCGTCTGTGCGAGGAGCTGCAAAAGGCATTAGACCTTGCAAAACAGTATGGATATTACCGCCTGTTAGCAGACGAGGGAGCCTGTATGGTAGAAATGTTAAAAATTTATCATAAAGAGGCAGGGGCAGACAGCTTTACGGAAAACGTGCTCGACCTTGCAGGCAGTGTAGCAAGTCATTTTCCGGATTACTTAAAGTCACCGGGAGAGCGTTACGGTGCTTTAACGGAGAGAGAAGCAGAGGTCTTACGCCTGATGGCAAGAGGCATGAGCAATGATATGATCGCAGAGGAATTAGACAAGAAAGTGGGAACCGTAAAATTTCATACGGCAAACATTTTTAAAAAGCTCAAGGTACAAAACCGGCAGCAGGCGGTAGAACGTGGCTATGAGATTGGATTTATAGGATTAGAAAAAGGAGGTACTGATGAGAAGAAAAAGTAAATTTATTATGATTCTGTTCGTATGCATGGTGGCTATGTTAGCCGGATGCGGACAGTCGAAAAAAGAACCGGATGATTATGCAACCAATAATGTGAAGAGTGAAAAGACAGACAGTGCGAAAAAGAAAAAGACATCAGAAGGGCTAGCAAAGGACAAGATTAAAGTAGGTGTAGTCCATTTGTCCGACCCGGCAGAGGGCAGCGGTTACACTTATACACATGAACTGGGAATCCAGGGAATGCAGAAGAATCTCGGATTATCAGATGAACAGATCGTAAGAAAGAACAATGTAGATGATACTGATGCGCTGGCAACACAAAAGGCAATACAGGAGTGCATAGACGAAGGCTGCAATATTATCTTCGGTACAAGCTGGGGCTACATGGATGTGATGGAACAGATGGCAGAAGAGTATCCGGACATTTATTTTTGCCATGGAACCGGTTATAAGAGCAACGGAAAAAATTTTACGAACTATTTCGGACGCATCTATCAGGCGAGATACTTAAGCGGGATTGTCGCCGGAATGAATACAAAGACCGATAAGATCGGTTATGTGGCGGCACAGGATTCCTCGAATTCAGAAGTGACAGGAGGGATTGATGCCTTTGCAATGGGAATCGCATCGGTAAACCCGGATGCAGAAGTATATGTAAAGATCACACATAGCTGGTATGCACCGGAGGCAGAAAAAGCGGCATCCTTGCAGCTTTTAGATATGGGCTGTGATGTCATGGCACAGCATTGCGATACACCGTATCCACAGACAACGGCACAGGATGCAGGAGTCTATGGAATCGGATACAACTCTGATATGCGAAAAGAGACACCGGATGCCTGCCTGTGCAGTGTAATATGGAATTGGAGTGCATATTATACTTCCGAGGTACAGAGTATCATAGATGGTACCTATGATGGAAAGAATTATTATGGTGGTATGGCAGAAGGATTGGTGGACATTACGGACTTGGCAGATTTTTGCGCCGATGGAACACAGGAAAAAGTAGATGAGGCAAGGGCAGAGATTTTATCCGGAAAATGCAATGTCTTTGATGGAAAGATTGAAACCAATACAGGGGATACAATTGGAAAGAAAGGTAAGACACTAGACGATGATACCATCACGGGAGGTATCAATTGGTACTATAAAAACGTGAAGATTGTAGAGTAGGAGAGATACGGATGGAAGAGACAAATAAAAGACAGATAAGATTTGACTTAAAAAAGAAGATTTTAATGCTTGGGGTTCTTCCGGTCTTAGTATTGGGACTGATGGTTATCTTTATAGCACAAACCATTGTCAGGGATTCTCTGCTAAAAGAGATTAAAGATGCATTGCAGAGTGCGGCAACATCTACGTTTGCAGCGTATGACCAGAATTCAGGGGATTATATTAAGACGGAAAATGGAGAAATATGGAAAGGAAGCTACAATATTTCCAAGTCGGAAAGTCTTGTGGACAGTATCAAAGAAAAGACAGGATTAGAAGTGACTTTTTTCTATGGAAAAGACAGGATCATGACTTCTGCAAAGGATAAAAACGGAGACCGTATCTTAGGTTCTCCGGTGGGAGAGACCATCCAAAAAGAAGTCTTAGAAAAGGGAAAAGAATACTTCAGTGACTCCGTGTCCATAGACGGCACACTTCACTATGGTTACTATGTTCCGGTCTATCAGGGAGACAGCAAAAAACCGGTCGGCATGATCTTTGTGGGAGCAAATAAGGCACAGAAGGATTCTGCGATCAATAAGATTATCAATACCGTGATCTTAGTGGTACTGATTGTAATGTTGCTCTGTATCGCAGTGGCAGCAGTGTTTGCTTTTAATTTTTCAAGAGCATTGAAAAAAGGAATCAATATGGTACAGTCCGTGTCCTCCGGTAATCTGAAAAATGAAATGGATACAAAGTTGATAAAAAGGCAGGATGAACTCGGAGACTTATCAAAGGCGATCAGCAGCCTGCAGGAGGAAATGATCAAAAGTATTGCGCATATTGCAGGAAATGCAGAGGCGGTGCTGATGGCATCCGGCGAACTGGGCGAGACAGCAAGAGAGGCCACAACTTCTATGCGGCAGGTAGAGGGAGCGATTGACAGCATTATGCAAAGTGCGGCAACGCAGGCAGAGATTTCCGACAAAGCGGCAAAGAATGTACATAGTATGGGTGAAAAAATTGAGCGGACCACAGAGGAGATGGAACAGATGCAGCAGAATGCAGATGCCATGTCCTGTGCAGAGAAACAGAATGTGGAAACCATCCGGGAACTGCTTGAAAGCAATAAAGAAGTGCAGGAACTGATACAGGAGATCGAAGCACAGACAGCAAAGACAAATGAATCGGTAGTACAGATCAAAGAAGCAACGGAAATCATTGCATCCATTGCTTCACAGACGAACCTCTTAAGTCTGAATGCGAGCATCGAAGCTGCAAGGGCAGGAGAAAGTGGAAAGGGCTTTGCGGTCGTTGCTACAGAAATCCAGCAGTTAGCAAGCAAGTCCAATGAGTCGAGTCAGAATATCTCTGATATTTTACAGCAGCTTACGGAGAACTCAGATCGTGCAGTAGAGACAATGGGAAAAGTTACAACGACGATAGAGGCACAGACCGAACATATCAAAGAGACCGAGACAATGACAGAAGCGGTTATGAAGAGAATTTTAGAATCCATAGAAGGAATGCAGGTAATCGCAGACAGCGTAGAGTATTTAGATGGGGCAAGAAAAGAAATCGTAGAGACCGTGTCAGAACTTTCAGAAATTGCAAAACAGAATGCAGCCACTACACAGGAAGTATGTACGGCAGCCAATACCGTAACAGAGAATTTTGATATAGTATCCGGCAGTATGGAAGGCTTAAAAAATATTGCGGATGAGTTAGAGGGAAGCATGAAGCATTTTCAGGTGTAACAGATAAAAAGTAAGAGGGAACAATATGTCAAAGAAGATATTACGATACATAGGAACGTTTGCAGCAGTGCTCTGTCTGTTCTGGGCACTGTTGATACTCACGTCCCTGATACCAAACGGACAGATCAAAAAGAATCTGCAAAAAAGTGAAGAATTCTATAAGAGTGCGGAGGCATTTTCCTTTGAGCAGGGACAGAAGATGCATACGGTTTCCGATAACTATGCGGATGCGATCCTGTTAAACATCCTTTGGAACATTGACAGTAAGCAGCCGGTGCTGACCTCCTTAGACACCAAATACTGCGACGGCGGTGACTATGGTGTGAACTGGGGACTGCATCAGGCACTCAACGGAAAAAAAGCCAATTGTGATTATTCACGTTACTGGCATGGTTCGGTGATCTTCTTACGCCCGCTGTTACTGGTAACGGATGTGCAGGGCATTAAGAACATTGGACTTGCGGCAGTATTGCTGCTTACAGTCTGCAATCTGTTGCTTTTGTTAAAGAAAAAACAATATTTTGTGGCAGTGTCTTTAACCTTCTCTCTGCTATGTATCCACATATGGGATGTCAGGCTCTCACTCGAATATCTGCCGGCATTTCTCGCCAGTCTGACGATGTGTCTGCTCTTTTTAGGGTTGGAAAAAAAAGGAGACGATACGCTGATGATGCTCTCGGTGGTCAGCGGAGTGTCCATAGCATTTTTTGATTTTTTAACATCCGAGACACTGGCAATTTTACTGCCATTGATACTGGTGGTATTAGTCAGATGGCAGGACGGCAGGTTAGGAACCTTTCCTGAAAATATCAGGTGGCTGGTACGCTGTGTCTGCTGCTGGGGGATCTCCTATGTGATGACATTTCTCGTAAAGTGGACAGCGGCATCCGTAGCAACCGGAGAAAATAAATTCCACTCAGCCATTCAGTCGGCAGGGGTGCGTTTTGCAGGTACCTCACAGGAAGAAAATCTGCCGTTATTCAAGCAGATCCCATATGCGGTATTTGCAAACATCTCGACACTCTTTGGAGGGGAAGGTCGTGTGGATTTCGGAAAGATTCTGATCGGACTGCTCATAGCACTTCTGATCTTTGGCGGCGGGTATTATCTGCTCCATGGAAAAGAAAAACAAAAAGATGTCACCCGCACGGTGCTGGTATTAGGAGCAGTTCCGTATCTGCGGTATCTGATACTCAATAACCATTCGTATCTGCACGAGTTTTTTACCTACCGTGCACAGGCAGTTACGATCATCGCGCTCTGTGCAGTGGTCTGGTGCAACCGTGAACCACAGTTGTTTCGGGGAAAGACGCAGAGTTCAAAGGCGAAAAGTTCAAAAATGCAGGGAACGAAGAATGCGTCTGCAAAGAAAAAGGGAGGCAGGAAATAAAAAGTGAATGAAGTAGAATTTACCATCCTGATGCCCTGTCTGAATGAAGAAAAAACCATCGGTTACTGCATCCGCGAGGCAAAGAGTGCCATACGTCATTACGGGATATCTGCCGAGATACTGATCGCAGATAATGGCAGCAGTGATGCATCTAAAGAGATTGCAAAGAAAAACGGGGCAAGAGTCATAGAAGTACCCAAGAAAGGCTATGGCAATGCCGTGATCGGAGGGATCAGGGCTGCCAAAGGACGCTATATCATCATGGGTGACTGTGATAAAAGCTATGATTTTAAAGAGATCGGCAGGTTTATCCGTCCGCTTAGAAGTGGCAAACAGTTAGTTATGGGAAGCCGTTTTGCAGGCGGCATAGAACTGGGGGCAATGCCCTTAAGCCACCGTTATTTTGGAGTTCCGCTGCTCTCGTTCCTTGGAAGGCTCCGTTATCGGACAAAAGTGCAGGATTTTCACTGCGGACTTCGCGGTTTTGAAAAAGAGGCAGCATTAGCATTGGGGCTAAGCTGTGGAGGCATGGAGTTTGCAACGGAAATGATCGGAAAATTTGCCGGGTCGGGAGCAAAGATCGCACAGGTACCGGTTTCCCTGCGAAAAGACGGGCGGCAGGGACATTCCCATTTAAGGACGATACCGGATGGAATGAGGCATTTACGGTATTTATGCCGGAATATCCCACTTATGTAAGATAAGTGTTATTTATAGATAGAATGTTGTATACAAGAATGTGTTATATGCAAAAACAGGAAGGAGAATGTAAAAATGCAACAAATAAAACAGCGATGCAAAGGGCTGTTAGCCCTTGCATTGTCGATCATGATCGGTTTGACTATGATGCCGGTATCTGCTAAGGCAGCAGAAGACGAGTTAGAATATAGGCTGCTGACGTACTATGCCCATGAATATGGTGAAGACTATCGGTATTATGTGGAAAGTTATCCAGAGATTACGGTGAAATCA
>OGQZ01003292.1_pt1 | contig 10470 bp, 11 predicted proteins | sample 1553321 | NCBI WGS metagenome assembly OGQZ01 (sample SAMEA2579958, study PRJEB22360) | human gut metagenome | reverse complement strand
CTGCCGTTGGACGGGCGGGTCTCGGTATGGAAGGCATACGGGTCAGCCTTATAGACCAGCTCATCCGCCGGGGTGGTGATGCAGTATTTGTAGACATCAAATTGTTTGATGCCGGGAACGAAGCGCTCCCAGATACCGTCCGTCACCTTTTCCATGGGGTGCTCGCCGGGCGTCCAGCTGTTGAAGTCACCCACAATGGAAACGGCCTTGGCGTGCGGTGCCCAGACACGGAACACCGCGCCGGCCTCGCCGTTTTCCTCGCACAGATGCGCACCGAAGTAGCGATAGGCCTCCTGATTGTTGCCCTGCTTGAACAGATAAATGGGCAGATCGGAGCTTTTGGGCGTTTCTTTGCGCTGTTTCAACGTAATCTCCCCTTTTGAGCGGTGCTGTAGTGGATACAGTACACCGACTCTATATAATCTCTGTCTCTATATTACCTGTTTCTTACGGGAAATGCAAGGTCTTTTGTGTAATATTCTGCTAAAATTTTCGTATGTTGCCTATTCGTTTTGTACAAGTTCGACATAAATCGGGCGTTTTTTCGGACAAACGTACAAAAAAAGTCCCCTGCAAGGTTCTTTTTACACTTTGCAGGGGATTTGTGCAATCCGGAAATTATTTTCAGGTCCCGTAGATGTAGTACGGGTTCTCGCCGCTGTAGACGCTGCGGCGGTTCCAGACCGTGTGGGTGGCCAGATATTCGGCCCAGGCATGGTAGCCCGCGGCATTGAAGTGGACGCCGTCCTTCGTGGCGTAGTCGTCGATCTGGCTGCCGTCGGCGGGGTTGGTCAGGGCCTCGCGGATGTTGATATAGTAGCAGCCCTTGCGCAGCGCCATGTTGGCCAGCAGGTCGTTGACCGTGGCAATGCGGGTGTTGTCCAGACCGGGCTTGGAGGCGACCACATCCTCCTGTACGCCGGGAATGGACTGGATATAAATCGTCACGCCGGGGTTCAGCTGCTCACGCAGCATATCAATGAGGCGCTCGTAGTAGGCGATAAAGCTGTCCTCACTGCCCTGCACGACGAGGTTGTTCGTGCCGACAAGGATATAGAGATAATCCGGCTGGCTGGCGGCAATGGTTTCCATCGGGGTCTCGTTCGCACCGGTGACGGCGTTCTTGACGCTGACATTGTTGACAAAGGTCTGCACGCCCGCGCTGACGTAGGTGGCGTAGTGGGCATTGTGGTAGCCTGTATCGTAGATGCCCAGGCCCGACGCGATGCTGTCGCCCGCGAAGGTGACGGTGTTGAAATAGTCGTTCGTCACGGTGCCCAGCATCGGGACAGCCACCATGCGGTGATCGGTGTTGCGGTACTCGGTGTCGATCGTGGCCGCGACGGCCTCGGACTTGTCCCACGCGGCGGTATCGACGCCCGGTAGGATGCGCTGCGGCTCGGCAATGTCTGCCGGGGCTGCCGAGGGGGCCTCGGTGGGCGCAGCGGCGGACGCGGCCTGCTCCGGCGTAGCGGATTCCGCCGGGGAAGTCTGAGCCGGGGCACTCTGCCGGGTGAACCAGAAGTAGCCCACGCCGATGCAGAGCGCCGCCAAAACAACGATGAGGATCAGGAACAGTCTGCGCTTGCGGCGCCTGCCTGCGACCTCATTACGGTAGGTATAAAAATCAGCCATAAAAGCTCCTGTTCTTTACGCAATCAAGCATGTATAGCTATTATACGCCGGAACCGCACCGGGTACAAGTGGCCACAGCAAATTTTACAGACCGAAAAGGGCCGTTTGCAAAAATTAGCTTGACGCTTTTCTCCTGTACCCCTATAATAAGAGTAAGAATAGACGTGACCAATCATCACAGAACGGAGGTCCTGCCCCATGGCATGGATGATCGTATCCGACAGCTCCTGCGAGATCCGCGAGCTGGAAAACCCGGCACCGGGCGTGCAGTTTGCCCTTGTACCGTTTAAAATCCGCGTTGGTGAACGCGAGTATGTTGACCTTGCCACGCTGAACACCCAGCAGATGCTGCAGGCCATGACCGACTACAACGGTGCCAGCACCACCGCCTGCCCCAGTCCCGAGGAATGGGCCGAATATTTTTTGCAGGCGGACAACGTGTTTGCCCTCACCATCAGCAGCAACCTGTCCGGCAGCTACAATGCCGCCATGGCCGCGCGCGAGATGGTGCTGGAGGAGCACCCCGAAAAGAAAATTTTTGTGCTGGACACGCTGAGCTGCTCCGGTGCGCTGGCCGGTGCCGCCGAGCTGGCCAACAAGCTGATCGGCGAGGATCAGACATTTGACGACATCTGCTTTGCGCTGAAAAAGTTTGCCGATAGCACCCACATCCTGTTTGCACTGGCGAGCTTTGACAATCTGGCCAAGAACGGCCGTGTCAACAGGGTAGTTGGTTTTATCGCAGGCCGCCTGAACATGCGCGTTCTGGGCCGCCGCACGCCGGACGGCAAGATCGACTTTTACTTCAAGACCCGCGGCGAGACCCGCGTGCTGGCAAAGATTCTGGAGCAGATGGACGAGGACAAATACGATGGTGTCCATCCGGTGCTCATCAGCGAGTGCGGCAATCAGAACGCCGCCCAGCTTTTGCATCACGGCATTGAGGCCAAGTGGCCCGGCGCTCCGGTGAAGATCGTGCCCTGCTCCGGCTTGTGCAGCTTCTACGCGCAGGATCAGGGCATCATTATCACGTATTGAGACCAAAATCAAAATGACCGCCAGACGTTTTCCTCGTCTGGCGGTCATTTTCATAAAGCACTATTTGCCGCAGCCTCCACCATGATATGCTTGAGTTGCTCTGGTGTCAGAATTGCGTTCACTTTGCGGTGAATCATGCGGTGGCAGTTTGCACAAAGGCAGACCAGGTCTGTCTCCGGGTTCACCTTCACTTCCTCGTCCAGAGAAGACAACGGAACTAAATGGTGAACCTCGATAAAGTTTTTGCCCAGTGCACCGTAGGTCTTTTCAAAATCAAAACCGCAGACACTGCATTTACAGCCATGAATCCGAATCGCTGCTGCGCGGTTCTGTGGGCTGCGCTCGTAACGGGTGACGTAATACTCCGTCTTCTTCCCATCCGGATACATCACACGAGTTTCTTCAACACCTACGTTTGGCTCGACACGTTTTGCCACCCACGGCCATGCCTTTTCCACTCTCCACATCATCCACAAGAAAGATTGTGCGTCAATCAGCTCCACATCCTCGAAATATCTTTCCAAAAGCACTTCAATCTGTCTGGCAATGTCTATTATCGTCTGATAATTTTCCCATGTACATTCGTTCAAGCACGAGATCGATATTTCCAGCTTCGGAAAACTAATATTCCGGTAATGATCCTTTTTGACCGTCACATAGCGTTCACGGTCTTTGAGAAAAAACAGGTAAGCAATCACAGAGAACGGGTCATAAATTCGTTTAGTGGATAATAATATTACCAGCTCATGAAAGCAGTCTTCCTCGTCACTAACATTTCCCCGGAACAGTCGTTTCAAAATCCACGCCGTCTTTTGGCAGTCATTCGTAAAGACTTCTGATGTCAACATATAGCTGGGCAACGAAACAAGATTTTCGCGTTCTTCCTCTACAACAACTGAAAAGGTATTCAGTACGCACTTTACAATTTCAGAATCTGTCTTATCATTCCAGCCATTCAACTGCAATTTCTTATGTGCTTCCGTCCAAACCTGTCTCTTGTAGCCTTCTTCATGATACCAGTCGCCCGAGTGGAAGGATACCTCTGTCGAGTCGTCTCCTGTGCCCTTTTGATTTGCCACTGCAATTGCCGTAAGCTGAGACAAACGTTCCTCAAAAAGGCTCTCACTTATTATAGTATTCATTAGTATTCATTTCATTTGCCTATCACTTTATTCCGGCAGCCGCTCCTTCACGAAATCCAGGAACGCCTGGGCGGCGGGGGCGAGGTTCTCGCCGCAGGCGAGACCGATCTCCATCATCTGGTGGGGATTCATCGGGCGCTCCACGACGCCGGGATAGCCGTCCTGGTGGTTGATGGCGTTGTTTACGCTGATACCCAAGCCCGCCGACACCATGGCATAGGTCGCCGTGATGTCCATCGTGGAATAGCGCGCGTCGGGGCGGGCCTTCAGCTTGTCAAAAATCAGAGTGATGTCGGTCTCCATGCCCGGATAGCTGTCGATGAACGGTTCGGTCTTCAGGCTTTCCACCGGGAAGGACTCGCGGTCCGCCAGCGGGTGGTTTTTGGGCAGCAGGACCATCAGCTCGTCCTGGCGGATGGGCAGCCAGACCGGCAGCGAGTCACGGTGGCTGATGAGGCAGAAATCCGTGCGGTGATCCAGCAGCATCTCGGCCAGCTCGCTGCTGGTGCCGTTGACGATCTTGATGACCACGCCGGGGTGCCGTGTGCGGAACGCCGCCATCATCCGGGTGACCCACTCATAGTAGCAGTTATACGCCGTACCGATGACAATGGTGCCGCAGTCTGCGCCGCGCACCTTGGCTGCGGTCTGTTCCAGCCGCTCCTGCGCAAACAGCAGCTCACGCACCGACGGCAGCAGCTGGCGGCATTCCGCGGTGGGCTGCACGCCGCTTTTGGCGCGGTTTAATACGCAGAAACCAAGTTCTGCCTCCAGCGAAGATACCGCATGACTGACTGCCGATGGCGTAAGCCCCAGCAAATCCGCCGCCTTCCGAAAACTTCCCTGCTCCGTAACGGTTTTGAACACCTGGTAGGTAAGTAACGTCATTTACCAGCCTCCTCTCTTATCCTATCATACCAAAAGGCAGGGCAGGATGCAACTATGCAAGACCATTTACAAGACAATTCTCCCCCCAAAGCAACGCTTTTTCCAAACTTTTTGCCTTATGGTTGCTTTGCTTACAACTATTTTTCCATTTCATGCAACTCTTTCTTAAAAATCCAGAAAAAAACGTTGTTTTTCTCGGAAAAATTGAGATAAATCCGACAAAATGGGGGTGAATATGCAACGTTTTTGGGCTTTGGAGCAAGTTAGCGTTGTTTTAGCAAGTTGCCAGCCCTTCTTCCGGCGAACATGCCTTGTAATGACCGCCAGAATCCTTCTTAAGCCGTGCAGCGCCTATCTCTTCGCGATAGGCGCTCACGGGCTGCGCCCTATAATAATAAAAATACCGACACCTACACACTTTTGTGCAAGCACAAGTATGCAGGTGACGGTATTTTCCTTATTGCACGGCTTAAGCCTAACGTGCACATTTATACTGTAGGTCTTCCCAGCGGCGGTCTACTTCTGCCTGGAATTGTTCGATTAGGTGTTCGTTGCCTTTTTTGAAGAGGTGTTTGAAACGTCCCTGAACACGAAGGAAGTCTTCGATTGGAAGTTTCTTCTTTGGCTCATAGGAAAGAATCCATTTACCATGGTCTACCTCAAAAAGTGGCCAGTAGCAGGTTTCTACGGCAAGTTTACAGATGTTCATGATATCTGCTGTGTCGTAACGCCAGCCACGTGGGCATGGTGTCATTACATTCAGAAAACTTGCGCCTTCTGTGTAGATGGCTTTTTCGGATTTACGATGCAAATCTTTAAAATCCGTTGTCATTGTTGTCTGTGCAACATAAGCAACGTCATGGTCAGCAATGATGCTTGCCAAGTCTTTGCGGTTCTGCATTTTACCTACGGACTGCTTGCCAACCGGCGTTGTCGTTGTATCTGCATACATAGGTGTTGCCGAAGAACGCTGGATACCGGTGTTCATATAGGCACCATTGTCATAGCAGACATAAACCATGTCATGTCCACGCTCCATGGCACCGGATAATGACTGGAAACCGATGTCGTAAGTTCCGCCGTCTCCACCAAATGTAATAAATTTAAATGTTTCGTCTTCCGGCAGTCTGCCGCGTTTTTTCAAGGCACGGTAAGCAGTCTCAACACCACTTAATGTGGCACCTGCATTCTCAAATGCATTATGTATGTAACTGTCCTCCCATGCGGTGTATGGATACATAAAAGAAGAAACTTCCAGACATCCGGTCGCATTACCAATGACTGCGTGGTCTCCCTCATGCAGAGCACGAAGTACGGCACGTACAGCGATTGTTGCACCACAGCCGGCACACATACGATGTCCCGGAGCCAATCTCTCTGGTTTTTCCATCATAGTTTTTAAACGATAATCACTCATACTATCCTCCGTTTATCCTCTCAGTCTGATATACTGGTACTGTTCTACTGTCTTGCCATTATCAATCATATCCTCTAATTCCGCGAATACATCTTTTACATCTTTAATCGTAAAATCACGTCCGGCCAGACCGTATATGTAATTTACTGCTTCAATCATAACTTTATTTTTGAACAAGGCTGCCGGCACCTCACTGCCAAGCGGTCCGCCATTGCCATTGTAGCTCTCACAACGGTCCATAACGGCAACTGCTTTGCAATTTGCTAAAGCTTTTGCAATTTCCTCTGAAGGGAATGGACGGAATACACGAAGTTTGAGTACACCGACTTTTTTGCCTTCTGCCCGAAGTTCATCCACAGCCTCTTTCGCAGTTCCTGCTGCCGAACCCATAATCAACATAATGTAATCGGCATCTTCCGTTTTATATTCCTCAAAAAGCTCAAAACCACGTCCGGTCAGCTCTTTGTATTTTTTGGCAACTTCCTTGATAACTTCTTTTGAATTTTCAAGAGCCACTTCCTGATTTTTCTTTGCCTCCATTGCATAATTGGAAACAGAATACGGTCCTACCGCAATTGGTTTGCCGGGATTTAACAAAAATTCTTCCGGATGATACTCACCAACAAAATCTTTGACCGCTTCATCTTCCAAAAGCGTAATATTTTCCACAGCGTGGCTTGTAATAAATCCATCCTGGCAAATCATAACCGGAAGATGCACTCTCGTGTCTTCCGCAATCGGATATGCCTGAATAAAGTTGTCATACGCTTCCTGATTATTTTCTGCGTAAATCTGAATCCAGCCGGTATCTCTTGCGCCCATACCATCGGAGTGGTCGCAGTTAATGTTAATCGGACCGGATAATGTACGGTTTACCAACGCCATAACAAGTGGCAGACGATTCGATGCGGCAAGAAGAAGTTCTTCCCACATAAGTGCGAGTCCTGCAGAAGAAGTAGCCGTCAAACTTCTCGCACCTGCTGCCTCGGCACCAATCGTTGCACTCATGGAAGAATGTTCACTCTCCACCGGGATAAACTCGGTATCCATCTCACCATTTGCAATATAGGTAGAAACCATCTGTGGAATCTCCGTCGAAGGAGTAATTGGAAATGCCGGCATGACATCCGGATTAATCTGGCGGATTGCATACGATACCGCTTCATTTCCTGACATACGTTCTTTAATTGCCATTAGATATTTCCCTCCTTCATCTCAATTGCGCCAAATGGGCATACTTTAGCACAAATGCCGCAGCCCTTACAATGGTCATAGTCAAATTCGCCACGCTTTCCATCTTTAACCGGAATACTGCAGTCCGGGCAAACCGGGGTGCAGAGCAGGCATTGTTTACATTTATCTGCAACATAAATCGGGGTATTCGTGCGCCACTCACCGGTATTAAAAAGTCTTGAAGTGCCACCCGCAAAAACCATCAAGCCTTCTGTCAAATCCTGATGTGGTGTTTTTTCGTTGATTTTTGTAACATCTGTTCTCACGCCATTGCCTCCTTATCTTTCTGAATATCGATGGAAACAACGTCAAAGGCACGCTCCAACGCTTCCATATTACCGTCAATTACTTCCGGTTTCTTTGCAAATTTATGTTCATAAGAAGCTCTCATTTCATGAATAAAAGTCTCTTTTTCCATTACTTCACTGACCGCTACCGTAGCTGCTAACATCGGTGAATTCGGAAAATTCTTTCCTAATGTCTCCACGGAAATATGTCTGGCATCAATCGCATAAACACGACCTTTGTAGCCATTGAGTTTCGGAATCATGTCCTCTCTCTTTTTCGGTGTATTAATAATAATTGCACCGGTTTCCTTCAAACCGGCTGTCACATCAACCGAATCCAAAAGCGTCTCATCTACAACTACCACATAATCCGGGTGGTAAATGTTTGAATGTACGCGAATCACATCGGAACTGATGCGGTTGTACGCCGTAATCGGTGCTCCCATACGCTCCGGACCATATTCCGGAAATCCCTGCACGTTCTGACCCGTTTTGAACGCTACATCCGCAAGCAAAAGTGCTGCCGTCTTGGCACCTTGGCCGCCGCGGCCGTGCCATCTGATTTCGATACCGTTCTTCATCGTTCTCAAATCTCCTTCTATCCTTCATCCATTGGGTGCAAAATTTTCTCAATAACGTTTTGACCCAGCATATCCTATTATATCGTAGGAAAAACAAATGTAAAGCGAAAATGTTTAATTTTGTTCACTTTTGAAGTGAATTATTTTCATTATCTGTTTTTTTCAACTTTCTCCGGGCAAACAGTTGGAACAAGCCCCCATTTATGTTATACTACTAACAGAAACATTAAAGGAGATTGGATTTCATTGATTAAGCGATTTTATGTACCAACTTCCAAACTAGAAGAGGGCATGCAGATTGACCAGGTTATCAAAGACAGACTGGACCGTACACTCATTGCCCGTGGCTCTGCTTTGGATGCTTATTTGATTGAAGGCCTGAAAAAACGAGGCATACACGGAGTATACATAAAGACAGGTGAGGAAGACCCGGAGGAAAAACCGGAGGAAGAAACACTCACCCCTTTTGTACGCAATAAAATCGAAAAATACCGCACAGAAGATCCAAGAAAAGTTTATTTATCAGAGAGTGTTAAAAAACGCGTGTCCGAGGGAATCCAGTATTTATATAACAATTCAGACTCACCGGAATTCACAAACACTTCCGCAAAAATTACAAATGACTTAATTCACGCCATTGACCACAACGACGCTTTGGCGGTTGATATCAGTGCACTCAAAACAAGCGATGAATATACGTTTAAGCACAGTGTGGATGTCGCTACCATCTCCATGATTATTGCCAGAAACTTGGGCATGTCAAGCAAAGATGTTTATAATATCGGTATCGCCGGACTTTTACACGATATGGGAAAATCAAAAATCCCATCCGAAATTTTAAACAAGCCGGCTCGCTTAACCGATGAAGAATTTGCTATTATGAAACAGCACTCCGAGCTTGGCTATAACATATTAAAAGAGAAAAAAGAATTTCACGGTGCCATTTCGCTTGCCGTGCTGCAGCATCATGAAAAAATGAACGGAACCGGATATCCATTTGGATACGCTTCCGATAAAATTGTACCTTATGCAAAAATTCTGTCCATTGCGGACGTTTACGACGCTCTAGTAACCGAGCGTCCTTACAAAAAATCATTTTCCCAGCGCACCGCCGTGGAAATGATTATGTCAATGACCGCCGAGTTAGATATCACTGCCATGCGCAGTTTCATGGAGAGCGTCATTCTCTATCCGGTTGATACAACGGTTTCACTGAGCAATGGCGAACAAGCCCGCGTTGTCGAAAATAAACCAAATGCCGTCCTTCGTCCCACCGTCGTAGGACTAAAGAGCGGCATTGTTTACAATCTTTCGGAAGACTTAACCTGTGCTTCCATCGTTATTCAATAGACACGATTTTATTTAATCCACCATACGAATACTTTCAATGACCGGCTGGTCTGCTTTTTCAATCGTTCCGTTACCGTCAGTCGGAGTGGCATCTTCACAAATCTTATCGACAACTTTCATTCCCTTTGTCACTTTTCCAAAAGCAGCATACTCACCATCCAAATAGGTTGAATCCTGATGCATAATGAAGAACTGGGAACTTGCGCTGTCCGGGTCTGACGAACGCGCCATGGAAATCACACCTCTTTTATGAGATATGTTATTCTCTACTCCATTGGAAGAAAATTCACCTTTAATCGTCTCATCTGAACCACCGGTTCCGTTTCCTAACGGATCACCGCCCTGAATCATAAAGCCGGACATAATGCGGTGAAATGTCAAACCATCATAAAACTTTTCATTCACCAATTTGATAAAGTTTGCAACCGTAATCGGTGCCGTATCACCGTCTAACTCCACCTCAATCGTGCCATAATCTTTCACTTTAATTTTTGCGTGATGCTTTCCTTTTGTATCGGTTGTTTTTGATTCCGGCTCTTTTGTTACCTCGGCTGTCTCCGTAGCTTTTGGGGCCTTTGTCGCCTTTGTCTCGCTCGTCGTATCGGATTTTGAACTTCCACACGCACTAAGCCCCATTACAAGAACTGCCAATACAAGCAGAAAACTAAATTTCTTTTTCATGTTACTAAATTCTCCTTTCAAACGTCATTGTCCCCATTATAGCGAATCGATACCTTTTATGCAAGTTCGGAAAAGCATGTTATGTTCTTTTGATTTTCCTTCTTACGTGTCGTCTTCTCTATTCACTAACGATATCGCCACATAACCGGTCAGTCACAATTTCCTTGCATTTTTCTCTATGTGCCACATGAAGTGGGTGGTTCATAAACTTCTTTAAC
>OGQZ01003290.1_pt1 | contig 10472 bp, 7 predicted proteins | sample 1553321 | NCBI WGS metagenome assembly OGQZ01 (sample SAMEA2579958, study PRJEB22360) | human gut metagenome | reverse complement strand
GAGCAATTCGTGGATATCAGTTGGGGGCAAAATACCTTTTGACCCCAACATCATATTTTTATTTTTCGTCTTTATTTTTATCCGGATCTGCAAAACCATTATCTGAATCTTTTGAATCAGACATATCTGCCCGTTTCGCTTTCTTTAATGTTTCCTCAGAACTATTTGATGCTCCATTTGAGTCTTCATTTTTTTGCGCATTCTTCTTACGGCGAAGTGCAATAAATACACACAGCCATATGCCAATAATTACGATAGCAGCAATCAGTACAATACGAAGTGTATACGGATCATTTTTTAACTGGTCAATAATCTTTTCAACTGTATTCTGGCTGTCAGCTTCAGGTGCAGATGCATTCTGACTGGAAGCACTCTGGCTCAAATCCCCATCTGTTTCTTTCTCACTTGACGCCGCCTCAGAAACGGTTTCATTCTTAGAGGCTTCATTTGAGGAAGATTCACTCTCTGAAACAGCTTCTTCTGATTCATTTTCAGCAGCCTCAGATGATGACTCCTCTGACATACTGCTTTCAGCTTCTTTTGATGCTTCTTCTGAGGCATTCTCAGACTCTTCTTCTGACGATTCGTCCTCTTTAGAAGCAATTTCATCTTCCATTGTCAGATAATCAGTCTTAATATAGCCTTCCTGACCATCTGCCTCGACACGGCACCAGCTTGCATGATAACCTGTCACAGTAACCTCAGTATCTGCATCCAGCAATGTAACTGACGGACTGTACTGTGTCGGTCTCTCTCTTAAATAAACGGAACTAGTTGTAGTTGCCTTTGTATTAATATCCTCGAAGGTATAGCCAGTTGCGTACTCGCCCTCCTTCATATTCTCAAGCAGATAATCGAGCAATTTAGCATATGCCTGAAGGTGCTCATATGCACGCGTTCCAAACGTATTCTCAATAAATGTCAGATTATCATACTCAGCCTTATGCATAATAGTACCGCCATTAACGGCCGAATTGCTTGTCTGATAGAAATTTGTGTACGGCTCACCATTCCAGTTTGAAGCTTCACAATAGATATAAGGAATACCTACATTAGCAAATGGCATCTGATCACTCGCTGTTGCTTTTGTAGGTGTCGGGAAACTGTCGTTTACATCTGGATGGAAAGACATATCAAGACCAAGAAGATCTGCTGCTGACTGTGCCTGATAAACAGCCCAGTCCTGAACAATGCTTCCACTGTCATCCACTGTACCTCCATAGAGATACATATTGTCGCCAGCTGCAATCGTATCAATATTTATCATACATGCAATACGGTCGCGCTCTTCCTGACTAAGATTATCTACATAATACTGACTGCCAAGACAACCCGGCTCCTCTGCTGAAAATAGGATGAAGCGAATAGTATACGGAGATTCTTTTGTGCTGTAGATACTTGCAAGCTCTAACAGTACGCCAACTCCCGATGCATTATCATCAGTACCAAAAGTCTGCTCCACACAGTCATAATGCGCACCGACTACAATAACACGATCACTTGCTCCCTGTTTTGAAAAAATAAGATTTTCTCCATAGCATGGTGTCACACCATCAGCTGATGTCATAGTAAACGGCTGTGCCATATACTCATAGCCCATCGTAATAATCTGTGCCTTTAACCATTCCTCAGCTCCTGACAGCATTCCGTTTGATGAATTGACCTGACGATATGGATAATTAGACTGCAGCTGCTTCATGAACGCATATGCATTATCGCCATACTCAGCACGAACGGTCTGTGGAAGTGAAGCTGCACACATACCAATTATCAGACACAATGACAAAACTGTTGCTTTTATCCTTTTGCAAATCTTCATAGAAACCTCTTTTCCGAAATCTGGTAAATACTCAAAACCATGCAAAATTGCATTCTGCGTATAGACCTGAAAATCACAATACTCGTTTCAAAAATTGTCAAAGCCGCAGCGCTGCCGCATTATGCGACTGTATGCTGCGGCTTTATTTCACATTATTTCATAACGATGTTGATAATTCTTCCTGGAACATAAATTTCTTTGATAATATTTCCAGTCAGCTTATCCTTGATTACTTCTTTTCCTGCTGCAATAGCAGTATCCTTATCACAATCTCTTGCGATAGAAACAGTACCCTTTGTCTTTCCGTTAATCTGAACAGCAATCTCTACTGTATTTTCAACAGTCTTTGCCTCATCATACTCTGGCCAAGCCTGCTGATACAGACGTCCGCCAAAACCACAGTCTGCCCACATTTCTTCTGTGATATGAGGTGCAACTGGATTTAACAGAATCAAGAATGTCTTTAACTCTCCCTTTGTGATGCTGCCCTTCTTGTAGAAATCATTTAAAAGTGCCATCATTGCAGCGATTGCTGTGTTGTACTTTAAGGTCTCAAAGTCTGAGGAAACCTTCTTCATAGTCTGATGCATCTTAGTTTCCATATCCTTAGAGAAACCTTCCTCATCAGTCAGCATATCCTGCAGCTTCCATACACGCTCTAAGAAACGGCGGCAGCCCTTTACACCCTCATTGCTCCAGCTTGCTGCAAGCTCAAATGCACCGATAAACATCTCATAAGTACGAAGTGTATCTGCACCAAACTCGTTTACAATATCATCCGGGTTAATAACATTTCCACGTGACTTAGACATCTTCTCACCATTCTCACCAAGAATCATTCCGTGAGAAGTTCTCTTCTGATATGGCTCCTTGCATGGAACAACACCCTGATCATACAGGAAACGATGCCAGAAACGAGAATACAGAAGATGAAGTGTAGTATGCTCCATACCGCCATTGTACCAGTCTACCGGCAGCCAATACTTCATAGCTTCTTTGCTTGCCAGTGCATCATTATTGTGCGGATCAGTATAGCGTAAGAAATACCATGATGAACCTGCCCACTGAGGCATAGTATCAGTCTCTCTCTTTGCCGGACCACCACAGCATGGGCAGGTGGTGTTTACCCAATCGGTCATTGCAGCCAGTGGAGACTCACCATTGTCGGTCGGCATATAGCTTTCTACATCTGGAAGCTCAAGCGGCAGCTCGTCCTCTGATAACGGAACATATCCACACTTTTCGCACTTTACGATCGGAATCGGCTCACCCCAATAACGCTGTCTTGAGAATACCCAGTCTCTTAACTTATAGTTTTTCTTTGGTGTACCAATCTTATTCTCTTCAAGATACTCAATGATCTTCTTCTTTGCATCAGCAACCTCAAGTCCATCAAGGAATCCTGAGTTTACAAGTGTTCCTGTCTGAACATCAGTAAATGCAGCATTCTGAACATCTCCGCCTGCTACAACCTCAACGATTGGAAGGTTAAACTTCTTTGCAAATGCCCAGTCTCTCTCATCATGAGCCGGAACTGCCATGATTGCACCAGTACCATAGCTCATCAGTACATAATCAGAAACCCAGATCGGGATTTCTTTTTTATTTACCGGATTAACTGCCTTTAAGCCATTGATCTCAACACCAGTCTTATCCTTTGCCAGCTCAGAACGCTCGAAGTCAGACTTCTTTGCTGCTTCCTCACGGTATGCAACAATCTCATCCCAGTTGGAAATCTGATCCTTATACTTATCAAGATATGGATGCTCCGGGGATACTACCATGTATGTTACACCAAATAAAGTATCCGGGCGTGTTGTATAGATGCGAAGCTTATCATCTGTACCAGCGATTGCAAAATCAACCTCTGCACCTTTTGAACGGCCAATCCAGTTTCTCTGAGAAACCTTTACCTTCTCAACATAATCAACGCTGTCAAGACCATCGATCAGCTTATCTGCATATTCGGTAATCTTTAACATCCACTGGCTCTTCATCTTACGAACAACAGGGCTTCCGCAACGCTCACATACACCGTTTACAACCTCCTCGTTTGCAAGACCTACCTTACAGGAAGTACACCAGTTAACAGGCATCTCTGACTTATATGCCAAGCCTGCTTTGTACAGCTTTAAGAAGATCCACTGTGTCCAGTGATAGTAATTCGGATCAGTTGTGTTAATCTCTCTGTCCCAATCGAAGGAATAACCTAAAGACTGCAGCTGATTTTTGAAACGAGCTACATTATTCTTTGTAACGATCTTCGGGTGAATATGATTCTTAATTGCGTAGTTTTCTGTCGGAAGACCAAATGCATCCCATCCCATTGGATACAGTACATTGTAGCCCTGTAATCTTCTCTTTCTGGCAACAATATCAAGTGCGGTGTATGGACGCGGATGACCTACATGAAGTCCCTGTCCCGACGGATATGGGAACTCAACCAAAGCATAATACTTTGGCTTAGTGTAGTCATCTGTTGCGGCAAATGCCTTCTCATCAGTCCATACCTTCTGCCATTTTGATTCAATTTCTTTTGGATCGTAATTCTTGTTCATTGTGTTTTGTGTTTCCTTTCCGGGTCTCTTCTTATGAAAAAAAAGAGCCCTTTCTTTCTCTTTGTATAGAGACGAAAAGACTTCGCGGTACCACTCTATTTCAAGGCAGCCATCTGCCTTGCCCTCGATATTCTATAACGGGAATACCCGCCGCCAACTACTCCGTCTTTATATAATGACGTTTCCCTGCCGGTGCTCTAAGGTCAGTTCGGCAGTTATAAGCTGCTGCCTTTCACCAAACGGCAGCTCTCTGAAGCTCTCCCCTGCTTACTATTCCTTGTCATTGCATTTTTTTCACTTTTTTACAATACCATAGAAAAAGGGGGCTTGTCAACCCCCTCTTTCTTTCAAAACTCTTAATGTTAGATTGTTGGTTACTGCTCTTCTTTTTCAGCTGCCTCAATAATCTTCTTCTGAACATCCTGAGGTGCCTGCTCGTATCTTGCAAACTCGTAGGAGAACTCGCCCATACCACCTGACATTGCACGAAGATCGGTGGAGTAACCATACATCTCTGCCATTGGCACATCTGCTGTTACCATCTGCTTGCCGCCTGCTACGTGATCCATACCAAGTACTCTGCCGCGGCGCTTATTTAAGTCACCCATAACATCACCGACAAGTTCATCTGGAACGGTGATGGAAACTGATACGATTGGCTCTAAGATCGTTGGATTTGCCTCTGCAAAGCCCTTCTTGTAAGCAAGAATTGCAGCCATCTTGAATGCAAGCTCTGAAGAGTCTACCGGATGATAGGAACCATCAACAAGTGTTGCCTTTAAGCCAACTACTGGATAACCTGCAAGTGTACCCTTTAATACAGACTCCTGAATACCCTTTTCAACTGCCGGGAAGTAGTTCTTCGGAACAGCGCCTCCTACTACCTTCTCTTCAAATACATATGGTGTATCAAGATCACCTGATGGCTCAAATACCATATGAACATCGCCGTACTGTCCGCTTCCGCCTGTCTGCTTCTTATACTTACCCTGTACCTGAACTTTCTTTCTAAGTGTCTCGCGGTATGCTACCTTCGGGCGATACAGCTCGATCTCAACCTTATAACGATTCAGAATACGGCTTGCAACAACATCAAGCTGCTGATCACCGATGCCATAAATAAGTGTCTGATGATTCTCAACATCATTCTCAAGTCTAAGTGTCTGATCTTCCTCTACCATACGTGCAAGTGCACCATTGATCTTATCTTCATCAGACTTATTCTTTGCGCGGTATGCCTTGCATGTATATGGCTTACTTACCTGCGGTCCATCATAAACAAGTGTCGCACCCTTTGTGGAAATGGTATCACCTGTGGAGATCTTTTCGATCTTTGCAAGTGCACCAATATCTCCTGCGCGAAGTTCTGGAACCTCAATGGTTTCTTTGCCGCGAAGCAAATACAACTTAGATGCGCGATCTTCTGTTCCCTTATTTACATTATAAATGCCATCACCGGCCTTTAATGTACCTGTTACAACTTTAATTAAGGAATACTTTCCAATAAATGGATCTACTACAGTCTTAAATACCTTTGCGGACAGATGCTTGTTCTGATCACACTTTACCATTACAAGCTCTCCAGTAGATGTTTCCTTTCCATGATTTACTGTATATTCAGGTGATGGGAAATACTTCTTAATTACGTTCATCAGCATACTTGTACCCTGATTATGAACACCTGATCCAACTAATACAGGAACGATCTGGCAGTCCATAACGTGAGTTCTAAGTGCAGTAGAAACTTCCTCATAAGTAAATTCTTCACCTGCAAAATAACGCTCCATCAGTTCCTCGCTTGTATCAGCAACAGCCTCAACAAGTGCATCACGGCTGATGTTTAAGTGCTTATCCATGTAATCAGGAATATCGCACTCTTCATATTCGCTTGTATCATTGATAAAACGGCGGCCCTTCATCTTTACAACATTTACAAAGCCGACGAACTTTTCATTCTCACGGATCGGCACATGGAACGGTGCTACCTTACGTCCAAAACGATCATTTAACTCAAGAACGATCTTACGATAGCTGGCCTGATCATCATCCATGCCCGTTACAAAAAACAGTCTAGGCAGCTTATACTTCTCACAAAGCTCCCATGCCTTTAATGTACCAACCTCTACACCAGATTTGCCGTTGATCACGATAACAGCGGCACCTGCTGCGTGGCAAGCCTCCTCTACTTCTCCTACGAAGTCAAAATATCCAGGTGTATCTAAGAAATTGATCTTGATGTCCTCGAACTCGACCGGAACTACGCTGGTCGAAATGGAAAACTGACGCTTCTGCTCTTCCTTATCATAATCGCTGATGGTGTTTCCGTCCGTCACCTTTCCCATCCTAGCTGTAATACCGGTCTGGTAGGCAATAGCCTCAACAAGTGTTGTCTTACCACATCCGCCATGTCCCATTACTACAATGTTGCGGATGTTTCCAGTTTCATAAACCTTCATAAGTCACGTCCTCCAATCTTTCTTTGCTTTTCAAGTTTATTTTGTCTCTTTTGCAGTATACAATTTCGAGACCTCTTGAAATCTGATAGGTATATTATATAAAATATTTCAAATAATTGCAACTATTTTTTCACATTTTTGATATGGTTTTTATTACAATTCATGTTACGAAAGCCATTCGCCTTCGGGCTAGCTGTAAATATTATCTGTGAGGCGTGACCTTTTCACGCTTTAAAGTGAAAAAGCTTGACTTTCCCCTCCACTTTCGCTACAATACGTTCAGACACTCCGGTTTTCCTATACTAACGGAGCACGGAAAGGCAAACTTATGAAGCTTAAGACAATAGGATTTATCGGGCTTGGACTGATTGGCGGTTCAATTGCCCGCAGAATAAGGCAGGTTCACCCTGATACCGTAATTATGGCTTATATGAGAACACGCAGCACGCTTGAAGAAGCAAAGGCTGACGGCATTGTTGACATAATTTTATCTGGTGTAGATGAGACACTTCGCGCATGTGACATGATCATCCTTTGCACTCCCGTTTCTTTTAATGAATCGTATTTAAAGGCTATTCGGCCATTTATAAAGCCTGGCTGCATTGTGACTGATGTTGGCAGTACAAAAACAGCTATTCACGAGACGGTAATCGCACTTGACATGGAGGAATGTTTTGTCGGAGGACATCCAATGGCAGGCTCTGAGCGCACTGGCTATGCATGCTCAAAGGCTTCTCTTTTGGAGAATGCATATTATGTAATCACGCCGACTTCAAAAACAACGAACGATCAGCTCGACACAATGATTCAATTTGCCGCTGATCAAGCAGCTATTCCTCTTGTACTTGACTATAAAAATCATGACTATGCAGTTGCAGCAATCAGCCATGTACCGCACGTGATTGCATCATCCTTAGTAAATCTCGTTGCTCAGTCTGATTTTCCTGACGGCACAATGAAAAAAATTGCTGCAGGCGGTTTTAAGGACATCACAAGAATTGCATCTTCTTCTCCTGTTATGTGGGAGCAAATTCTTTTTACAAATAAGGACAATATCATTTCCTTATTAGAGGATTACAAAAAGGCAATTGACCAGACAATAACCGATCTAAAAACAGACAATCATAAAGACATTTACGATATTTTTGAGCAATCTGGTACATACCGCAGCTCCATCAGCAATAAGCGCGGCAGTGCAACAATGAATCCTGAATATGCCATCTTTTGCGATATTCCTGACCAGCCAGGTGCTATCTCTGTCATTGCCACTTTGCTTGCCTTTGAAAATGTCAGCATTAAAAATATCGGAATTAACCATAACCGTGAACATATGGCTGGTACAATCAAAATTGAGTTCCATGATCAGGCTTCCTGCGAAAGAGCAACAGAATGCCTTGAGTACCACCATTACCCGGTTTATCAGAAAAAATAAATATATTCCGAAAGAATTTTTATGAAGATAGTAATTGATTCTTTCTCCGGGTGCAAAGCCAACACAGCTGACGTAGGCTTTATCGGACTTGAATATTGCAAATCTTGTCGAGAAAGAAACAGCTTGTGGAATAGATTTATAAGTTTCTTACTTGCCAGTGGGGACATTATCAGCCACCGTACCTGTCCCCCTGGTCTTTGATTATGTATTCCATCTGTGTTTCTTTTGGCTTCAATCCCATTTTTTCATAAAATGCTTTTGCTGAATCGTTTCCTTCCCAAACATTTAAAGTAACTTCATAGCAACCGAGTCTCACCGCCTCTTTTTTTACATGCTCAAACAGCTTCTGACCGATATGCTTTCCTCGAATCGTTGTGTCCACACATAAATCATCGATAAATAGTGAGGTAAACTGCACCATATTGTTTGAAAATGGCTGCTGTCTTAATTTGCAAAATGCATATCCTACCACTTGATCTTTTTCATCCACTGCTACATATACCGGATTTTGATCATCCTCAAACATCTGTAACAATTCTGCATCTGTATATTTTGTTGTTCCACTCACAAAAACATCTGGTCTTATTTTTGCATGAATTTCAAGAACCTGTGACAACAGATCCATTACTTTTTTGATATCTTTTTCTTCAGCTCTTCTGATTTCAATTTGCTTCTCCATAATTTTTCCTTTCGATTATTTTATCGTATCTTTATCGTGACTCTGCCTTTTTCAAAATCAACACCCAATCATTTGCTTTCTCTTTTCTTGCAACCGGGCTGGCAAGCCATTTTTCTTGTCCCTTGATCGTCGTAATATAGCTCAGACTATTATTTCTCGGATCCATCCACCATGCATCAAGCTCCATATTTTGGAAGTGTCGAAGATCCAACAAAAATTCGTCTCCCATGTAATCATAGCAGAGAATATAATCCTCGCCTGCAAACACAGCAATTCGATGGTAGCGTTCCTTCTGACCAAACAAAAGCAGACTGTCATCAGCTTTTCCATTGATGAAATCCACACTCTCCATCAAATCTTTCAAATATTTAAGCTGTGCACAGCCTGGATGGTGCATTGCATCCTGCCAAAGTTCACGCACACCATAGGCACCCGGTTTACTGACATCATCGTAAAACTGCATGATTGAGTTGCTTCCATAGGTATGTCCTGCCGCTCCAGCAAACACAGACCAATAGGCATAGCGACGGACATCCCACTCCTCCCAGTATGGATTTCTCGGATTATGGAGTCCCTGTGGAATGCCCTCATAGGAAGGCTCTGCATCAAGAGTTGGTTTTACAATGTCATAGGAAAGATCTCTATCCACATATTTCCAATTGTCCTCTCCAAAGAAGGTTTCCTTCTCGGCATTATCGTCCCACTCGCCAAGAGAAGCCTGATCATATCTTCTATGTCCTGACTGAAACAGATTCATATCAAGCCACGGCTCATTGTGAAACCACAGAGAAGATGATGTGCGTCCAAACGGATGATATGCGATAATTCTCTCTGGATTATACGACTTTAAAATCTCACCTTCCAGACAGAACACATCATAGCCTGCATCACCTCGCACATCTCCTCCCAAAATCCAAATCAAGTTTTTGCGATTTTGATAGCGTTTTCCTAAGAAATTCGCATAGGTTCGCATTGTTTCCATATTTAATATATTGGATTTAACCAGAGATCCCCAGGCAGGAAGCAAACCAATATATAGTCCCATCTGCTCGGCCATATTCAAAACGCGATCAACAAATTCCCAGTACTCTGATTTTTTCACATCTTTTCTTCCAGGAGCCTGAGAAGATTCTACATCTTGTGGAGACTGAATTAGTACCGTCTGAATCACGTTGTAGCCTTTTTCTTTACGGTTTCTCAGATAAGTATAAATCTCGTCCTCGTCTAATTTCAAAAACATCAGCCAAGCCGTATCGCCCAGCCAGAAAAATGGCTTGTCTCCCTCCATTAAATAGCGTCTATTTTCGCTGATTGACAGCTTGCCGAAGTTGTCAAATTTTGTCGTGATCGTTTCCATGATAAAGTTGAATCCTCCTAAATATTATTGGCTTCAGTGTACCATGGATGCTTTCTTTTGTCATTTGATTTTTCTTAGGGAAATATTTGACATACTCCCACGGTTAAAACCGTGGGATTCCTTAACTAGTTCCGGCAGCATCATTCAGTCTTATAGACTGAATTATAGCCA
>OGQZ01003283.1_pt1 | contig 10487 bp, 10 predicted proteins | sample 1553321 | NCBI WGS metagenome assembly OGQZ01 (sample SAMEA2579958, study PRJEB22360) | human gut metagenome | reverse complement strand
GCAAAGGACTGAAAATCCTTGTGTCCCCGGTTCGATTCCTGGTGGCACCACCAAAGAAAGTACATAACTTTACTTAAAAGCGCATTAGGCAGGTAATTACATATGTAATTACCTGCTTTCTTTTATATCTTTCCTATCAGTATTTTTAGATATTTGTCAGTTTGGCTTATATTTAAAGTTCAACTAATTCCCGGATTATGATGGCCGCTATCCTGCCTGCCGAAAAATTCCGGGATAGTATATGGTGGGGTAAGAGTTTTTCGTTATCTTTGCTCTCTACATGATAAAACTGATTTTATTTTCCTGTTAACCATTAGGATCATAAGATATACCTTCTTGATGATTTCTTTAAGTAAAAAATGAGAATTAATGAATATGAGAAATTTGTTTTTGACTTTAGCTTTTGGTCTATGTTCCGGCATATTCGCCCAAAATACGACAGTTTTTGAATCTCCTATTATGGGGTGGAGCTCATGGAATACCTATCGGGTTCATATCAATGACACCTTAATAATAAGGCAAGCGGATGCTATGGTGCAAAAAGGACTGAAAGAAGTGGGCTATTCCTATGTGAATGTAGATGACGGTTTTTTTGGATGGCGGGATGAAAGAGGAGTGATGCAAACACATCCCGAACGTTTTCCGAACGGATTGAAGGGGGTGGCTGATCATATTCATTCTTTAGGATTAAAAGCCGGCATTTATTCGGATGCGGGAAGCAATACTTGTGGTTCTATCTGGGATAAAGATATGAACGGAATAGGTTCCGGTTTGTATGGACATGAATTTCAGGATGCCACGTTGTATTTTAAAGAGTGGGGATTTGATTTTATCAAGATTGATTATTGCGGAGCCGGTCAGGAATTGAATCTGGAAGAAGAAAAACGATATACCGAAATACGCCAGGCTATAGATAATCTGGGTTGCGGACATGTTTCTATTAATATCTGTCGATGGGCTTTCCCGGGTACTTGGGCTAGAAACATTGCTCGTTCATGGCGAATCAGTGCGGATATCCGCCCGGAGTGGGGATCAGTAAAATATATCATCGATAAAAATCTTTATCTGTCTGCCTATGCGGGAGAAGGTCATTATAATGATATGGATATGTTGGAGATAGGTCGAGGGCTAAAACCTGAAGAGGAAGAGGTACATTTTGGAATGTGGTGTATCATGAGTTCACCTTTGTTGATAGGATGTGATCTGACAACCATTCCGGAGGCGTCATTAAAACTGTTGAAAAATAAAGAATTGATAGCTTTGAACCAAGACCCTTTAGGATTACAGGCATACGTAGTTCAGCATGAAAATGAAGGGTATGTGTTGGTGAAGGATATAGAACGAAAGCGTGGTAATGTACGTGCGGTTGCTTTATACAATCCTTCGGATACGATTTGTAGCTTTACAGTTCCGATGAATATTTTGGAATTAGGAGGAAAGGTTAAGGCACGCGATCTGGTGAAACACCAGGATTTACCGGAGATAAAAGGGGGTGTTCTGAATCGGGAATTGCCTCCCCATAGTGTGCTGATTTTACGTATGGAGTCCGAAAAGAGGTTGGAACCGACTGTTTATGAAGCGGAATGGGCTTATCTGCCTTGTTTCAATGATTTGGGAAAGACTCCGAAAAGCATCGTATATGCTCCGTTACATGAAGCATCCGGAGGCATGAAGGTAAGTTATCTGGGAGGGCGGAAAGAGAATTTTGCAGAATGGAAAGAGGTGTACAGTGAGCAAGGCGGTAAATACGAAATGACTATCCGCTATGTGCCTAAAGCAGACCGTAAGCTGGAAGTCTGTGTGAATAATGAAAAAAGGATTCTTCTTGATTCGCTGTCGGCGGATGAAACTCAAAAAATAGCTTCGATTACTGTTCCGGTGCATTTGAAAGCAGGGTATAATAAGGTACGTATGGGAAGTTCATTTTGCTGGGCTCCGGATATTGACTGTTTTACTTTGAAAAAAGTAAGTGAGTAAGCTGAGAAGATCTATCCTCTTGAAGTACTACTTTGATAAAGAGTAAGAATATGAGTGTAACAGATGTCACCCGTGAGGAATTGTGGGCAAAGCAACATTTGTCTTGCAAAAACATAGATTATGCAGTATGGGAACGGGATAAATCCATGCTCCGGAAGTTATCTAGAATCAATGGCGGCTGTTCTTTCGTGGTGGATGTATATAAAGGATGTTATGCGTATGCTTCTACGGGTTTTGTCGATTGGTTGGGGTATGACAGGCACAAGATAGAAACATTGGAAAAACAGGGTGATTATCTGGAGTCGCGTATTCATCCGCATGATCGTTCTCTATTGGAAGACTTGCAAGTCAGGTTGGGGAAGTTCATTTATAACCAGCCTTTGGAACATCGGAATGACTATTGTAATGTATATAGTTTTCGTATACTCAATGCTCGTGGTAACTATGTGCGTGTAACAAGCAGGCATCAAGTTTTGGAACAGAGCCATGACGGAAAAGCATGGCTCATTATAGGGAATATGAGTATGGCCCCCGGTCAGAAAGAATCAGAACAGGTGGAATGTACTGTTCTGAATCTGAGAAATGGAGAAATGTTTTCACCCGGTGTGGTGATAATGAATCCGGTTGTCAGTCTTACCGGACGTGAAATGGAGATATTACGCCTCATCCAACGAGGATTCTTAAGCAAAGAAATTGCCGATAAATTATGTATCAGTATTTATACCGTCCATATTTACCGGCAAAATCTGTTGCGTAAGCTGGGAGTACACAACTCTTTGGAGGCGATACGCCTGGGACAGGAGTCGGGGCTGTTAAGCTGATTGCCCGATTTCATCGGGTTAAGGCATCCATTCCACTACTCCCGTAATAGGATGCTGCTTTCTCCATTCCTTAAATCCGCTATAATCCCGTACCCCATCTCGGAGGACTGCCTGATAATATTCCACTCCGATAATCTTCTCGGTTTCCGGTGTCTCATATTTTAACCTTAGAATAGTTTCCCGTATTTCATCGGTCATAATTTCCGAAATGCGTTGGGCTACCTTTTCAAAATAACCGTCATAACGTGAACCTTCCCGGATGTGAATCATATCCATCTGCCAAAGTTCGTTTTCTTCATTCTGATACCATGCATGCCATTCAATACAGGCTTCAGAGGTATGCAGTAGATTGGCACATTCTATTCTTTTGATAGACGGATTCTCTGCTAGTCTGGCCATTGCCAGAAAACTGTCCGCTAGGTTCAAGGGTGATGAATAAATATGGAAATCAATGTCCCTATGTTTCATCAGTAACCCTGTTCTGAGTGAACCTACCAGATTAATTTTTGCACCGGCATCTTCCCATATCTGGATGATGTTCGTGTTTTTGATAACTTGCCAGGCTTTCTCCTGATTCTGTTTGGCAATGTCGAAAATATTCATACGCTATCTTTTATGGTGAGTTTGCAAAAGTAGAGAAAAGCTTTCAAACTGAAGATAGTTATAAATAACTATTTATTGCCGGAATGAATCGGGAGAAAGGGGGTAACAAGGAACTTAGTAATGTTTCCTTTTCAAGTAAATGACAGATTGTATTCCTAACATGATGACAAACAGATATTCTGTTGTCATATATACCGCTAGAGGTGCATATATACAGTGGCTCAGCCAGTAAAGATAAAGAAGATATACCATAATGGTAACCATTTGAAAGATAAAGGCAATTTTTGTCTTTCCGGTTCCGGTGACGGCACTGATGTAGACATATCCGGGTACTGCGAATATATAATTGAACAGCATGACGATGAAAGGGGGGACAGTGTGTTGCACCAGTGTTTCATTGTTGGTGTAAAATCTGATAATCCAATAATTACAAAGCAATGCGATTCCTACCAGTGGAAGACCGATGGCATATCCCATTTTGATGATTTTGTGGCAGATAGGAAAAACACCTTTTCGTTGTCCAGCTCCTACAAGATTGCTTACCAAGGAACTGTTGGTGGTTCCTAAAGAACTGACAATCACAAAAAAGAGGGTGGAAACGCTGCGGGTAATGTTGGATACGGCCAGTTCCATCTTTCCTAAATGTTCGATGGCGACGAAGAACAGGAACCATGGCGCCATGCTGATAAAAGAATGCAGCATGCTCCATACGGACAGGTAAAACAGTCTTTTCAATAGTTTTCCATCAACTACCGGTTGTAGTCCATATTTGTTTTTATCAATCTTTCTCCACATATAGATAAGGAGAATGATTAAAGATACCATTTCTGCCAGCGTTGAGGCTATTGCCGATCCTGCTATCCCAAACTTTAAGGTAAATATCAATAGATAATTGAAAGGAATGTTGATAAGTACGGCTGCTATTGCGGCCCAAGATAAGGACCTGGTCTTTATTATTCCCACAAAGAAAGCCCGGAGTGCCAGAAAGGGAAATGAAAATAAAAGTCCGAAACTGCGCCAGTCCAGATAGTCCGTTATGGCCTGATAGATTTCCGGTGAGGTAATTAATTGTTTCAAAAGGAAGGGAGAAAGGCCCTGTATCAACAAATATAAAGAGAGCGCTAGTCCGGAAAGGAAAAAGAGTCCTTGAAAGAAGGTACGTCCTGTCTCGGCATAGTTCTGTTCTCCATTCCTGCAGGCAATCATGACTTGCAGCCCTATGCTGAAACCGAAGCCTAGCATATAAGTTACCAGATAATATATTCCTGCTAAAGCAGATGCGCCAAGTTCCACTTCACCGACATGGCCCAGAAAGACGGCATCGGTAATATTGATTAATTGCTCCATTAAAACGCTCATCATTATGGGAAAGTTGATGAGCCATATTTGTCTATATGTATAATTCATTGTTTAACTTAATGTATACACCATGCTTATGCACTTATCGGTTTGGGGATGGTGCATAATCTGTATGAATTGATAATAGGGGTATAAAACTCTGTAACGAATCTTGTTTAAGATCCGTCAGAATAGCTGAATAGCTTGGGGAGGTAGTGCTATTTGTTGAATGTAGCTATATACAGAGTTGATGTTTCATTAGTTAAACAATTGTGTTTTGCAGGTTAAATCAAATCTCCTGGTTCGGCATAAATTTTGTATTCGCTCTCTAGTCCCTTGAAATCTTTTCTGAGGAGTACAATTTTAGCTTTGGGGGTAAGCCAAATGTTTAGTGGAATGGCATTCTCTTCTTGAAATGAAAATATAGTGCTGAATTCTTTTCTCAAAGATTCGTCTGAGGTTGCGGTATAATTAGGGAGTGAGAAAAATGAATTTATGTAGTTATACAGTATTTGTTTGCTTTTCATAGATCCCCCTTTTTCATATTTCTCACTTCTAGCATACAGCACAACAGATGGAATACCTTGATGGATATGAGTCTGTGTACTCAGATGATATTCGTCTAGATTATTTGCATAGCCTGTGGTAAAATCGGAGTCGGTTACGTCTTTCCAATTGAAAGCAAGGAAATCTTTTTTATTTGTGATATCAATGGATATTGTATCACTACTATAGATTATTTCATTGTTTTTGTAACCTAGCAGATAAGTCTTGTATGTGCCGGGTGAGTAATAAACATGTGCCCATTTGAAGAATGTTGTTTCCACATATCTGGCGTAATTTGAATGACTGAATACTTTAAAGCTATTTGGGGAATGAGATGATTTCCACACTATGGAATCATACACTTCGCTTAGACAAGGTGCATCTTTACCAAAATCAAAAGATTGGTAGAATACAATAGGAGCAAATATGTTTTGAGAACTTGTTTCTGCTTCTAATATAATTTTGATCTCTTTATTTTCTGTTTCTTTATTTTGGCTACCATCCATATCGGCCTCTTCTTTGGAGCAAGACAAAGCAAAGAAGGTAAGTAGCAAACAGTAGAATCTCTTTTTCATATTGTTTCTGAGGCTTGGTAAATAGTTCTGTTTGTAATGTCGAAAACAAAGTTAGCAAATATATTTGATAATCTTAGCTCTATATCCTATATTTTATTTCAGACTGATGATTTGATAATCAAAATCGGTAAACAAAGACTTTACAGAGATTCAAGAGGTTCCTGCACATACCTCATATACTCCTCATAGTCTATATACCTTCCACCCATTGACTTTAAGTGTGGTGTCTCAAATTGACAATCTATCAAGGTCCCTCCCAATTCTTGAAATGTTTGTGCCAGATAGATAAGCGCCAGTTTCGACGCATTAGGAACCAAAGAAAACATACTTTCACCAAAAAAACACTTTCCCAAAGTGACTCCATAGAGCCCGCCGACCAGGCAAGATTCTTCCCATACTTCCACACTGGCTGCAAAACCTTGTTCATGCAGGCGGGTGTAGGCTTTCATGATATCCTCTCCCAACCATGCTCCCGCTTCTTCCATCCGCAGATTACCGCAAGTTTGAATCACTTCATGAAATGCCTGGTTAAAACTAACTCCGTATCGTCCTTTGTTCATAAGGGTACGCATGGAGTGGGAAATGTGAATTTCGTTAGGGAAAATCACAAACCGTTTCAGGGGACACCACCATTGTATCTGTTTCTCACGGAAAGCATACCAAGGAAATATGCCATTGGAATAGGCAAGGATGAGGCGGTCTACAGAGAGGTCACCACCCACAGCCAATAGTCCGTCCGGCTCGCCATAGTAAGGGTCGGGGAAAACAAGTTTTTGAGTTAGTTGAGAGACCATAATGTTTTTTATTTGTGTGATTCACATACAGTCTCCTGTAGGGACTGACTCGTATGTATGCCCCTACGGAGGAGTTACTGGTTTCATTTAGGCTTGTTGCTTTTTGAGTACTTGCAAGCTCAATTGTCCGTTCTCTGCTGTCACTTCCACTTTGCCTCCCGTTTTTAATGTTCCGAATAGAATTTCACGCATAAGCAGTGGTTTCAGATGCGAGGCAATTGCCCTGTCCATTTCTCTGGCCCCATATTCTTTGGTAAAACCTAGCTTCAGCAGATGTTTATAGGCTTCCAGGCTGAGTTCCATTTCTACATGACGCGCCGACAGCTTGTTTCTCAGTTCGCCGAGCTTTTTGTTTAGGATGAGAGAAGCCATTCCGTAATCCATATCATGGAAAACAACTGTTGCAGATAACCGGTTGATGAATTCAGGCTTGAAAGTTTTCTTAACTTGTTTCAACATTGCCTCTCCAGCAGCAACCTGTCCGCCGAAACCTATAGAGGCTTGGTGTGCGAATTGCGCTCCGGCATTGGAGGTCATGATAAGTATCACATGACGGCAGTCCGCTTTTCGTCCTTTGTTATCCGTCAGTACGGCATAGTCCATAACTTGCAGCAGAATATTGAACACATCGGGATGTGCTTTCTCGATTTCGTCAAGCAGTAACACACAATTGGGAGTTTTGCGGATAGCATCTGTCAGCAGTCCACCGTCTTCATAACCTACATATCCGGCAGGTGAGCCGATGAGTTTGGCCACTGTATGCTTTTCCGTATATTCGCTCATGTCAAAGCGTTGCAGGGCGATACCTAGTTCGGAAGCCAATACTTTGGCTACCTCTGTCTTTCCCACACCGGTGGGGCCGACGAAGAGAAGGCTTGCCAGTGGTTTGTTTTCGTCCAGTAGCCCGGCTTTGGCCATTTGTACGGCTTCCACCACTTGGCAGACAGCTTCTTCCTGACCGTATATCTTTGCACTGATGCGTTCATGCAAGGTTTCTAATGTGGCATTGTCTTCTTCCTTCATGGCAAGTACATCCACTTTACAGATACGTGCCAGTATATCGGTTATCAATGCTTTGTCCACCGTTTGTTTTTCTGTATCTGTGGGGTGGATCTCACGATAAGCACCGGCTTCGTCTACCAGGTCTATGGCCTTGTCGGGCAAGAAACGGTCGCTGATGTACCGTGCGGCGGCTGTAACGGCATACGCTATCACTCCTTCTTCATAAATCACTCCGTGGAACGTTTCGTATTTTTCTTTTAACCCTTCCACTATGTGGATGGTTTCCTCGATTCCCGGTTCTTGTATGTCAATCTGTTGGAAACGCCGTACTAATCCTCTGCTACGCGAAAAATAGCGGTTGAATTCTTCGTAAGTAGTGGAGCCGATAAATCGGATCTCTCCTCCTTCCAGATAAGGCTTGAGCATATTAGAGGCATCCATCGAACCGTCTCCCGTCCGTCCGGCGCCTATCAGGTTATGTATTTCATCTATATATACAATGGCGTGTCCTTCTTTCCGTATTCCTTCCATAATGGCTTTCAGCCTTTTCTCGAATTCACCCCGATATTGTGTACCGGCCAATAAGTTACCTAAATCCAGCTCGTAGATACGACAACCTGTGAGACGTTCGGGAACATTGCCTGCTTCTATACGTGCAGCTAGTCCGTAGACCAGTGCGGTTTTTCCCACTCCCGGTTCACCCACGTGCAGAGGGTTGTTCTTTTCTTTGCGGCAGAGAACTTGAATGGTGCGTTCCAATTCCACATTCCGGCCTATAAGCGGATTCCGGTCTTGCAGACCTTCATTGAGGGAGGTGACGTAGTTGCGCCAAGGTTCGCTTTTCTCTTGCTCAGAGGAAGTTTCCTCTTGAAACTGATTCATGTGCTCGTAATTTGAAATGAGGGTGCTGAGGAATTCCGGCATATCTTCGCCCACTGTTTTTTTTAACAGATAGCCAGCCCATGAATCTTCCAGTTGAAGCATTCCTTGTACCAGATGAGGAACATCCATTTCTTCTGCGCTTGAATGGCTGATTGTCATATAGGCATATTGCAGCAGCTCGGAGAGTTGACCTGAAATTTCCAACTCATATTCTATTTCTTGAGGAACTCGTTCCACTTTTTTCGACAGATATTCGGAAATGGACTGGGACAGTTCTTCCGGGGTACAAAAACACTCTGCCAATGCTTTTTGAAAAGGAACTTGTTTCAGCAATGCGCTCAATAAGTGTTCGGGCGTGATAAATTCATGCCGATATTGCATCGCTTGGCTCTGCGCAGAAGCGAAAGCGTAGTTCACCGAATCGGTATTTGGTATATCCATATCTTATTCTTGATTTTTTATTCTTCTTCCGGTGTAACCGTGAGTCGGAGAGGGAAACCCTCTTCACGAGCCATACGGGTGGCTTTTTGTACTTTTGACCGGGCGATATCATACGTATAGATGCCTACTACGGCCGATTCACTTTTATGTACCTGCATCATCAAAGCTTCTGCTTCCATCGTTGATTTGAAAAAAACGGTAGTTAATATCTTTACAACAAATTCCATTGTAGTAAAGTCGTCATTGAAAATAGTAACTTTGAAGCGTCGCGGCTCGCGAAGGTCTATACGTTCTTTTTCTTTATAAGATGATTGTTGTTGTTCCATATTGGTATTTGTCATACGTACTTATGGCACAAAGGTAGGGAAAGTATTGGAAAGGTAGGGTAGGGAAGAGATGAATTTTGTAGACGGATGGTCTGGAGCTGATGTCTTGAATTCCTTTCATGCCTGTCTGTCATTCTTAAAACATCCATATATAATAAGATGTTTCAAGGATGACAGACGTGTATGAAAAATAAAATGTGAAAAAATTCAAGGATAAGAGGTGGAAACTTAGACTTTTCTGTGAACAAACTGGCCGTCAATCCAAATGGTGGCATGGTGTCCTTTGAATTTCAGTAATACATAATTGGGATCTGTCGGGCCTTTGCTGAAGTGTGCGCTGAACCACTCTTGCCACATTTCCTGCTTGGTGGCTTCGTCTTCTATAATCTCCACCTCACCGGTGAGCACTACGCTGTTTCCTTTTTCCTGAAAGCACAAACCTGCTTTCGGATTGGCTGCAAACTCCTTTGTTTTAAGACTGTCTTTGCCGGTTGCCAACCATACGGTGGTGGCCCCTTCCGACTTGATATTGCTCATTGGAACGGGGCTGGGATGATATTCTTTATAGGTTGTAAAGATACAGATAAACTGATAGGGAAATCCCTATGTATAAATAGAGAGAATCACGGAAAAGGAGGTTTTTATCATACTACATTTGCTGTATGGATAAATACTAAAACTTTCTATTATGAAAAAGATGTCAGTTGTTTTAGGCTTGTTACTCGCTGTCTTGGTGACGGGCTGTGGCATTTATGAGAGCTACGGGTTTGATTATAAGCAGTTGAGCAGCATTGAACGTGGTATGAGCTTTAAAGAGGTGTGTACCATTTTAGGAGAGCCTGCATTTAGAGATTTGAATAAGGAGGGAGAGGCTTGGACATTCCGTGCTTATACTCCTGCGGGGTGGTCGGCTGTCAAGGTGTGGTTCAAAGACGGAAAAGTGGACGAAATGAAGAGCTATCTGGAGGATACTTATCCGGTTACCACTTCGCGGGACAAAAGTTTCATGGACGAGAAAAAAGAATCTTCCGACAAGAGTAGCGAAACAAAGGTAATAGTTTCGCCGGAAGGGAAACATTACATCAAAATGGGCTCGGTAGTAGTCACTCCCGAAGGCAAGCATATAATAGTACCTTGATTATACCAGCATAATCGTTTCCGGATATAGTATAATGTGAATAT
>OGQZ01003273.1_pt1 | contig 10505 bp, 8 predicted proteins | sample 1553321 | NCBI WGS metagenome assembly OGQZ01 (sample SAMEA2579958, study PRJEB22360) | human gut metagenome | reverse complement strand
CCATTTTCTTTAACATTTTTTGATCAGGATATGAAAATAACAACGAAGGACACATAAACCATAGTGTTGCAATAAGAATAATTATTTTAGATATAAATAAAACTTTTGGCGATAATTTTTCCAATAAATCAGGGGCATTGTCTATAAAATCAATTGCACTCTTTTCATCTGTTTTTAGATCTAGTAACTCGTTACAAATTTTAAGGACTTCTTTAACAGTATCGGCTTTCTCACTATTAGGATCAATTTCCAATGCTTTTTCAAAACAATATTTTGCGTTTTGGAAATCGTGTGTTTCTGTCTCATAATATATTCCTAACCAATACCAGGCATCAAAATTTAATGGATCTTGATTAATGATATCTTGAAGTTTTATCTTGCACTGTTTTGTTTGTCCAGAACTTGCATTCTTATCCAGTAAAATTGTAGAAATTTCATCTATTATGTTGTTATTGTTTGTATCCATTTATTTATTTCCCTAAACCTTTATATTTGTTTTCATTCCATTTGTCCGCAAGTAAGATGATGTCAAAGACGAATGATATTACTAAAAATCCTACAATAGGAATTAATGCAAAACTCCAAAACATTACGTCAAGAGTATTAAAGCTTTGTCTAAATGTAAACAAGAAAAACATTGAGAACGCAAAAAATGTAATAGAAAGCCATTTAAAATTTGTTTCTTGTTGTTTTGCAAGAATTTGTTTACAACCAGTGTTTGTATAATCTCTAATTTTTTCTTCTATGGATTCAACTGAGCCAGCACCTTCAAATCTGTATGAAAAACTTCTAACAGCTCTACCATAATCAATTATTTTATAGATAAAATTTGTAAGTTTTAAAGGAACATTTGTAAGAGTGAAATGTTTGTTATTTAGCACACTAAAATTAAGATTAATTTCTGATACTGCTGGATATGAGCCATATTTATTATGAACCATAACTGTATTTAAAATCATTTCTAAGTTATTGATGTCGTTATATCCACAAATAAAATTATATTGTGGTCGATTAAAATTGAATTTAACTCTATCTTGTAAAAAGTCTACAGACTTCAAATTAAGGGTAGATTCCATTGCTTTAAGAGCAAAGTGTCGTGAAACAATCGAGGCAACAAGTCCCCCGTAAGCCAATAATGGTATAATAATCATTATTAAATATGGTGTAATAGGCTCATCTCTATTATCAGCTATCAAATGGTTAAGCGTTTCTGCATACCACTTGAAAAAGCTTGCAATAGAATGTTCAGAGATTGCCGTATTGAAATACGCCCAAGAGAAACCAAAAGTAACTATTATCGCAAATATTGCAAGTAAAACTACAACCATTTTAGATGTTTTAGCCGAAACATTATTTATACGCATTTAACCAACCTTTTTTTGTAGATTATAACAAATTTTTTGCAAGTTGTAAAGAATAATAATTCATCTAATGTACAAATAATGGTTTTACAAGTACATAAATGTCATTAAACAATACAAATACCAACAATGCGATTAGTAAAGCGAAAAATACTGTCATTATTTTGTTTGCAATTTCTTCATCAACCGGTTTGCCTTGAATTTTTTCGATTAACAAGAACAATAAATGCCCACCATCTAATGCTGGAATTGGTAAAATATTTAAAATAGCAAGATTCATTGAAATTACTGCCGTCAACAATATTCCATAAAAAATCCCTTCACTACTGATAATATCGCCACCCATTTTTGTAATTAAAACAACACCGTGCATATTCTTTAGTGGGATTTTTCCTGTAAATAATTGTTTTAAAACAATTACCATTGATTTTGTTTCGTTATACAAATAATCATAACTTGTCTTAAATGCAGATTTAATGCCAGTTACAGGAATAAGTATTTCTTTTCTGTCTAACGAAATTCCAATTAATCCTTCACTGTCAGAATAAACTGTTTTTAATTCAACAATTTTCCCATTTCTCAAAACCTTAATATCCAATGGTTTTTGAGTATCAGACAAAGCATAAGCAACATCTTTTAAAGAAAATGTTCCGTCTGTCTCAATATATTTTTTATTCTTGATTTCATCACGCAATTTAATCTGATTTTCAGATAGTTTAATTTCATTTGGTTTATACAATTCAATCGTATTCAAAATATTATTATTCAATAATACTTTCTGTTCTTTTTCAAGATTGTTTGGAATTGCGACAACCAAATCCTTTTCTATAATTTCATTTTCAGCAAAAGCGTGGTTTACCGATTTTAAGCTTTTATAATTTCTTTCAACAAGTTCTTCATTTGTTTTTCCGTCAAAAGATGCGCTATACATAGCATACAAATTAACCGCATATTTTGTATTAATTTTTGAACCGTTAATTTCTATAATCTTATCGCCTTTTTGCATGCCTGATGACCAAATACTTGCCTCTTTGGGAGCAACAATATCTGTCACATACATATCAAATTTTTCAGATGGCATATTGTGCCACAAAAACGCAGTCATCAAAACTAAAATATATGCACAAATAACATTTGCCACAACGCCGGCAGAAAAGATTATTGCTCGTTGCCAAACAGGTTTGTTTTGTAATCTTTCCGGAGAATCTTGAGGAACATCAGAATCTTTGTCATCATCAGGGAATGAAACATATCCGCCGAAAAGAAAAGCATGAATAACAAGAGTTAAATTTCCAACTTTCTTTTCCCACAAAGTAGGTCCAATCGGTAAACCAATTCCAAATTTGTCAACCTTAACTTTAAACATTAACGCAGTTAAAAGATGACCAAGTTCATGAACTAGTATTAAAAGCCCGATTAATAAAATCATTATGATGATAGACATAAATTCTCCCTCTAAAATTATTTGTATATACATTTTAGCATAAACAAGATTATAAATCAGGGAACAACTATCTAAACATATAATTTGGACTTCCTAATCTCGGAATTGAACGAAATTGCTTGTAAAGGGTTGCTGAATAAGGTAGTTCATCATAGTTACTTAACTCAGCCGGAAATGGTTCAACTTTTATATTCGCAAAAGTATCCATAATTTTTTTATCATATTCAGAAATTCCTGATGATTGTGTTAACCTGAAATTTCTAATAGTTCCATCTTTCAAAATCGTGCATTTTATAACCGGTTCTTGCGGAATATAATTATACGTCGTCGGAATTCTATCAAACATATATTTGTTTACTTTATTGATATATTTTTTATAAGCTTCCTGTGATTGTGCTGATGGTTCAACCGGCATAATTGACATTCTTGCAGATTGATACTTTTGCACAATATGCTGAAAGCCACTCGTCATAGTAACATAACTTACATTGCAATCTTTAGGAAATGGTTTAAATGGTGCAGATTTTTGAACAGCCTCAATAACCGCATTATCAAAATCAGTTCCACTCGCTTTATCTAATTTTATGTCAGAAACACTTCCATCTGCATTAATATTATATGTAACAGTAGTACTGGCACTGGTTTCGCCTTTATAGCTAAGGTTACTTTTGACTGCCTGTTGTGCCTCTTTTGCATATTCATTAAAAAAAGCATTCGCATCAAAATCGTCTGCCAACACCAAATTTGCGCTAAATAAAACAAGTATCAAAAAAACAAAAATCTTTTTCATAAAACTCCTTTCAAATTTGTTATTTGAAACGACGCATCATTTTCATAGCTTTGTTAACGGCATGTTTACCCAATTTCCCATTAAAACCGCCAAGTCCGCCTAAATTTCCCATTTTGCTCATATCAGGCATGCTCATTTTGCCGAACATGTTTTTCATGTCAGACATGCTTTTCATCATTGTTCGCATTTGTTCAAATTGCTTGATATAATTATTGATTTCTGCCAAATCCATGCCGCAACCCTTTGCGATACGTTTTTTTCTGCTTGTGTTTATTAAATCAGGGTTTGAACGCTCTTGTGGTGTCATGCTTGATATGAAAACTTCCATTTTCTTAAACTGTTTTTCGCCTTCATGGGAAAGTTTATCTCTATCATCTTTACCAATATTAATTCCCAACATGCCGAGCATATTTCCCATAGAACCAAAAGCCTGCATTTGTTTTTGCATTTTCAAGAAATCATTATAAGAAAAATTATTCTTACTCATTTTTTCTTCAAGTTCTAATGCCTGTTTTTCGTCAAAAACTTCTTGCGCACGTTCTACAAGAGAAACAATATCTCCCATGCCAAGTATTCTTGTTGCCATGCGCTCAGGATAAAAGTCCTCCAAAGCGTTCAATTTCTCGCCTGTTCCGGTCAACTTAATAGGTTTTCCGGTACAATAAACAACACTTAACGCAGAGCCACCCCTGCTATCACCATCTAATTTTGTTAAAACTAAACCGGTTAAGCCCAACTGTGCATCAAAGTTCTCCGCAACATTAACCGCCTCTTGACCAGTCATAGAGTCAATTACCAATAATTTTTCACTTGGCTTGAAAATTCTGTCAATCAATAACAATTCAGCCATCATGTCTGTGTCAATCTGTAATCTGCCCGCAGTATCCAAAATCAATGTATTGAACCCGTTTTCATTTGCATAATTAATAGCTTCTCTTACAATCTGCTGAACATCTTTGCAATCAGGAATAGTAAAAACTTCGTTCTCAATTTCTTTTCCTAAAGTTATCAATTGAGTAATCGCAGCCGGTCTATAGACATCACATGCAACCAAAAGTGGTTTTCTGCCATCTTTTTTCAATTTGACTGCAAGCTTTGCTGAAGATGTTGTTTTGCCCGCACCCTGCAAACCTAACATCATTATTAGGTTGGGATTTCCAGAAAAATCAAGTGGTTTATTTTCCTTACCTAAAAGATCAATAAGTTCGTCATGCACAATTTTAATCAATTGTTGAGAAGGATTTACCCCTTCAAGAACTTTTTCGCCTTCCGCTCTATCCTTGATATTAGAGATAAAAGCTTTCACAACTCTCAAGTTTACATCGGCATCCAAAAGCGCGCGTCTAATCTCTCTCAACGCATCTTGCATGTTGTCTTGAGTAAGTTCTTTCCCATTTGTATTATTGATTATTTCCCGTAATTTATCGCTTAAATTGTCAAACATAATTGAATTATATCACAAAATTTGTTAATAAAAATAAAAACATCATACGTTTTTACGATTTAATTTCTAATTTCGTCTGCTAGTATATAACCATACTCCTTAGAGAACTAAGATACACATATCCCTAATCAACAGCTATGCACTTCTTATGTACATAGCTTTTTTTTGTGCTACGCACGTAGCCCTTTTTAACAATGTTGGTTCATACTTCATACTATTGTATGGAGTTTTACGCACGTAGCCCTTTGTGACAGTATTGGTTCATACTTCATACTATTGTATGGGGTTTTACGCATGCGAGAGAGGGTAATAGTTTTAACGATACGAACTTTTCACTTTTCACTCAAATCTGTTGCTTTCACGTTAAAAAGTAGCATCTAAAATCTTAACGGATAATCTTTTGGGATTTTCCAGCCATTCATTTGGATTAGAGCAGTACAATTAAACTTTTTTATGCTAAAATACAAATATGGAATTTGCAGAAAAAACATTAGATTCAAAACTTATTTTTGATGGCAGGGTTGTAAAGTTATACAAAGATAGCGTTGAATTGCCGACAGGACAAACATCTTTTCGTGAAGTTATTAAACATTCCGGTGGGGTGGTAATTTTGGCATATAAAGAAGATAAAATTCTTCTTGTAAAACAGTTTAGATATCCTATGAAAGAAGTTCTCTATGAACTTCCGGCAGGAAAACTGGAATATGGCGAAGACCCGTTTGAGGCAGCTAAAAGAGAGTTGGAAGAAGAAACAGGATATTGCGCAAAAAACTGGACTGATTTGGGTTTTGTATATACATCTCCGGGTTATAGCGATGAAAAGTTATACTTGTATAAAGCCGAAGATTTGGAATTTACTTATCGCCATCCTGACGAGGGTGAAATTCTTGAACCATTAGAAATCAATGCAAAAGAAGTTTTAAATATGATTAATGATGGCAGAATACGTGATGCTAAAACGCTTTGCGCAATTATGAAAGCAGAAATTAAGGGATAATTACAATGGCAGGTAAAATTAAACTGGTTGCGACAGACATAGATGGAACAATTGTAAAATGGGATACAAGTGTTTCTGAAAATGTGAAAAATTGTATTAAAAACTTGCAAAATAACGGAATTAAAGTTGTTCTTGTTACTGGTAGAATGCACTGTGCAACAGAACATTTGAGAAATGAATTAGGTTTAAATTCTCCTGTTGTATCTTATCAAGGCGGATTAATCAAAGATAATTCCGGCAAAACGCTTTATCAGGAAAATTTGGATAGTAAATGCGCAAAAGAAATTATTGAATGGGCGCATACTGACAATATTCACCTTAATCTATATATTGACGACAAATTGTATGTTGAAAAAGATGATGATTGCGTAAAAAAATACACTGATGGTAAATTTGTGTCATATACGGTTTGTCCGTTTGATAGTTTGAAAATCGAAAATGTGAACAAAATTCTTGCAATAGATTATGGTAACGCAGAACGTGTTACGGGTTGGGTAAAAGAATTGCAGGCAAAATATCCGAATTTGTATATTGTTAAATCAACTCCATTTTTCTGTGAAATAGGAAGTTCTATGGCGAAAAAATCTCTTGGTGTAGAATTTTTGGCAAAATATTGGGGATTAAGCAAAGACGAAATTTTGACAATTGGTGATCAAAATAACGATATTGAGCTTTTAAAAGCCGGTGGTGTAAAAGTTGCAATGGGGAATGCAACACAGGAATTAAAAGAATGTGCTACATATATTACTGATACTGTGGAAAATGACGGTTTTGTAAAGGCTATTGAAAAATTCTGTACGCTTCCTGTTTAAAATCAGTGTATATTATTTTATTGAAGATTAGAATGGTTGTTAAATAGGATTTAATATTACTTTTTCATGTCTACAATGGTTTGACTTCTAAAAAAAAATTCTTAAATAAAATTTGTAGATTTCATACGAAAGTATGACGTAAGTTAGCAGGTTTTAGTATATAGTTAACATACCAGAGGGTAGATTTGTGTTAAACGGTATATTTCAACGACCATATTTAAATAAAGACACACGCAGTCTTGTCAAAAGAAAACAAGACGAAGAGCAAAACACGTCTTCTGCACAAAGAGAGGAACAAGCAGACCAAAACTCCAAGAGCAAGGGTTTGCAATATGTTGAGCGTAAAACTCCGACATATACTCCTGCATACCAACAACAAAATAATAACGGGGAACAAGTTGACTGGCGACAAATGCGTTCTCAAATTCAGGCGCAGGCAAGATATAACACATCATCACAACCTACTCAAGCTCAAGAAACTGCACAATCTGCCGAAGTTATGCCAACTAAGACACTTTCCGGCAGAAGTACGGTAATTAATATTGCGCAAATATTAAAAGATTTTAGAAATACTGCTGCAGCAATCGGTACTCCTGAAGATTTGAAAGAAGAAGTTAACGGCTATCTTTCTTTGGTTGAAGCGCAAGTTAAAAAAGATAATCCAAATACAAAACTTGTTAAATCAAATTTGAAAAATGCGTCATCAATTCTTGATACATATATTTCTCAAACTTTGAATAAGGATTCAAAAGTTGTAGAAAACTGGGTTGATGCACTATTTTTGCAACAAGTTGATTTTAAATACAATGAAGGAGATGTCAATCCGCAATTCTTAGTTAAATTTCCGGAAGGTAGTACCCAAGAAGAAACAAAAACAGAAGAAAAATCAGTTGTTGAAGATACTGTTAAAGAACCTGTAGATAAGGAAATTGAAACTGATGCAAAAGTTGTTTCATTAATTCCACAAGACAAAGAATTGAAATCATTATTTATTCAATCTAAAAAATTAGCTTATGCTAATGAGCCTGAAAAAGCAATTGCAACATTCCAAAAAGCATTGAAAAGAGCTGATGAAGTAGGTGATAATGAAACAAAATCAAAAGTTTACTATGAAGTTGGTAAGATTTATGATGATCACGACTATTATTCACAAGCTTTAACAAGTTATAATAATTCACTTAACACAAATGACAAAAACGTAAAAACCAAAGCGCATTATGCAATGGCGCAGATTTATGATGATGTAAATCAAATTCAACCTGCGATGGATCATTATTTTAATTCTATTTCCTTTGCCGGCGAAACAGAAAATTTGACAGCACAAACAACATCATTAACAAAAATGGGAAATATTTTGACAGATATGTATGATGATGAGGCAATGAATTATATTTCTATTGCTGATGACTTGGCTGCACAGACAGATAACTCCAAGTTAAAAGGATTTGTATCATCAAGTATGGGTGATGCATTTGAAAGGTTTGGGTTTTCGCAAGATGCTTTAAAATCTTATTCAAAAGCAGTAAAACATTACACAGAATCAGATTCCCCTTTAAAAACAGCTCAAAATTACTCCAAAGCAGCCGACATAATGGTTGAGCATAGTAATGTTGCAAAAGCAAAAGGTTTGTTGGTAAAAGCACAAAGTTACGCAAGACAAACAGATGACGTAAATTTGATGAACGAAATTAACGACAAACTAAGCAACCTTGAATTGTTGGGATAGTTTATATTAATAATATTGATATAATTTTTTACAAACAAAAATCGGACTGAGAATATCCAGTCCGATTTTTAGTTTTGTGTTATATCAACCTATAGAGGTTTTACAGAGTTTTGGTAAATTTCTTTTACTACTTCTCTACTATTTCCTGAAGGTCCAATATCAATCAATCCTGACAAAGACGGTGTTGTGAATACCAAGTCTGTCAATTTATCAACATCAGCATCTGTAAAGCCTTCATCTGTTAATTTTTCTTTTACATCAACTGAATATAGCCAATCTTGAACTTCTTTAGCTGCCTTATCTGCATCTGAGGCATCAGGTTTCAAACCAGGTGCGATAGGTGCTAAAATATCAGCTAATACGTTTGGTCTATCTTTGTAAATCGTTTTGATTACGGCAGGAAGTAAGATTGCCAAACCTAAGCCATGTGACAAATCAGGTTTTACAGCACTTAATGGGTGTTCAAGAGCGTGTGTATAATGCAACAAACCGTTATCAAAGCTTACACCACCCATCATAGCAGCATATGCCAAGAAGTAGCGAGCTTCCAAGTCATCAGGATTTGCAATTGCTTTTGGTAAGTATTTTGCAACCAATTCAATAACTTGTTTTGCAAGAGTGATTGAATAAGGTGATGCAACTGTTGAAGTTGCTGCTTCTACAACGTGGTTAACTGCATCAATTGAAACATATCTTGTTTGTTTTGGTGATAATTTTGTCATTAATTGAGGATCATCAATTGCAAACATCGGATAAATACAATCATAAGCAATTGCAGGTTTAAAGTTCTTTTCTAAATTAGTTACAACTGCAAATCTGTTTGTTTCTGTACCTGTACCATGTGTAAGGTTGATTGAAACAATTGGAGCAGCTTTTTCAGGTGTAAATCTAAATTCATAAATATCATCTGCGCATTTGTCCGGATATTCAAGTAAAATTGCAACTGATTTACCTGCATCTGTAGGAGAACCACCACCAATAGAAATAACTGCTTTTGCACCGAAATCTCTTGCTAATTTAGCTGCATCATCAACGTGATGAGTATTAGGGTTTGGAGTTACTTCTGCAAAATTTACATATCCAATTCCATTATCGTTCAAAGCTTTTTCTACGTAATCCCAAGCACCTGTTGCTTTGTAGGCATGTTTACCTGACATTACAATTACTTTATCAATACCTTTGTCTTTTAATGTTTTAGCAATGTCTGCAATTTTTTTGATTGCACCAACACCAAAATAAACAGTGGTTCTTGTGCGAATTTCTTTAACTTCGTTAATGTTAATATCCTTTTCCCACATACTAAACTCTCCTTTCAAATACCATTTACTTTATCTACTACGACTTATATTATAAAAAATGTAATTAATAATTGCAATAATAATAGACATAATTAAGAACCATAAAGCAGCCTCATAGAACCACCAGTTACCAAGTGAAGCCCCAGTAAGCCAACCAGTAAAGCTATCAAAGAAAGTAATACCAAACTCACCCCATGGAACAAACCCAATAATCATAACTAGGAATGTAAGACCAAATAGAATAAGAGTAACTTTTTGTTTAGTACTTAATTTAACATCCTTTTTGTCCTTATCTTCAAATTGACCAAATCTCTTTTCAGCTTGTTTTTGTTCTCTAAGTGATAAGAATGTAGAACCTTTATCCTTTTGAACCTTCTTAGCATAGCTCATTACAAATAATATAGAAACAATTAAAGTAGTAAGCCAAATAAATACTGCTATTAAAATAACAAGTCCTTGATTACAAGCAACACCTTCTGGTAATGCACTAATAGCAACACCAGTAGCAAAAGGATTAATAGTAGAACCTAAACACCCACTACCTGCACCAAGAAGAACTACCGCAGAACCAACAAGAGGATCCATACCAGCAGCCATCATAGTAGCGGCAAGTAAAACATAAAATCCAACTGT
>OGQZ01003270.1_pt1 | contig 10520 bp, 10 predicted proteins | sample 1553321 | NCBI WGS metagenome assembly OGQZ01 (sample SAMEA2579958, study PRJEB22360) | human gut metagenome | reverse complement strand
TCAGTTCTCCCGGACAGACCAGAAAGCTTTCCAGCATTCCGGCACGGGTGCAAAGACGATGCACACGCTCTCTCCGATTCAGCTCTGACATCTGGCGTTCAAGAATTTTCTCTCGGTGCTGACAAGAGCGCAGCTTTTGCTCTGCTTTGGCTTTTTCGCTGCGGAGATAGGCAATGTCGGTTTTGGGTTGGGGCAATGGCATCACGCTCCTTGTTTGTACATTCCAGATGAAAAAAGCAGCTCAAACATTGCGTCCGAGCTGCTTTTCATGGGGTTAAATTATGGCCTGATTCTCATTTTTGTGCGAATGGCATCCTTCTTTTTTAATGCCTTCACTTGACTGTCAATAAAACGTGCATATCGCATACCTGCCTCGACTTCTTCCCGGATGCTTTCATTCAGACAAGCAGCATTTTTATTGAACAATCCATGGATTACCTCGTTACGGTACTTTAACCACTGGTCAATGTGATCTAACGTGTTCAAAAATCCATCCATATCCAGACACTTTTGATATTCGCTTCTTAAAACATCCAGATATGTACCTGATACAATGGAGTCACTGCTGATTGCCCAGTTTAGTGTTGCTCGGATCATTTTCTCCTTGCAGGAGATATTATCGAACGTTAGTTTTTTGTTTTCGGCAGCTTCATCAGAGCCAAAATACAATCTGCGAAGATCGCCCTTTGTTTTACTAACATTCAGTTGCCGTGCATCTGGCTGGCGAAACGCACCGATGTGATACAAAAAGGAACGCATTCGGTCTTCCATCATTGCATAGACAATGAGCATCGCTTCAAAATAGAATTCATGTTCCAAGGCTACTTTGTATTTTCCAAGCTGCTCCCGATAGGTTGTCTGCTTATCCAGATTATTATAAACCGATGCAATCCGTTTATCTCCGGTTTTCGTTTTTTACCACCCCCTCATATTGGCACATTCAGCTATTCAGGCTGATCCACATTGCAGGACGAACACCAGTTGTACTAAAATCAAAATCCGAGCCTGATGCTACAGCAGTATTATCTATATAATATGCTATCTCCTGATTGTTTTGCCCCGGAGTTCTAAGCCACCAAGACTTTGATACATGATCCAAGTAACTTAATTTATACCGTGCCCAATCTGTCATTTCGCAGGAGCCGTCACCACAAGGCCCATTCTTGCCAAAATAAGTTTCAGCTTCCGAGATACTTAGCAAGAATATTTTGTCTTGCGTATTAGACCCTGCAGGCGTATTATATTTCGGGTTCTTTTCAGCAGTTACCGTAACAGTTTGGATATGCGATTTTTCAGATGCTGTAAATGCACTGTTATAGAAGTCACTGTTCAACCATTTGCGAAGTGTGCTTTTTTCCCAAGTAATGGAGTCGACCCATTTGGAATTGAACGGTGCAACATCCAGAATTTTTCTGCTGATCACTAACAGTTTGTTGTCTTTCTCTTCAAGTACAATCCATTCGATTTCATCTGCACCATTCTTGGTGTTTCCGTCTTGTTCATAAGAGCCAAAGGTTATAATTGAGCCTACAGCCGCCTCTTTTAACAATGCCGATTTATATTGCTCATAGATTTCAGATGCCTTCTCCTTGCTGTCCTTGTAATCGGATATAGACATAAATGTTTCGTATGCGTCAACATAGTTGCCTGAATTCAAGTCGTCCACGGCTTTATTATATTTAGCCGCTTTAGGAATATTGGTACATTCCTCGATTTTTGAGGCACTGTCCTTATATCCATTCAAAGTCTTGAATGCTGAGATGGCATTTTCATATTGGCCCGCATCCATCATAGCCAGTGCGGACTGATAGCCCACTTCGGTGATTTTTTCTGCACTGTCTTTATAATCGCCCAGAATTTTGTATATCTTACGCGCTGCGTCATACTTTCCTTCGGCTGTAAGAGCAAGAGCCTTTTGATACTCGCACTCATTGCGCAAATCCGTATCCTGTATGCTATTCTCTAGTTCTTCGAATTCTGTAATTGCAGCATCATAATTCTCCGCAGACATATAAGACAACGCTGCTTGATACCGACAATCATTGATTAAGTCTGTGCTATCCTTATAATTATCGAGTGTTTCGAATGCTTCAATAGCGCCGTTATAATCACCGGAATCCATCAACTCATGTGCCTTGTTATATTGGCTATTTTTAATCAAGGCACTTGAGCCAAAGAAAAACAAAGCAGCGCAGGCGACTACCACAGATACAATTGTAACAACCTTTTTTCTCTTCTTCTCTTTAATTTCATAGAGTTCCGCTTCATGCTTGCGCTGAATTTCCCGTTGTTCTGCTGCGATGCGAGCGTTCTCCTGAGCTTCTGCATCTTTTCTGTTGATCTCATCGATGCCATTTTGACAAACGACAATATTTTCACGGGAATTTTCCCAATCACCGAGTTCGGTAAAGATCCTGATTGCTTGTTCATATCCGGATTTTGTGTTTTTACCCATGCAGTCCAGAGCATTGCGATAAAGGCACTCTTTTCGGCAGATTTCTGCCTTTTCCAGACAGGTTTCCATCTTGACTTTGGAATCCTCAAAATCGGAAATTTCCCGGAATTTTTCAGCAGCAGCCTTATAGGCATTCTCATCTTTCGATTTGCTTGCCTCATCCATGGAAGCAACGGCTTCATTGTACTCCTTTGTGAGCTGAAGTTTCTTTCTCAAATCAGTGATGCGTTTGTTGGCTTCGTCCAGTTCGGCAATCATTTCTTTGTTGCCAAATCGAACGATTTTCTGATAGTTCAGGCTATATGTAAAAGTCCGATTATACGTTTGCAACTCCGCTCGTTTGCGAACATGCAGTTCTGCCATTAGCTTGCCAAGGTATGCTTCCGCATTTTCAGGGTCTTGGTCCAGCACTTTTTCACAGTAGGCATCTGCATCTCTCCAGTTGCCATCTTCAAGGAACATAAAGGCACGTTTCAAAAGGGGAGCTGTATTTACCGTAGCTGTTTCCGTCGTAACAGTTTCTTTTGCAACAGCAGGTTTAGGATCATCTACATATAATATTTTCTTGATTCCACGAATTAAGTCCTGCATGAAGCCCAGTTTAGTCATATCCTGAGCCTGCAAATGCGAAAATTCTTCCGGCAGGTCGTAAGGGTCCATGTCCTTATATGCAGGAATCAGGATTTTCTTTTGTCCCGCTTTGATCAGCGCCAGATACCGGCTCCATTCGTTTTTGACCCAGACCGCATTAAAGTATTCCGGTTTAGTACCTAAAACGACCATAACTTTAGCCGAGTTTAAGGCTGCAAAGATATAAGGCTCATATGCGGTACCCAGTTTATCTTCGAGCGTGATCCGTGAGAAAAAGACCTTGAATCCTTCATTCGTCAATTCGTGATAGAGTTCAGTTGCCAAAACGCTGTCCGGGGTTCTTCTGCCGCTGGCATCACTCTCCTTGTAGCAGATAAAGACATCGAAAGGTTCTTCCTTTGATGAGATTTCGAGGATGCCTTTCTGAATCTCGTTGATTGTAGCAGCTTCTGCTTCATAGATGCTGCGCTGCAAACTGTCAGCGTACTGTAGGGCAGATTTGTAGTTATCATCGTCATAAATGGAAGTGAACTGGGCGCGATTGACAGTCGGGACACGCTTGTGGGAGGCAGGGTCTTCTACATATTCGATACCATATCGGCAGAGCACCAAAGACCAGTAAGCTTCTGCATCTGTGTTATCCTCATTCAGGATCTTTTCATAGATGCCCATGGCCTTGTCAAACTCGTTATTTCTACGGAAATGGTTTGCACGGTCATACAAATTTGCACGACGCTCATCATCGAGCTTCGGCAAGGTTTGTTGTGTGCCGCAGTATTCGCAGGTGGCAATAGTTTCATTTGGCTCTATTTCCAAGGTACCACCACACATTTTACATTTGAATGTTGACATTTGATTGAAATCCTTCCTATTATTGGGTCAATGATCACGATTTGAACATTTTGCAGCTGCGACTTCTTTCAGCAAGCAAATCCGTGATTTCATTTGCAATGCAAACAATTTTATCCGGTTCATTTTGGTTTACGGCGTCTGTTAGATCTGAAAATTTCAAATCTATTTCATTCTCCAGAGGAGCAAGTGCCGTACTGCTCACAGGATCGGAATAGCGCACTGCTTCATATACTTTTTTGATGGCAGATTTGGCACCTTCATCTGTTGAGGACTTCAGAAGCCCTTCCGCATCTGCGGTCAGAGAGCGAATGAATGTGGTATTTTGATTCAATCGTTCTTCTATATCAGTTACTATATCTGCGGTGGTAGCGGTCTTTATAATTGCAATCGCATTGAAGGCTAATGTTGCTGCACATAGAATTGTACCAGCCCAGTAAGGCATAGTAGAAATCAGCATACACAGTCCACCAAAGACGAAAGTCATTATCAAACCAGCACGACCAACGGAGAAAAGAGACAAACTGAAAAAGGTTTTGCGGGGATCATCATTTTTCAGGGCGTAATTTGTGCAAGCCAACTGACCAAGAAAGGCAATGGTAATGGAAACATAACCAACCCAGAACGAACTGGTATATTTTTCTTGCCCGGTCCAACCGGCCGAAACGAAAGCAATGATATTGAATAAGACTAGCAGCACCGCCCAGATTGCAAAATAAGACTTAAACAGTTTTTTCATAATGCCCGCTCCTTGTCAGAGTCTTTCGCCGCATTCTGGACAAAATTTTGCACTGGCTGGCAATTCATTGCCGCATTGGGGGCACTTGCGTACCAATGGTGCGCCACATTCCATACAGAACTTGCCTTTGTGGGTCTTTTTGCCACAAGCGGGGCAGATCATTTCATCATCGCCCAATGCTTCGATTTTCGTTCCACATTCCAGACAAAACTTTGCCCCAGCGGGAACTTCTGCTTTGCAATTCGGGCAAAGTGTTTTCTTTGCGGAATTGTTTTTCTCTGCTTTGTCCATCGAAAAAGGCTTACCCATTTCTTGGAACATCTGCCCGACATGACCGTTTACCGCACCAGCTGCGGCCATGCCGACGCCCAGCCCAATCATATCACCAGCTACACCGCCACCACCAGAGATGTGCATATTGCCCAATCCCTGTGCATACGCCTTTTGTACATCGGCCTGAAGGAGATCACGCTTGTCGATTCCTTGAGCGTGCATCACATCTGCTTCTGCATAGCCAGAAAGCCGCGTCTTCTGTGCTTCTGTCTGCGCACGAATCAGATCACGTTCAGCTTCACGGCGTGCCAATTCCGTTTCCGTATTTTGCTGTTCCAGAATTGCTTGACGCTGTGCTACAGTTACGGTTGTGGCGGCTTCTGCTTGGGCTGTTTTAATTGCCATGTCGGCTTCTACCATGCGTTTTTGAAGGGATATTGTATGTAATTCCCGGATGCGTCTGAAGTTTGCATCGCTCTCTGGGAGAAGTACATTGGTGACGTAAAATTCCGGGATGGTCAAACCGTATTCTTCAAAACCGGTAAGAATCGGCTGTTTCAACACATTGGACAATAAATCCAGATGTTCATCTATTTCCAAAATGTCGATGTTCTGTTCTTTGATACACCTTGCCAGATTAGTTTTAACGGTTGAAGAAATCAGTGGACGAAAAGAAGCTGCTAGAGATTTCGTAAAATCATTACCCTGTGCGTCCCAAGCGATACCATTCATAGTACCTACGAGTTTTAAGAGAAGCTTTCGGGAATCGCTGACCATCAGATTCATTTCGCCACAGGCACCGATTTCAAGAGGAACACCATAAATTGGGTCGATAAAACGAACCTTACTATCCGTACCCCATTTGACTGCCATCTGTACTGTTTTATTGATATAATAAATCTCGCAGTGAAATGGGCATTCGCCACCAGTGACGATCAAGTTGAGAAATTTGCTCAGTAAGGGAATATTTTCAGTTTCAAGCGTATGACGTCCCGGTCCGAAAGAATCGAGAGCCTGACCATTCACAAAGAAAACCGCTTCTTGTGTTTCGTGAACGATCAACTGACTGGTGGTATTGAAATCTTCGCATGGATGTTTCCATATAAAGGTGCTATTATCACCTTCATACTTTATGACGCTTGCTATTGGCGACATATAATGACCTCCTCACACACTTTTGAAACGTGTACCTTTTCAGAATAAACAAATCGCGCCTATTGGATGGCTGAAAACTGTTGAATATGCCGCATTTTTGCTGTATACTTGTATCAATCGGTATCTGGCATGAAATTTGGAAAGGTACACATTTCAAAATTTTGCAAAGTATTTGTTTAGGTGGACTTTTCAAATTGGATAGCTTTCCCATAGAACGTGCCTATGGGCAAATCACAGGCTTCGGCAGCTTCTTTAAGGGTCATTTTCTTATCTCTCCATGCTTTGTGAACCTCATAGAAGTTATCTGGAAGTGGTCTTGGTGGCCTGCCAAACTTCACGCCACGGGCTTTCGCCGCTGCAATGCCCTCTGCTTGCCGCTGCCGGATGTTGGTGCGCTCGTTTTCAGCCACAAAGGAGAGCACCTGCAGCACGATGTCGCTCAGAAAAGTTCCCATCAGGTCTTTGCCACGCCGAGTATCCAGCAGCGGCATATCCAGCACTACAATGTCTGCGCCCTTTGTCTGGGTGAGCAGCCGCCATTGCTCTAAAATTTCCGCATAGTTGCGTCCAAGACGGTCGATGCTCTTGATGTAGAGCAGATCGTCTTTTTTTAATTTCCGCACCAGCCGCTTGTACTGCGGGCGGTTGAAGTCCTTGCCAGACTGCTTATCCATAAAGATGTTTTTCTCCGGGATCTTCAATTCACGCAGTGCAATCAACTGCCGGTCCTCGTTCTGGTCACGGGTGCTGACCCGGATATAGCCATATAAATTCCCCAATAAATCGCCCCTTTCTGCTAAAAGTGAATCTCATCGTTCTATGTAAAACGGGCAAAGCATCCCTCCTGACGCTTTGCCCGTTGCTTTTTATTCTACCATAGCAGATCGGTTATCGCTTTCAGGATGCCCGCACGGGCTGGATAGCCAGCGCAGCACCCCTGACCTGATACGTCACCCCGCCAGTTTCGCCCCTTGCCTTCCGCTGGCACACCTCCGGGTGCTGTGATGCAAGGGTATCCAGCTGCTTTTGCAAGGCGGGATTCAGCGTAAACACGCTGTTTGTTCCGTCCTCGCTGGCGTAGATCATGGTTTCCAGCTTAAACATCGTCAATCAGTTCTTCCTCCTCGGATTCGTCAAAGATGGTCGGGCCCCAGTCCTCGTCCTCCTCGATGTCCTGCATCAGGAGCAGCATGTTGGTGTAGCACTCCATCTCAGCACGGACAAAGTAGAACATCTGGTCGTACCAGTCTGCCAGCGTTTCGTCCTCCAGCTTCCGGCAGAAGTCATACACCATCTTGTTCTGATTGGGGTCAACCGTCAGCCCGGCAATCTCGTACAGCCGCTTGCGGGTCAACTCCAGATCGGCGCAGCCATAGGTGTAGAGCAGCTTCTTTTCTTCAAACGTCAGTTTCATAGGCTTGTACCTCCGTATTAAAAAAGGGTCTGCCTTGTGCAGACCCGATGTAGCAAAAAGACCGCCGTGCATTGCGCAGGACGGTCTTGAACTCAGGATTGGAGAAAATCCCGGAGTTCCTCAGCGAAAAAGGAGATTTTTGCGATAGCAGCTATCGCTATGTAAGGCAGGACGAAAACCACAAATGCGGTAATCAGCATTTTCAGGACTTCGCCGCCGTCTGCCAGCTTCATGACCCAGCTTGCCAAAGCCACGAAGAAGAACAGCCCCGCCAGCAGATTCGTCAGGATCGTGGAGAAGGTCGTGAGGAAGATGCCAGCCCACTGCACCAGAATCAGCAGCAGAAGCAGCGGGAGAAGGGCAAGTTTTAGCATCCATTTCAGCACAGCCATCGTGGGCACCTCCTTAGATAAAGATCAGTTCTTTCTGGATGATTTCCTCGGCACGGTTGCGGATGCTGTTCATCCGGCGCACCCATTCCAGTTGATTTTCGGCTTTCAAGGCTTCGGTCACGCCCTCGGCTTCCTGCATCTGCCGGATGATTAGGGCAAGCTGTTCTTCGGCCTGTTTGTCCAGCTTGGCAAGGTAGCTACCCAGCTCCCCGGACAGGAGCAGTTGATTGTACCGGATGGGATGATGTTCTTTCAGATACCTTTTATGTAAGCGGCCCCACCGCCCGGTGGGGTGCTGCTCTGTCGGGGCTGCTGCGGTCAGGTTCGGCAGATAGTGGTCATTGACAAGGGTGTAGTCCAGACCGTTGTTGCTGTCGTGGAGCGTGTTCTTTAAGGTAGTCATGCTGCATTATCCTCCTTTGGTTTCGGCGTTGGGGTTGCTTCTGGGTCTGGTTTTAGATTTCCTTTTTTCTTGTGATAGAATTCCAAGGTTTTCTTGTTGTGGTTGACTCTCCTGCACTCATCGGAACAAAATTCCTGCTGGCTGTGTGTAGGCCAGTAGGAGTGACCGCACACGGCACAGGTGCGCTGCCGGTAGTAGTGAGTTCCTCTCTCGGCTTCTCTATCCGCTTTCTTTTGCTCCAGTCTTGCCTGATTCCAGCATTCCCTTGAGCAGAAAAGCTGTCGGTTGCTCGTAGGTGTAAACACCTTCCCGCAGTGCGGACACGTTTTGGTTTTAATGATTTCGCCACCGTTTTCAGCGATTTTCTTTGCCTTTCGCTTTTCTCGGTAGGCTTTTTCACGTTTGCGCTGCTTTTCCATGCGCTGCCGTTCTTCCTGCTCCTTCTGCGCTTTCAGTTCGGCAAGTTCTTCCTCGGTATAAGCAATATCGACTTGGCCGACATAGTTGAAATAAATGTCAACCTTTTGTGTGCGGGCATTGCCTGCACCCTCGGCTTCATAAACAACGATTTTATCGACAAGTTCGTTAAACATTGAATCGGAGATTTCTGTTGGATTTTTGCACTTGCGAATCAGCGAAATGAAATGCCGAATATCAGCAGAACTTGATTTATCTTCGGCAATTTCGGATTTCATCGTTTCCATCTGCGATTCCAATTCTGCTTGCTCGCTATCATACTGTGCCATCAGCTGCTTGTACTGTCGTTCGGGCAACAGTCCAGACATAAGATTTTCGTACAGACTACGAATAAGGGCAGAAAGCTCATCATAGCGTTTTTGACAACGTTTCAATTCCGATTGGTTCTGCTTCGGCTTTTCTTCACGTTTCTCTTTCCAAAGTGATTGCAGTTCCAAAGCGAAGGTTTCTTCATCTTTTAGAACAAATCTCGAAAAGCGTTTGACCGATGCCAATATCAGGGCTTCAACATTATCGGCACTGATTGAATGGGCAGTACAGCCATTCACCCGACTTGCATATCCACCACAACGATAAGAATATTGAGTAGACCCATCCTTTTTACTGTAGTGTGTTTGCAAGGTCAATCTTCTGCCGCAGTCGGCACAATACAGATACCCGCTTAAACGGTTGGTGTGCGTTCCCCAAGCAGAAGCACGATTCACTCGGCATCTGCGTTTCTGAACACTATCCCAAAGTTCTTGCGATATAATCGGTTCATGCGTGTTCTGGAAAACGTACTGTTCATCTTCATCTGTTTCTTTTCTCTTGTGAAGTTTGAAATTTGTGCTTACAGATTTTCGTAAAACAGTGTGTCCCAGATATTCCTGCCGACCTAAAATTGTTCTTACGGAGGAGGTGCCCCACAGGTACGGATTGGAGAACTTTGTCCCATTGTACTGCTCCGGGTGATATTTCTTTGCGTATGCAGCAGGAATCAGGACTTTTTCCTCTGTCAACAGTTCTGCGATTGTCCGTGGGCTTTTTCCTTCGTTCGCAAGAAGAAAAATGCGCTTTACGACTTCGGATGTCACCGGATCAACAACAAGTGTCTGCTTGTCGTTCGGCAAACGGTTATATCCATACGGAATAGAGCCGCTGCAACGTTTTCCATCTTTCATCCGGGCATCGAACACCGCCTTGATTTTATTGCTCGTGTCTTTGGCATACCATTCGTTCATAATATTCAAAAACGGAGCAAAATCATTGTCTGAAGCATTGTTGCTGTCGATGCTGTTGTTGATTGCAAGGAATCGGACGTTTTTCTGTGGGAACAGAACTTCCGTATAAAAACCGACTTGCAGATAATTTCGTCCTAAGCGGCTCATATCCTTCACAATAAGCGTTTCGACATTTCCTGCTTCTACCTCTTTTATTAGAGATTGAAAGCCGGGACGATTGAAATTCACACCTGAAAAGCCATCATCTGTAAAATGGCGGATGTTCTTGAAGCCGTTCTTTTGGGCGTAATCTTCCAGATATTTCTTTTGGTTGGTGATGGAATTCGATTCACCAGCAAGATCATCATCTCTTGACAAACGCTCATAGAGTGCGGTGATTTTTGGTTCTTTAGGCATTTGTTCTACCTCCTTTCTTATGGAATCTTTCAATTTAGGACAATCAAGTTTATCGTCCTATTAAAGTATAGCCCTCCGGGGCAAGTTCAATGGCCGTGGTCGTCTCACCAAAGGTGGATGCCCAGCAGTCGAAGTGGGTCAGCTTTTTCTGCTGCA
>OGQZ01003264.1_pt1 | contig 10528 bp, 10 predicted proteins | sample 1553321 | NCBI WGS metagenome assembly OGQZ01 (sample SAMEA2579958, study PRJEB22360) | human gut metagenome | reverse complement strand
TTTTCGGTTAGTCCAATCAATACTGAGATATCTTGAATTGGTACAAGTTCACCCTACTCGATTGTTATTATCATAAGTTTACCAAGTTAACACACATATCATATAACAACTTTCCACTTTATTCAACGTTGACAATAGTCCATTTTCATTTCCACTCTTATAAAGCCGGCTTCCCGTCCCCTTCAGCTGCACGCAAAAAGAACGCATCCTCCATATGTGTGATGCGTTCTTTCTTATCTGCAAAAAAGGGAAGCCCTTATCCCGCGCTGGCTCCAGGGAACTGGTTCATTGAGACTGGCTCGCTTGTTACGTCTTACGGTTTATGGTTCGGATTCTGCTTCCAGCGATTGCAAACGTTCCTGAATGATATTTTCTATGTACAGCCCCACGTTTTTGAGGTTGTGCTCGATGTCGAGGTTTGAGAAGCGGATGACGAGGATATCGTATTTCTCTATGCGGCTGCTGCGCTTTTCGTCCGTATTTCATGCCTTCCAAAGAGCGATGCTGCGCGCCGTCGACTTCAATGACGCGCCGTGCTTTCCTGCAGAAGAAATCAACGATGTAGCTTTCTATGACATATTGGCGGTAGATCTGCGCAGGAATACGCTTCAGGCAATAATTCCAGAGGAGCGTCTCCTGCGACGTCATGTGGCCACGCAGTTCGCGAGCTCGCTCTTTCATGGCAGGGTTTTTATAGATACGCATAAAGAAAAACCTCCTTGCATGACATTTCGGATTACGGGTAAACGCGTTCGCCCTTCTCCAAGGGCCTACTCAGTTAGCATGCTAGACGTTTTCTTGCCCTATGAGACAGTTCTTAAACGCGTTCCCCCTTAGAGAAGGGCCTACTTGCTGAGGACTATCCGACATTGGCTTTCATACCGCCGACCGCTTACTATTTGCCTTCTCTTTTAGCGAAGTCTTCGTAGGTGCGCCGGAGTCCTTCTTCGAGGGAGATTTTGGGCTCCCAGTGGAGGTTACATTTCGCTTTGGCGTTGTTCAGGAAGGAACGGTAGATGTCGCCCTCTCTGGGTTTGTCGTAGGCGGGGACGATCTCTTTGCCGGAGACTTTGGAGAGGATGGCTACCAGTTCTTTCAGGCTGGTTTCCTCGGAAGTACTGAGGTTGTAGGCGGTATTGGCCGCTTCGGTCGTGAGCGCATCAAGGATGCCGTCTGCGATATCACCGGCGTAGACGAAGTCGCGGGTCTGATTTCCATCGCCGAAAATGGTGATGCCTTTCCCTTCGGCGATGCGTTTCGCAAAGATGCTGATGACACCGCCTTCCCCGCCGTCGCCTTGGCGTTCGCCGTAGACATTGGCAAAGCGGAGGATGACATAGTCTATGCCGTAGGCGAGGCGGTAGAGCTCGAGATAATTCTCGGCTGTCTTTTTGGTGAGGCCGTAAAAGGAAAGCGGCTGTTGCGGCAGGGTCTCGGAAATCGGGAGAGCGCTATCGGCCACATCTCCATAGGTCGCCGCCGAGGAGGAGAAGATAATGCGCTTGACGCCGTATTTCCGGCAGCATTCAAGGATGCGGACGGTGCCGGCGATGTTCTCATGCATATCGTGCTCGGGATCGATCATGGAGTCGGAGACGAGGGTCTGCGCCGCGAGATGTACGACAGCGTCGAAATGCTCTTTCCGGAAAATGTCTTCGACCGCCTTGTCATGGACATCCATGACGATGAGTTTCATATGCGGGAGCAGGTTCTCGCGAAGGCCGGTGGAGAGATTGTCCAGCGCGATGGCTTCGTGGTCTGCTGCTTCGAGTGTCCGCATCAGGTGGGAACCGATGAATCCGGCTCCGCCGGTAACAAGTATTTTCATGTATGATTAGCTCCTTTGGTATTTGAGATGTTAGACATTAGATGTCAGATATCAGAACGTCAGACCGAGAGACTAAAAGACATTAGACTTGGGGACTTCAGACTTTTAAATCGCTTTTTACTCATGTATATTGTTATTATAACACTCCGTTCCCCTCGTCTTCCACCTGCCGGCAACGCATTCTGTTAAACTTAGTATAAACATTTGATGCTCAGTAAGACCTGAAGACTTTAGACTTCAGATTACGCACCAATGTGTCTTCTCTCAGTCTGACCTCTGATCTCAAACCTCTGCTGTCTCCCACGCGTTTGCCACCGTCTCAAAGTCTAATGTCTCCTAGTCTCCCAGTCTGACTTCTGACGTCTGATATCTCCCATCCACTTCCCCGCAGTCTCGCAGTCTATTGTCTCCCAGTCTCCTTGTCTCTCAATCTCCATACAAAAAGCCTACTGAAGAAAACATCCTCAGTAGGCTCTTTTTTGCTATTCAATGATTGCCGGCGCATCCGCTCTTTTCTTAGAAGGAGTAGCGAACACCTGCATTCCACTGCCACGGCGTATCGACATCGCCGCCGGCGGTGGTTTCTACATCCAGATAGAAATGGGTATCATGGCCGAGGTCAAGGTTCGTGCCGACGCCGAATTCCCACCAGCCGCCGCCGAGGTCGGTCTTGAAGGAGGTCGCTGCTCCGCCCTTAGACATCGTCACGGAGGTGTCGCCCTGGAAATCATAGAGGTAGGACGCGCGAACGTATACATTGCCCTGCTTGATATCCTTGCCGAGCGAGAAGCCGAGACGTCCGACGAGGCTGTCCATGCTGTCCTGATGGACCTTCGCTCCTCTCTTCGTCGTGAAGTCTGCCGAGGAAACTCTGCCGTAGGTCAGTTCCGCCTGCGGTTCGATCCAGTAGCCTTCCTGCTGGAAACGCTTGCCGTATTCCGCGGAGAAGGAGAGACCATTCGTGCTGTAATCGCCGCTGCCTACGCCGCCATTCACGTCGAAGTCATTCTTCATGTGTGCATACTTCGCAATGAGGTCGATGAAGCTGCCGTCATCTCGAAGGTTGCTGCCGTATACCGCAAAGCCGGTGTGCTTATTCGTGCCGCTGCCATTGGTATAGCTGCTGTCCCCGTCAGTGTAGGTGAAGGCACCGCCCAAGATCCAGTCATCGGAAATCTTGCTGTCATAACCGAGCTGGTAGTAGTTGTACTGGTTCTTGATGCCCTGCTCTCCATACTTAGACTGGCCGCGCGCCATACGAGCCCAGATGCCCTGGCTGCCTTCGCTCGCGCGTACTTCGCCGAGACGTTTATTCATGTCATTGTTTTCCTGACGCCAGGTCATGAGGGAAAGGTTTGTCATGCTGCTGACCGCCTGGTTGGATGTATTCACGAACTCCGTGAGCTTTTCGATGTCGCCATTTGCTTTCACTGCAGCACGGAAACCACCGCTGATCACACCTGCATCGGCTTCAAGGTTAGAGGCTGCGGACTTCGCATTAGCACCGTTGCCGCTGGTGACCACCTTCGCCAGTACATTAGCCTTCGAGGCATCCGCAGCGATCTGGTCTGCAATATCACCATTTCCTTTGACCGTCAGACCAGTCGCCTCACTGGTTTCTGCCTGAATCTTATTCTCAAGGGTGTCGGTTGTCACGATACCATTTGCACCTTTCAGCGTTTCAGCAGAAATATCAGCCGCATTACCGTCTTTGGATTTCTTCAAATTCAGCGTACCTTCTGTTTCCAGTTTTCCCACTGTCATAGATGCCCCATTGACATCGACAGAAGCCCCGGATTTCACAGCTGCATTACCTACATCTTTTCCGTCAGCGGTATTCCATTCATTGATCGCCCACTGCCCGCCGGTGAAGTTCACATTGGCATTGTTATCAACGTTATAGACACCTTTGGATGCCGTCATGTTCCCCGTACCACCAAGGTTCACGATAACCTTCTGCGAATCCTTATCTGTATCAGAGCCTTTGACATTGATATCGCCAGTAATTTGGGAGTCACCATTAAAGATCACGTTCAATATGCTGGTATCATTAGCATTATTTATATTGTCTGCCTTATTCCCTGCTACATTGATATTTCCATCAATAACCGCCGATTTGTTGGCCGTGATATTGACTTCCGTATTTCTAGAGAACATGCTTTTGCCTAAACCAGCAGAACCAATATTCACATCGCCTTTCATATGTAAGGTGTCTGTCATGATATTCAAAGAAGCTGTTCTACCAGGATAGTCTACTGTGCCATAGGTACCGCAGATGTTCCCATCAATTTCCAAATCCTTGGCATCCACTTTGACAGTACCATAACTACCCGTACCGATAACGCCACCTAGGGGATTGGTAGATCCATCCAAAAGCACTTTATCCGCATAGAGATTGACCATATTCCCTTCATTGGCCTGCAAAATGGCTACGCCGAAGTCATTCTTGCCCCAAGTAGTATGTGCCTCAAAATATCCCACTCTTTGTTCAGCGGTGCCGATATTGACAATCGATTTTCCTGTCTTCGTCTCGTCCTGCGCATTGATAAAGCTGTCCCCAGTATAGGAGACAATCTTATCCGCAAGAATATTCAGATGATTGTTACTTCCATTCATCTGAAAGCCACGATCAGCCCCCACCTCTTTGCTGCCAACATAAAGCTCTTTCGTATTTATATCAATGGTTCCATTTCCGTCTAACCATCCAGCAAAATAATCTGCTCCTTTGGGCTGAGAGCCTATCATATCTGCTGGTTTTGATACCCCAGTAAAGCTAAGTGTATCAGATTTTACCTCAATTTTACCATTATTTGTAACATACATTGATGTTTTGTGGTTTGATGAGCCCACAGAAACTGTTTTCTGTAATTCTACATTTTTACCGTTAATGTTCTCTGTTGTACCATTAGCCGTAACTCCCGCCTGCGCAGATACGCTTCCCCACGCGCCACAGCTGAGAGCCATCACAATACCAGCGGCAATGAGTTTCTTTGTTTCTTTCTTCATACCTATCCCTCCCGGATATGACCATGATAAAAGTAAAAATAAACTCCCTTTCATGCCATTAGGATACCATTACCCCCCCCCGTTAGTAAAGTGTTAAAGCATATTTTTACAAATTTCTATAGAAATCGATACATCCATAACAATAACGCATGTTTGAGAGTGCGGAGACCTTGAGACAAAGAGACTTGAAGACGTCAGACGCAGAGACAGGGAGACATTAAAAGTAAAGACTTCAGACTTCAGATTTCACACCAACGTGTCCTCTCTCAGTCTGACCTCTGACATCTGATGTCTATCATCCGCCCCCGCAGTCTCCAAGTCTATCGTCTTCCAATCTGCCACAACAAAAAAGAGCCGCCCGCAAGGGGCTGCTCTTACTGATTCTGATCCAGTTGATCCAGCGTCTTCTCGAAGCTCTTGGCGAAACGAGCGAGAAACCAGTCGACTTCTTTCATATGAAGGTCTTCGAGTTTTTTTCGTGTCGTGCGATAGGCTTCTTGAAATTCCGGATTTCCATCGCGGACTTCTTCTGCGCATTTGAGGAAGGCGGAGAGGGTATCAGCGGCTTTGGCAAGGGGCCAGAGGGGATCCTGCTCAAGGGTGACGAGATAGGATGCGTAGCTTTCCTGCAGTTCTTCGGGGAGGGTCGCGAGGAGTTTCTTCCTGGCTTCTGTCTCGATCTCCTCATACTTTTCGTGGAGGCCGGGGGTGAAGTATTTCACAGGTGTCGGGAGGTCGCCGGTGAAGACTTCGCTGGCATCATGGTAGAGGGCGAGCATGGCGCAGTGCTCGGGATCTGCCCACTCATGGAAGATGTCTTGCCGGATGAGGGCGAGGGCGTGGGCGATCATGGCAGTCTGGAGAGTGTGCTCGGCGTCATTCTCGGGGATGGTGCTGCGCATGAGACCCCAGCGAGCGATGTATTTCAGGCGCGACATGTAGGCAAAGAAGGGATAGCTCATTTCATTCTCCCCCATGTATCTCCATAAAACCAGAAATGATGGACGGGACCACGGCCGTGACCGACGGAGTCTGTCTTCGCACGCGCGATGGCGCCGGTGAGGTAGTCCTTGGCGGCCTCTATTGCACCTTCGAGTGGAAGTCCTTTGGCGAGGCTTGCCGCGATGGCGCTTGAAAGTGTGCAGCCTGTACCGTGGGTATTTTTCGTGTCTATGCGCTCTCCGGGGTAGGCGATGAAGTCTTTGCCGTCATAGAGAAGGTCATCGGCGTCCATGATGTGATGTCCGCCCTTGATGAGGACGGCTTCGCACCCGAAGGTCATAAGTATTTCAGCCGCTTTTCGGCGGTCCTGCTCGCTCGTGATGGATATGCCGGAGAGGACCTCGGCTTCGGGGATGTTCGGCGTGATGAGTGCCGCCAGGGGGATGAGCTTTTCTTTATAGAGTGCGATGGCATCATCCTCGAGCAGTTTGTCTCCGCTGGTGGCAACCATGACAGGGTCGACGATGAGAGGTGCGCTTCGGTGATTTCCAAGGAAATCAGAAACCGTATTCACGATGGCAGCTGTCCCGAGCATGCCTGTCTTGACGGCGTCAGGTGCTACGTCGTCGTAGATGGCTTCGAGCTGGACTTTGACCAAGGAAATCGGAGTATTCACGACCATGCTGACACCCTTCGTATTCTGCGCTGTCAGGGCGCAGATGCAGCTCATGCCGTAGGTGCCAAGAGCGGCAAAGGTCTTCAGGTCTGCTTGAATACCGGCGCCGCCGGAGGAGTCGGAGCCTGCGATGGTGAGTAGTTTTTTCATAGGTACCTCCTTTTGAAATAGTTATTGGCGGTGGGCAGTCAGCAGTCAGTGGATCAGCTCACATCGTTTTTCATGCCGCTATGTGGGATATATCCTGCTCCGTTGTCATGCTAGGGAAACACTGATTAAATCGTTGTCAGATTTTACTCTTGAATTTTTATGCATAGCGAGGAATAACCTGACGCGAATAGCGGGCTATTTAAGGAAGGCTATGACGAAGCTGTGCATAAAAATTCTTGTAAAAGCTGACTCTGCGACTGAATCAGCGTTTCCCTTATATCAATTTACGCTTTATTTCTGATTTTCATTTTTTATCGCCCAGGAGGCACTATGCCATTTACTTTGACCTGCCACGTGTGTGGACAGAAGCTCACCCTTTTCGATCTGGATGTGAAGAAAAGGAAGGGGACGATCCGATGCAATCACTGCGGGGCCAAAATCAATTATGATCTGGACCAGAGAAAGATTCAGCAGTCTGGCTTCTGGGCGGAGCGGGAGCCTGCCTTTGATCCGCGGGCGAAGAACCGTCTCATGCAGCAGATCGAGCGCGAAGAAAAGAGACGGGGGAAAGCGGTGGAGGCGGAGAGCGCAAGTGCGAAAGCGCCGCAGCATACGTTTGCCGAGAGACCCTTTGCAGCGAAGGCAGGCTTTGCGAAGTTTGATCTGAAGACCGGAGAAATCGTGGGAGCCGGCGCTACGGCGAAGACAGCGCCAGCTGCGCCGCCAAAGTCACGCGGAGGCGAGAAAGAGATTTCTTTCAAGGTTGTCGACAAGAGCCATCAGAAGCGTACCATCTGCGCTGTGGAGAGCAGCGTGGCATCTGCGCATGCGTCCGAGCCGAAGAGCGAGAAGACCTTCACCGCGCCGCCTCGCGTCGTGACGAGAACTGCGCATCGGAATATGACTCTTGTCCGGCAGGTGCAGAAAGCGCAGACCGTCAAGCAGCCCGTGAAGCTATCCCGAGTCCAGTCCTTCTGGCAGAAGGTGAAGAGCTTCTTCGCGTTTGGGAAGAAGTGACTAGTGGCTGGTGACCAGTGATTAGGGACTTTCTCGTATCGTCATTTCGAGCAAAGCGAGAAATCTTTGTCATTCGAGGCGAAGCCGCCACAACAATTCTTAACCCTGAACCCGTAACCCTGAACCCTTAATCCCTTAAACCATCCTACTGATTGTGCTATAATATCTCCATTGACTAATGGAGGATACCGCTATGTTTACCTATAAAAGAAGAGTGACATTTTACGAGACTGACGGCATGAAAGTGGTGCATCATGCGAACTACCTCAAGTATTTTGAGGAGGCGCGGGTAGAGTATCTGCGTGCGGGCGGTCTTGACCTGAATGAGCTGATGGAAGAGGGGATCGTATTTCCGATCGTCGAGGTCAGTGTGAAGTACCTGAAGTCTGCGTGCTATGATGATACGCTCCTCATCAGGACCTACCTTCGCCGCGTCGACCGCGTGCGGCTGGACTTCGATTATGAAGTCGTGCGCGAATCCACGGGCGAGCTTCTGACGACGGGGCATACGGTCAATACATACACAAATATGAAGACGGGCCGCATCGCGCGCATTCCGAAGGAAAAGATCGAAGGCCTTGTGAAGCTCTCGGAAGGAGACAGGATAAATGGATAACAGACCGATCGGTATCATGGACTCGGGCATCGGGGGTCTTACCGTAGCCCGCGTGCTGCATGAGAAGTACCCGAAAGAAGGCATCGTATTTCTCGGAGATACGAAGAGAAATCCCTACGGGGAACGCAGCAGGGATGACATTGTGCGCTTCTCCTTTGCCATCAAGGATTTCCTGAAGAAGCATCAGGTGAAGATGATCCTGATCGCGTGCAATACGATCTCCTTCAATGTGCCGCCTGCTTTTTTTGAAGGGGATATCCCCGTCATCAAGATGAGTATGGAGGTGGAGGTGCCGGAGGACGCGAAGCGCTTCGCTGTTTTTGCGACGCCTGCGACGATCGCGACGCATGCGCACAAGGCATATTTTCAGAGAAAATACCCGCAGCTGGATTTCGTGGAGGTCCCCTGCGACGGACTGGCTTCCGCGATCGAAAGAAATGCGGACGAAAATACCCTTTCTGCCCTTGTCAAACAGGTGGCAGAGGAGTATCATGCATTAGATGCAGACACTGCGATCTGGTCCTGCACCCATTATCCGCTGATCGCTGACGTATTCAGGAAGGTGCTGCCGAAGGTACGCTTCCTTGACCCTGCACTTCCGACGGTGGAAACAGGGATGGACATTCTCCGCGCCCATGACGCGCTGGCGGATGCGCCGCAGGAGAAGGTCTTCTATTTCACCGAAGGCCTTGAAAATTCCGTGCCGCTTGTGAAGAAAATCTTCGGTGATGTGAAGGTGGAAAAGGGAAGTTTGGAATTATAAAGGGTTCAGGATTCAATGGGTGGCATGTCCCAGAGGCTAACCCTGAACCTCGAAGTTTGAAAGCAGAAATGAGTAGCTAGGGATTAGGGATTAGGGGATTAGGAGTGACTTGTGACTGGTGACTTACATGCTATCTTCGGGCATCGCCTCATATATACTCGCGGCGAAGCCGCCACCACAACCCTGAACCCCGAACCCGACAACTGATTTATCATTTAGGAGTGTGACAATCATGTTACTGATCACGAAAATTCTGGCAGTCATCATCTTCCTGATCTGCCTGGGATTCATTGCCTACTGGGCCATCGCCATCGTCAAAGGCGACTGTGTGCTGAAGGTGATGAAGTCCAAGAGGACGCCTTTCCATGTGGAGTCCATGGATATGAAGAGCGTGACGCTCTCCTGCACGCTGCCGATGAAGAATGTCGGCAAGCAGCTCGGCACCATCATGGACGCCTTTGTCCGCGTGTACCTGCCCTTTGAGCAGTACGATGAAGCCGTCGTCACGGCGCACCTGACCGATTTCGACACGCCGCGTCCCGATGACTACTGGCAGGCCTTCATCTTGGAGCCGGGCAAGACAAAGAAATTCCTCATCACGCTGGAAATCAAGGGCAAGGGCGACAGCATTCTGCATGATCTGGAGACCTTCCCGGAGATGGGGATGGACGTCATTTATCAGGTGGTTGCAAGAAGCGACTACTACTATGCGAAGTCCCGCATCGTTCTTTCGAAGGAAGAACTCAGAAATGCGCTCTATGAATATAAAACGGAGGTGAGATAAATGGCAGAACTCGAACTCATACCGATCCACACCCGCATCCTCACCCATCACGACAACATCGTCGATGCCATTCTGGAATACGCCGGCGACAAGATCACCGACCATGACATCGTCTGCAGTGCAGAGTCCGTCGTCGCCATCACACAGAACCGCTACGTCCGCCCGGAAGAGCTGAACGTCTGCTGGCAGGCCCGTCTCATGAACCGCTTCGTACCGGCCGCGGGCTCCATGGCGAGCATCTACGGTATGCAGGCAGCCATGGATGAAGAAGGGAAATGGAACATGCTCTTCTCCTTCGTCCTCGGCGCTGTCGCAAAGATTTTTGGTAAGAACGGCGTATTCTACGCCCGCTGCCGTCAGGCATCTCTGATCGATGATGTCACCGGCACCATGCCGCCTTTCGACAAATGCCTCGTCTATGGTCCGGCGGATACCGACAATGTTTGTGAGAAGATCAAGAAAGCGACCGGAGCTTACGGCGCGGTCATCGCAGATGTCAATGATCTGAAACGCGCGGCCGTCCTCGGAAAGAGCAAGGGGCTTGACCCGAAGCAGATCGCCAAGATCCTGATCGATAATCCTTTCGGCAATGACAATCAGAAAACACCGATCGTTATCATCAAGAACTTTACAGATATGATGAAGTAAGAAAGGAGCTGTGAAGAAATGAATTCCCATTTCTTCACAGCTCCTTTTACTTTGTTTTCATTTGGTTCAGGGTTCAAGGTTCAGGGCTCTCGTGGCGG
>OGQZ01003262.1_pt1 | contig 10535 bp, 8 predicted proteins | sample 1553321 | NCBI WGS metagenome assembly OGQZ01 (sample SAMEA2579958, study PRJEB22360) | human gut metagenome | reverse complement strand
ATCAATACCGGCAAAAAAGTATTTGATAAAGAACGCGAAGATTCAAAACTTGCAACGCTGACAGCACTTGGCAAAACAGATTTTAATAAACACGGGATCCGTGAATTGTTTGAGCAGATCATGTCGATGAGCAGAAAACGCCAGTATCAGCTTTTGACAGCGCATGGAATGTATGAAAAACCGGATTTTACAGAAGTGGAAAGTTTAGATTATCACAATGCGCGTATTGTGTTTCAGGGGACAGAGGGTGCGTACAGCCAGCTTGCATTGAGAGAGTACTTTGGAGAGCAGACGGACAGTTATCATGTGGAAACCTGGCGTGATGCCATGGAGGCGATCAAAAACGGAGAGGCAGATTATGCGGTGCTTCCGATTGAGAATTCTTCAGCGGGCATCGTATCTGAAAATTATGACCTGATGGTAGAATACGATAACTGCATCGTCGGGGAGCAGATTATCCAGATCAATCATGCACTGCTTGGACTTCCGGATGCAGAACTTTCCGATATCACGGATGTCTATTCCCACCCGCAGGCACTGATGCAGTGCGGCAGATATCTTGAGAGCCACCGGGAATGGGAAAAACATAGTCTGAAAAATACTGCCATGGCGGCAAAAAAAGTAAAAGAGGACGGCAAAAAACATAAGGCGGCGATCGCAAGCAGCCTGACTGCTGATATCTATGGACTGAAAGTGCTGGATGAATGTATTCAGGATAATAAGATGAATGCAACCCGTTTTATTATCGTATCCGGCAAACGCGTTTTCACTTCAAAGGCGGAAAAGATCAGTATCTGCTTTGAAGGTATGCATGAGAGTGGTTCCCTTTACCATATGCTGTCCCATTTTATTTACAATGGCATCAACATGAACCACATTGAATCAAGACCGGTACAGGGGAAAAACTGGGAGTACCGTTTCTTTGTCGACTTTGAGGGTAATTTAAATGATGCAGCAGTGCAGAATGCCTTAAGAGGTCTGGCAGAGGAAACGCTTGGACTTAAGATTCTTGGAAATTATTAGAACGAAAGAAATGTGTGGAAATAAGATTTGCACACGAAGAAATGGAGCAAAACATGAAAAGTACAAAAAACCTGATCTTATATAAAAATTTTGAAAATGGAAAATTATTTTATAACATGGCATGGATCATGGAAAACTATGAGAATGAATATTATAACAGAGAGGATATCGAGGCACTGCTTTACGAATGTTTTAACCAGTTGTCCGAACTTGCAGTAAGTCATGGATTTAAAGGAAATCTCTGGCATAATTTTATTGCATTTATTCTGGTCAATAACGAGAACGCATACAGCCGTGGGTGTGAGATCCGGGGTGGTATGGAAGGCTCCGTCAATCAGATTGCACTGCATGATTTTAAGATCATGAAAGATTTATTTGATTTTGATTTTACAGAGCTGGCAAAAGATTATGAGATCGACTGCATGGATGCACTGCTTCATTATGAGAGTGCAGGCGACAGCGGAAAGCTTTTTAATAAAAGAATCCGTGACCGTATCTGTGAACTGACAGTAAAATTAGAGCAGGCGGCAGATGCAGGTGATTTTAAGGATGCTGTTACAGAGTTCTACGGAGAATTTGGTGTTGGAAAATTAGGCTTACATAAAGCATTTCGTGTGCTGCATAAAGAGGATGGAGCACAGATCGTACCGATCACAAACATTGCACATGTAAAATTAGATGATCTGGTCGGATATGAGATCGCAAAACAGAAACTGATCGACAATACAGAGAGCTTTGTCCGCGGAAAGGAGGCAAATAACTGCCTGCTTTACGGAGATGCAGGAACAGGAAAGTCCACCAGTATTAAGGCAATCGCCAATCAGTATTATGACAGGGGACTGCGTCTGATCGAGGTGTACAAGCATCAGTTCTGCGACTTAAATGATGTGATTGCACAGATCAAAAACCGCAATTACAAATTTATCATTTATATGGATGATCTGTCATTTGAGGAATTTGAGATCGAGTATAAATACTTAAAAGCAGTGATCGAGGGAGGACTTGAGAAGAAACCGGACAATGTTTTGATCTATGCGACCTCAAACAGACGTCATCTGATCCGCGAGACATTCTCCGACAAAGAGGAAGTGAGAGAGGACATGCATACTTCCGATACCGTACAGGAAAAGTTGTCTCTGTATGCAAGATTTGGCGTTTCCATTTATTTTGGTGCACCGGGCAAAAAAGAATTCCAGCATATCGTGGTATCCCTTGCAGAGAAAAACGGTATCACCATGGATGAGGAGACACTTCTTGCCGAGGCAAATAAATGGGAACTTGCCCACGGCGGACTCTCCGGAAGAACAGCACAGCAGTTTATTAATTATCTGCTTGGAAAACAGGAATAACATGTACGCATGAAGCAGGAGGATAAAATATGGCAATTCATACATTTGCAGCGATTTATATCGGCTCTTATGAGGTGAGCCTGAAAATTTTTGAGATCTCTGCCAGAAAAAACATCCGCAAAATTGATTATATCAGAAGCAGGATCGAGCTTGGGCGGGATGCGTATTCACGCGGTGTGATCGGATATGAGCTGGTGGAAGCACTCTGTGACACGTTAGAGCAGTTCACGAAGATCATGAAAGAGTATCAGGTGGATGGCTACGAGGCATATGCGGCTGCAGCACTCCGCGATGTGAGCAATGAATTGTTCATCTTAGACCAGATCCGCATCCGTACCGGACTGACGGTACATGTTTTAAGCAACTCGGAACACCGCTTTATCAGCTACAAATCGGTTGCGATGCGATGTGAGTTTGAGGAACTGATCAAAACGGGGGCAGCAGTCGTGGATGTCGGTGGCGGCGGCATGCAGATCACAATCTTTTCAAAGGGCAAAGTCATTACGACACAGCATCTTGGACTTGGCACCATACGCATGCAGGAACAGCTTGCAAAAAAAAGCTGCAGCTTAGAGCAGTATGAGCTGCAGATTGAAGAATTGGTAGAAAAAGAGTTAAATGTGTTTATGGCAATGTTCACGGAACAGGTAAAAGTGAAGAATCTGATCATAATCGGAGATTATATCATGGAGGTTGCCGGAAAAGTCACCGGGAAGAAACATGAAAATCTGATGGAAACCAATGATTTTCTGGCATTTCTGGATGATCTTGACAAAAAAACTGTGGAACAGATTTCGGAAGAATTAAATTTATCAAATGAAAATGATTCCCTGATCATTCCGTACATGATCATTTTTAAATGCATGGCGCGCAAAATGAAAGCCGAAAAAATCTGGGCACCGGGTGTCATTGTGAGCGATGGTATTGCATATGATTATGCACAGAAGCATAAGCTATGCAAACCGGTCCATGATTTTGATGCAGATGTCATCTCGGCTGCAAGGAATCTGTCCGCCCGCTATATGAGCTACTCACCGCATATTGATGCACTGACACAGATGGCAACGCTGATTTTTGACACAATGAAAAAAATCCATGGACTGGGAAAGAGAGAGCGGCTTTTACTTCAGGTGGCAGCAATCCTGCATGACTGCGGAAAGTATATCAGTCTTGCAAACGGACCGCTGTGTTCCTATGACATTATTATGGCGTCGGAAATCATCGGTCTTACACATATGGAACGTGAGATCGTGGCGTATACGGTTTTATACAATACCTATCCGCTGCCGGCCTATGAAGATTTTGAGAGTGATATCAGCCGTGAGAGTTATGTTGTCATTGCAAAACTTTCTGCAATTTTACGCGTATCCAATGCGATGGACCGCAGCCATAAGCAGAAATTCAAAAATGTGCGTGCAGCAGTAAAAGGAAAAGAACTGGTGATCACAATCGAGACAGATGATGATATCGCACTGGAAAAAGCACTGTTTGATGCGAAGGTTTCTTACTTTGAAAACATATTCAGCATAAAACCGGTGGTAAAGGAGAAACGTGTGTATTAAATGGAGGACACTATGGAAAAAGAAAAAGATTTTAAAAATCCACAGTATTACGAAAACAGAGAATTAAGCTGGTTAAAATTTGATAACCGCGTATTAAATGAAGCACGCGATAAGAGTATCCCGCTTTTGGAACGCCTGAAATTTGTCAGTATCACTTCCTCAAATCTGGATGAATTTTACATGGTGCGTGTTGCTTCCTTAAAAGATATGGTACATGCTAACTATAAGAAGAAAGACATTGCCGGAATGACGGCTTCAGAACAGCTTGCTGCCATCAACGAAAAAACAAGGGAGATGGTAGATCTGCAGTACAACACTTATAACAGGTCGCTGCTTCCGTTACTTAAGAAAGAACAGATCCATATTATAGATGCGTTTGAAGATCTGACTGAGGAACAGAAAAAGTTTGTGGACCGTTATTTTGAGGAAAATGTCTATCCGGTACTGACACCGATGGCGGTAGATGCATCGCGTCCGTTTCCGCTGATCCGCAATAAGACGTTAAATATTGCGGCACTTCTTTCTAAAAAGAATACAAAGAGCGAAAAACAGGAACTGGATTTTGCAACGGTACAGGTTCCGGGGGTCCTTCCGAGACTGGTACAGATCCCGTCAGAGGAAGAAAATGCAAAATGTTTTATTCTGTTAGAGCAGATCATCGAGAAAAATATTGACAAACTGTTCTTAAATTATGAAGTGCTCTGTGCTTATCCGTACCGTATCATGCGGAATGCCGATCTGACGATCGATGAGGACGAGGCGGAGGATCTGTTAAAAGAGATACAGAAACAGTTAAAAATGAGACAGTGGGGAGAAGTGATTCGTCTTGAGGTGGAGAGTGGAATTGACAAACGCCTGCTGCGTTTCTTAAAGGATGAACTGAAAGTTGCAGAAGAAGATATCTTCTGTATCCAGGGGCCGATCGATCTGACATTTCTGATGAAAATGTATGGACTTCCCGGCTGTGATCATCTGCGCTATAAACCGTATACGCCGCAGAAAAATCCAAAGATCGAACCGGGAGAAAATATCTTTGAATTGATCCGGAAGGGCGATATCTTCTTACATCATCCTTATCAGACCTTTGATCCGGTCGTTGATTTTATCCGTCAGGCGGCATCAGACCCGGATGTTCTTGCAATCAAACAGACACTTTACCGTGTCAGCGGCAATTCGCCGATCATTGCATCTTTGGCACAGGCAGCGGAAAATGGTAAACAGGTATCGGTTTTAGTGGAGTTAAAAGCACGTTTTGATGAGGAGAATAACATCGTCTGGGCAAAAAAACTTGAGCAGGCAGGCTGCCATGTTATCTATGGACTGGTGGGGCTGAAAACGCACAGTAAGATTGCGCTTGTTGTCCGCAGGGAGGAGGACGGTATCCGCAGATATGTTCATCTTGGAACCGGAAACTATAACGATTCGACGGCAAAATTATATACTGACTGTGGAATTTTTACCTGTAACGAGGCGATCGGCGAAGATGCGACAGCGGTATTTAACATGCTGTCCGGTTATTCCGAGCCGCTTTCCTGGAATGAACTTTCCCTGGCACCGATCTGGCTTCGTAATAAATTTATGAAACTGATCGGCAGAGAGACAGCACATGCGAAATGCGGACAGCCGGCACGCATTGTCGCGAAAATGAATTCGCTCTGTGACCCGGGGATCATTGCGGCACTTTATGAGGCATCGGCAGCAGGGGTAAAAATTCAGCTGATCGTGCGTGGTATCTGTTGCTTAAAAGTTGGCATCAAGGGTGTGAGTGAAAATATAGAAGTGCGCTCGATTGTCGGAAATTTTTTAGAGCACAGCAGAATTTTCTGGTTTGAGAATAACGGGGCAGACGAGGTGTATATGGGAAGTGCGGACTGGATGCCGCGTAACTTGGACCGCCGTGTTGAAATATTGTTCCCTGTTCTGGATGATGAGGCAAAAAAATCTGCAAAACACATTCTTGAAGTTGAATTATCTGATAATACAAAGGCTCATCTCTTGAAATCAGATGGAAATTATGAGAAAATTGATAAAAGAGGAAAAGTTTTAGTCAATTCACAGATGCAGTTCTGTGAGGAAGCGGTTGCAGCAGTTCCGAAACAGGATCATGTGTACCGGGAACGGGTATTTATTCCGGCGGAACCTGCAGAATAGCAGTATTTTACCGATAAGAAGGGGAGAGGTTTATGAATCACAAAATTTTATGTGTGGATCTGGATGCCACATTATTGTGTGATGATAAAAGCATCACGCAAAAAAACCGTGAGGCTATCCACAGAATGTTAGAGGCGGGGCATTACATAGCACTTGCAACCGGAAGACCGGTTGAAACAGCAAGAGAAGTTGCAAGAGAACTGGGGTTAAACACACCGGGCTGCTATATGATCGCATTTAATGGCGCAGTACTTTATGACTGCGCAGCAGACCGTGTACTGTTAAAGCGTTCGCTGCCGATTGAGATTGTGCAGGAACTTTTTGATAAGGCAAAACGTGCGGGCCTGTATGTGCAGACATATAACAGCACGGATCTTATTACCACAAAGCATACGAAAGAACTGGATTACTATGTGAAACAGGCGCGTATTTCTTATAAGATATCACCAAATATCCTGGATGCTTTAGAGGAAGAACCACAGAAGGTTATGCTGATCTCATTAGATCAGAGAGACAAGTTAGAGCGTTTTCAAAAGAAAAATCTGAACTGGGAAAAGGGAAAATGTAACAGCTTTTTTTCCAGCAGTCAGTATTTAGAGTACAGTCCGAAAAATACGAGCAAGGCAACTGGTATTTTAGAACTGACAAAGATCCTTAATATGCCGATGGATGCGACGGTTGCAGTCGGGGATGAGGATAATGATGTGCCGATGATAAAGACGGCCTGTATCGGGGTCGCAGTGAAGAATGCCACCGAAAAAGCAAAGGCGGCAGCGGATTATGTCACAGTAAATGACAATAATCATGACGCCATTGCTGAGGTGATCGAGAAATTTATTTTATAGGACAGACATTTTTTGCAATCCGTGAAATGGTGTTACTTCCCGGCGCGCGCTTTGATATCGGTCAGGACAGAATATGGAATATAAAGATGCCCACGTCCGGTTCCAAGCTTTATGGCAGGTTTGTTTTCACCATGGAAATCAGAACCGCCGCTGATGAGCAGGTCGTTTTCTTTTGCAATGCGTTTGACAAGCTGTTCTTCCCCGGTGGTATAGGTAGAGTAGATTGCCTCGATGCCATCAAGTCCCACAGCTTTTAAGTCGTCAATCAGCAACTGCAGCTGTTCTACACCCAGATGATAAAGCAGCGGGTGTGCAAGGATGGCAATCCCTCCGGTTCTTTTGATAAGGGAAACGGCTTCCATGGGAGATACTTTAAAACGTCCGACATAGCAGCGGCAGCCATCGCCGATGTATTTGTCGAAGGCTTCGGAAACGGATTTGATCCATCCATGTTCATAAAGGAAACGTGCGATGTTTGCACGCGTAATGACACTGTCCGTATTCTCTGCCAGAAGGGCTTCCATAGTAATTGGAAATCCTTCTTCCTGCAGGGCAGCGATCATTTTTTCATTGCGTTTATCCCGGCATTCGCGGAATTCAGCAGTCATTTTTAAGAGTTCCGGGTCATCCGGGTTAATGTAGAGACCGACGATGTGGATTTCCTTTTCCTGTTTTTTTCCCGGAAACGTGTAAGCAGTGGAAAGCTCAATGCCCGGGATCAGCTCGATACCGGCTTCCTTTGCGGCACCCATAGCTTTTCTTATACCTGTGGCGGTATCATGGTCAGTCAGGGCGATAGCGGAAAGACCGGCTTTTTTGGCTTCTGCGATCACCTCAGTGGGGGTAAAGGTTCCATCTGATTCTGTGGAATGTACATGCAGGTCAACAATTCTATTATCCATAGTCTGTAAGTCCTTTCATATTATTAATAGGTGACTGTAAAAACAGTCAGCAGATGGTGTTATCGTAGCATGAATGAAATATATTTGTCAAAAAATTAAAAAAAGTATAAAAAAATAGTTTACATATTTTACTAAAATGGTACAATAATCACAAGATGGCTTTTTAGAGGCAAAAATACAGCAAAGAAGGTGAGAGAATGCAATTACTGACGTTTATGCTCAATAATGTCCGGTTTGGAATACCGGTGGATGATGTCGAGTCGATTGAAACCAGAATGAGTGTGGTAGGTGTTCCAAATGCACCTGCGCATATCGAAGGAATCGTGAATCTGCATGGTGATATCGTTCCGATATGTAATCTTGCTGACTATTTCGGATATCCAAAACAGGATATAAAAAATGTTATTGTGGCAAGTATGAATGGCATGAAGATTGGTCTTGAAGTAGAGAGTGTCCGTGAGATCATTGATGTAAATGAAAAACAGGTGATTCCGATGCCGACGATCATGAATGCCAATCAGAGCTGCTTTAATGATGTGGCATCCTATGATAAGCAGCTGATCGTGATGTTTGAGGTTTCAAAGCTGATGCCACAGTCCGAGCAGCAGGGGATAAAGCAGCTTATCGATGACAATACCTGACAGACATAGTAAATAAAGCGTACAAACAGGAGGAAAAGGTTATGTATAAGAATCTAAAAATTCAGGAACGGCTGAAAAAATGTTTCACAGTCGTTACACTGCTTGCATCCATTGCAGGTGTTATTGGAGCAATTATGATGCTTATTATATCTACGCAGTATAAACATGCACTTACTAATTATGGTTTTTCGCAGGGTGATATCGGAAAGGCAATGATCGTTTTTGCAGATGCGAGATCAGCAGCGCGCGGTGTGATTGGTTACAGTGATACTGATATGATCGCAACCATGAAACAGATACATGATGAAAAGAAACAGAAGTTTGATGATTACTGGGCTATAGTTGCGAACACCTGTGTGACAGGCACTGAGAAAGATCTCTATGAGCAGGTGAACACACTTGTTCAGCAGTACTGGGATGCAGAAGCCCAAGCGATGGAGATCGGCGCTTCCACGGACAATGAAGACAGCATCAAAGCCCAGCAAATGATGAACGATACCGTAGATCCATTGTATGAGCAGGTTTACAGCCTTATAGCGGACTTGCTGGATGCAAACGTAAACGAAGGAGACTCCCTTGCGGCAAGACTTTCTGCCATGAGTATTATTTTCCTTATTGTGATTGTTGCAATGACACGCATCAACGAGACATCCAAAAATATCGAGAACATCATTTCTGAGATTGAGGATATCGCATCCCAGACAAACCTGCTTTCCTTAAATGCTTCCATTGAGGCAGCAAGAGCAGGAGAGGCAGGAAGAGGATTCGCGGTTGTTGCTGACCAGATCCGTCAGTTAGCAGAGCAGAGTACAAAGTCTGCAGTAGATACCAGAGAACTGATCGAAGGATCCTTAGAGGAGATCGCAGAAGGAAACAAGGCGGCAGACAAAGCTGCAGCATCCATTGAAACGGTTGTAGAAGGAATCGGCAAGATTGCAGAGTCTTCCAGAAATATCAGCCAGGTATCCAGAGATCAGGCAACTGCCATGGATCAGGCAGAACAGGGTGTCAACCAGATTTCGGAGGTTGTTCAGGCAAACTCCGCAACCGCACAGGAGTCCTCTGCTACCAGTGAGGAGCTTTCTGCTCAGGCAGTATCCTTAGATGAACTGATCAGTAAATACGTTCTTCCACAGGAATAATTAATATCAGGATAGAAAGTTTAAGAATGTCTTAGCAGGGGACATTCTTAAACTTTAAAAAGTACTTGACAGAAATTTTCTGAAGTGGTATAGTTTAATAGTTGTTGAAAACAAAGTAGAGTATCCACTCTCACCGGAGCACCAGCATTCGTGTGACTCATGGTTTTATATTCAAGGCATCGGGAATATTCCTGTTGTTTGAAGTACCGCACCTTGCGAGTATTGAGTATTAAAAGTGGATAGTCTGCCTATCCACTTTTTTTAATGCAAGTAAAGAATAATATTTTGGAGGTGCAATACCATTAGCGAGTTAATGATTAATGAACAGATCAGAGACAGAGAAGTTCGTCTGATCGGAGAAAACGGAGAACAGCTTGGCATTATGTCAGTGAGAGAAGCAATGAAGCTGGCTGAGGAAGCAGAGCTTGATTTGGTCAAGATTGCTCCGACCGCAAAGCCGCCGGTATGTAAGATTATCGATTACGGTAAGTATCGTTATGAATTGGCGAGAAAAGAGAAAGAAGCCAGAAAAAAACAGAAAGTGGTCGAGTTAAAAGAGATTCGCCTGTCACCGAATATTGATTCAAATGATTTGAACACCAAAATGAATGCTGCAAAAAAATTCTTAAGCAAAGGTGATAAGGTAAAAATCACTTTAAGATTCCGTGGACGTGAGATGGCACATATGAATGCCAGCAAGCATATTCTGGATGACTTTGCTGAGAGTCTTGCAGAGGTTGCAGTAGTGGAAAAAGCACCAAAGGTTGAAGGCAGAAGCATCAGCATGGTGTTGGCAGAAAAAAAATCATAATTTTAAGGAGGAATATATCATGCCAAAAATGAAAACAAGCAGAGCAGCTGCAAAACGTTTCAAAGTAACAGGAACAGGAAAATTAAAGAGAAATAAAGCTTACAAGAGA
>OGQZ01003256.1_pt1 | contig 10557 bp, 9 predicted proteins | sample 1553321 | NCBI WGS metagenome assembly OGQZ01 (sample SAMEA2579958, study PRJEB22360) | human gut metagenome | reverse complement strand
TTAATATAAGTTATTGATTTACAGACGATTAAATATTAATTTAACGCAGTATTGAACTATAAGAATGAGAAAGATTAAGATAAATCCTAAATACGAATATCTGAAAGACTTCCTAGAGAGCATCCCTGATGTTTTCGAGAAGGAAGGACGTGTGATTTATACGGGGCGCAACCTCATCAAGGTACTTACTGCACCAGATGGAACACAGGTTAACGTAAAGCGCTTTCATATACCACATGGACAAAACAAACTCATTTATTCTTGGAATATCAGGAAGCCAAAAGGTCAACGGGCATTCGAATATCCTATGATTCTGAAAAGAAAAGGAATCAATACTCCTGAGCCTTTAGCCCTCATCGAAGAGCGTAACTTTCTGAATCTCTTAGGATATAGCTATCTTATCACCATCCAGTGTGACTATGGTCATACCCTCTATGAGATGGCAGACGCTAAACCGGAAGAATATAAATATCTGGCAAAAGCCTTAGCCCATTTCGCTGCAGACATTCATCTGCATGAAATCCTCCATAAGGACTTTACACCAGGCAATATTCTCTGGAAACAAGATGAAGAAGGATTCCATTTCATGCTGGTAGATATCAACAGAATGGATTTCGGACCAGTAAGTGAGAAGAAAGGACTTTATAATCTCAGAAGATTCTGGGGGGCCAAAGAATTCACCCGTATCTTAGTAAGCGAATATGCCTTGCTGCGCAACATAGATACCGACAAGGCTGTAGCCTATGTGATGAAAGAACGGGCTAGGTTCTGGACCAAATATGGAAAGAAGCACGAAATTCCATTCCAGCTAGAATTATAGTTCAAATATATCTCACTTCAAAACTATTGAATATGGAACAAAAAAGACTTTGTTATATTAGTCGCAACTATTATAATCTGACAAGCGCCGGCAACAAGGCAAAGACAGATTACGAAAAGGTGCTGCACTCGATGGGGGCAGCAAGCATCGGCTTGCCTTGCAAAATTGACAACAATAAATTCCTGGCCTTCTTCTATAACCTGGCGAGTACCCTCATCGCCTGCTCTCGCATTCAGAAAGGAGATGTCATCGTACTGCAATATCCCGTAAAGAAATATTTCTCCTTCATCTGCAAGATGGCACACCTCAAAGGAGCCAAAACCATTTCCCTAATTCATGATTTGGGCAGTTTCCGACGAAAGAAACTAACCGTAGCCCAGGAATTGAAACGCCTGAGCCACACCGACTATATCATCGCCACCAACCAGGCGATGAAGCTGTGGCTTGAACAGCATGGCTTGGAAAAGCCTATCGGAGCCCTGGGATTCCATGATTACCTGTCGCTATCCGTTGCAGCAGACAAGAAGCACCAGCCCAACGAGGTATGGAATATCGTATATGCCGGCTCACTCAACCTGCGCAAAAACGCCTTTATCCTGAAGATGCAGGAACTGGATTACCAGTTTAAGTTTCATCTTTATGGAAACATGGAAGATTATGATGCCGTGGCAAAAGACAAGAACATCATATGGCATGGCTTTATGAATGCCGACGATTTCATCAAGCAAGTGCGCGGAAATTTTGGTCTGGTATGGGATGGAGATTCCCTGGAAGAATGCCATGGCGACTTCGGAAGCTATCTGAAATACAACACCCCGCACAAGGCATCCTTCTACCTGCGTGCCGGATTACCTATCATCGTATGGAAAGAATCTGCCATTGCTCCGCTTGTAGAAGAGAAGGGAGTGGGATTTGCCATCAACTCCCTGAAAGAACTTCCTGGGCGCCTAGCCAGCATTTCGGAAGAAGAATATGCCGGTATGCTTACCCAAACAAAACAGATGGCAATAGCCATCAACAATGGCGAGAATCTGAAAAAGGCTATTCAGGAATGATCGATAGTATAGTTTATACTCTCCAAATAATTACACATAGTAAGATATGCCTTTCTCACTTTTTAAAAAGGGCATATTTTACTACATGCCATAAATGCTTGACCTTAATCTCAAGGAATCGTCCCAGTTTTCTCTTTCGCCAGCTACCCGCAACGCGATGCACTCCTATCGTCTCGCTATCCACCGGATAATGATTGTTGGGAGCAACAAAATGCGTAGGATAAACCGTCAAGCCAGGCATCACTTGCTTTTCGTCCTTCATCTGCCATCCGAAAGACTTCGCCACAGCCGACATCGTATAAGGTGAAATCGTATCATTGAAAGAGCCATCCGGATTCTTGAAATGGCGGTTCTGATAATATTCAAACATCTTCTGGCAGAACGCATTGCCAGCAGTACCCATAAAGAAGGCAGCCTGCAAGCCAAACTCCTCCTTATCCTTCTCGTTGAAAGTGGCAAAGCCATCCTCTGGAAGAATCTCGTCGAAACGGCGATGCAGATAGATGTCGCTATCCATATAGATGCCGCCTTCCTTATATACGGCATAGAATCGCACCACATCGGCAGCGAAAGCCCACTTTCGAGCCTCCAGGGCCTCATCGATAAAGGCACAGCCAATAGACTTTGCCGCAGCATAATCCCAAACTTTAACTACATAGTCGGGCATCAGGCACTTCCATGTATCCAAACAAACCTTTATCTCTACAGGATAAGGGTCATTACTGAACCAACACAAATGTATTACCTTTGGTATCATATTCTTTTATGCTTATATCTAATTATCCTTTTCCTCCAAATATCTCTCAAACTTTTTCTTGTCTAAGATTTTAGACTCCTTAATACCTAAAGTATAAGGCAAATTATGCAAGAAACAATGTATTTTCGATAATGGTTTCTGCAAACGAGAATAATCATCGAATGGAGTCAACTTCTGATATTTGAAAAACAAGTCTCTCATCGGATGAATACAATTATAATGCCATGGCTTTTTACGGTAGCAATAATGCAATATACCAATATCACCAGCAACTGCAAGACATTTATTCCTCAAATTTATATCTGAATAATGTTTTGTCAAGAACACATCAATTTGGACATTCCATTTCATATCCAACATCTGTTTTTCTTTATATAAAACCGCATTCATAATGTCTTGATCGTTACGAACAACTTTATCTAAATTGGCTCTAAAATATTCTTTAAGACGATTTTCTACATTATGTTTACGCCAGTAATCTAAATTGATTAACAACATACCACCATTAAAATATCCATATTTACTATCATATTCTAAACGGCTGAAATATTCCTTAGGAGTTTCCAATAAGTCTTGTACACCTGCCACTGCAATATTTTCCATTGGCGTATTCCACAAATCTCTTAATGATTGCAACACCAACACATCACAATCCATATAGACTACTTTTTCTATAGTTTCCGGTAATATGGTAGCTAACAAACATCTATAAAAGACAGTCATAGAAAGACGCTTATGCCCCCATTTAAGTTTATAAGCTTCGAGCAAAAGCGATGGCACAGTATAAAAACTCACCAAAGCTTTACTATTTTTAACTTGATTAAATATAATTGTTTTACTATTACTCGTTAAATCATTAGCAACAATATGGAATGTGATATCATCCATTTTGTTATTTTCCAAAATAGAAGCCATCACTACTGTACAATAACGTACATAATTTTCGTCTATGGTAAGCGCAATATGTATCATTTGTAATTTATTTGTTTTGCAAAGATACGAAAAAAAACGCTAAAACAGCAAAAAATACAAGAAATATTTGTGATACTTAATTATGTTTAGTACCTTTGCACCTATACACAATATAAGCTTTAACATTTATTGTTTATCTTGCATGCAAGATTATGGCAATAAGGATGTTATAATATATAGAAAGTAAGAAGTAAAGAAAGAACAAGAAGTAAAAAGAAAATAATATAAAAGGATAAAAGCAGTTATGAATAAAAAGCAATTGAAAATTGTAACAGGAGTAGCTATTGCTGTTCTAATCATATCCATCATTCCCATGTTATGGATAAGCCAGTATCTTCATCCATTTGCGGATGATTATGTCTTCGGTGCAGAAGTATATAAGATTTGGAATGAGACCCATTCATTTCCGGCTTGCGTTCAGACAGCCTGGAATGTAGCTATGACGATGTATCATACATGGCAGGGCACCTATTCCGCCTGCTTTCTCATGGCTCTACAACCAGGAGTATTCGGCCAATATTGGCTTGGAACATTCATCTTGATTTTCAGTTTGGTGACCTCCACTTACACTTTATTATATATGGTTATGCGAAAATTACTCCATTCGTCCAGATTGGAATATCTCTTCGTATCTACCCTCTTCGTTCTGATGACCATCCAGTTTACATGGTCATACTACGATGCATTCTATTGGTATAACGGGGCGATGTACTACACTTTATTCTATAGCATGTCTCTGTTTTTAGCATCTCTGCTCATAGGATATCAATTAAGTAGTTCCAAGTTCAAGAAAGCCCTTATCGGAGGGGCGTCCATCGTTCTATCCATCATCATTGCCGGCGGAAACTTCGTGTCAGGACTTGGCATGGGAGCGATTCTGTTTGCAGCCATTCTCATCATGAAGATGGAACAAAGAAAATGGCCACGTTTATATATTACTATTCTCACCATCTATGGCATCGCCTTCCTTTTCAGCGTGTTGGCTCCTGGTAATGCGTTCAGACAAGTTACCATAGAAAGCAAGCCAAATGTTGTCGTTGCATTCTTCATGGCAATAGGAAAGAGCTTCGAGTTCTTATCAGAATCCATCAATATCGCTCAAATTCTGATGTTGATGCTTCTTAGCCCTACCCTTGTCAAGGCGGCAAGTAGCTCGAGATTCAAGTTCTCTCACCCTTGGCTATGCATCCTGATTACCGTTACGCTTTACAGTTCATTCTTCTTCGCCCACAGCTATGCCATGGGAACAAGAGGACCGGGCAGAGTACAGAACATCTATTCGTATATACACCTGTGGCTCATCTGCATCAATATTTATTATCTTTCTGGAGCTGTTCTGAGAAAGGCTGAGGCAAAAGCGCCATTAAGCTCTGCCATTATAGATTTAGTAACGGCATCTAAGAAGAAATATGCCAACTCGCTGCAGTATGCGCCATATTGTGCCATTGTCATCTTGATATTATCCGTAAGTCTCAAGGAAAGGACAACCAACAGAACCGTTTCACTTATGTTGAAAGGAACTGCCGTGAAATTTGACAAGGAAATGAACGAGCGTGAACTGGCATTGAAGACGAATACCCAAAGTGCCATAACATTGAAGCCTCTTACGGTAAAAATGCCTTCGGATGCATTCAATGACATCATGATTTATCCAGGATATTGGATCAATCAGGGAATTGCCCGATACTACGGTAAAGATAAGATTGTTGCCTCACCAGCCGCAAACATGCAGGAATCTCCAACCATGCTTCTTGCACGTTGCAAAAGAGACATAGGACCAGGTAATTTGAAATTTGTATATATAAAATAATTGAACTCTTGCAAGTAAATTCCACACGCCTGAAAGGGCGTGTGGAATTTACTTGCAAGAGTTTAGCACTTATAGCTCAGGCTTAAACTTGAGAAGTTGCTTATGGCTTAAACTTAATTCGTTTCCTATAACTCCAGTTTAAACTTAATAGGATGCTTCTTGCCATAGCGGGTCCAGAACTTGGCGCGTTCCTTCATCACATAATCTACAGCCTCATCCACGCTGTAATCTCTTACCTTGGCATATTCAGAGACCAGGATTCGGATGAATTCCTTAGGTCCCCAGAACTTTCGGAGATTATAGAGTCCTTCCTTGACGCTGATTTCTCCAAACTTCATGCGGTTGATATCCACGATGATGAAATGGAAGCCTTCATCATCCTGTTTCCACAACACGTTGCCTGGCGTAAAATCCTTATGCAGGATTTTCTTATTATGCATATCAGCAGCAAAATGCGCCAGCGCCTTAGCCAGTTTCTCGTAGGTGCCAGGGACTGCATCGCCCACTTCGTAAAGCGTATGCAGGTTGTCACACTGCAGGGTGATGAGATAGGTATATCCCAAAAGCCCGATGGCATTACGCTCTTCGATAAGGGCAATAGGTGTAGGGGTTCCGATGCCTTTCTTCTCCAATATCATCGGATATTCGAAGGCACGCTCTCCCTTAGGCTTTCTGATGCCTAGGGAATAAATCAGACTGTTGGGTCCCTTTGGCACGTGATAGCGCTTCACATTAATAACAGTTCCATCAGGAGCTTCCATCACCTTAATAAGATTGCGACCCGTGTAAATCACACGTCCTTCCTTCTCGAACACATCCGGGATGCGTTCGATGAAACTTCTCATCTCTTCGTATTTTGGATTTATCTTTATCTTCATTTGTTTACTATATTTTTATATTTTTGCCTAGGATGCTTTGGAACTCCAGGGAACATCATTTCCAAACTCTTGTCGGCTAACATCCGTGGAATGACATAAATCTTTAAATAAGTCTTATTTCTATTAACTTGCAGTGCTAATTCATCTAATGACTGCCAATCCGAACAAACCAAACATATAAGCTTCTTCAATTCTTCAAAAGATAATTTCTTTTTCTTTCTCAAAGATTCCATGTTTGAAATGCTGATATTCGGACTTGATATATTTGAACTTAAGTTTGCAACCTTAGAGCCTGAACTTGCAATATTACTTGGTATATTAGAGTCACCGTTTGGAAGATAATATTTTGTTCCTCTACCATACCCATCTTGCACCAACAATCCATCTTGACACATATCTTTCAGCAAATCAGCAATCTCTGCTTTATGAATATCCAGCACAACTCTAAGGCTCTCATTAGTAACATAGCCATCAATGCAAGCCGCATTAAGTGCCAACAAACGCTTTTGCCCAATTGTCGTGATTTTTGGACCAAATATCTGAGCAAGCCTTTCCTTCGTAGCATCATCCGTCAATGACTCCATCATCATTGTCAGCTCTACAATATCAGGCTGAGTTAACAATCTCAACATCGGTGCCCGCCAATTCGCAAATCGCCAACCTGCCAGAATCTTATCGACACCACTTCCCGCTTTTTCTGCCGAACCTATCTGCATAAACATCTTTTGCAGAGTCGTATTGCGACAAACGCTTGTACTCTCCTCGTAATACTGTGTCTTGGAAACCAACAAGGTGCCAGGATTAGAAAACACCATTTTATTCGGAAACAAACGCACCACCATTGTTGCATCTGCCGAATAATCGGTATGGATACAAAGATTTACCAATGCCTCACGTACAGCTATATGAGCTGGGGTTTCATCTCGGCGAATATTGTCCTTCAAAATGAAAGGCTTTGGCAAAACTGCACACAAACGAGGGAGGACACGCAGATAAAACTGAAACAAGTTTGCTTCCCAAGTTCCATCTGGGCAAACTCTATTTGTCCATCTTATCTCAGGATTATCCAAAAGTTTTTCCCGATAATCAGGAAAAAAATTAGGGCAGCACTCAGTATCTGTAATTGCATCTTCCTTACCAAACATCAGCACACCTGCAAGCGTAAAGCCCTCTTCCTTCGTACTACGTTCTATACGATAAGCTCCTATCTTTTTAAGAAACTCAAAATCAGACAAAACAGACCAAGGATGGTCTGGCTTTGCTAACTTAAATAATTGTCGATATTGAGCAACAGACTCCATATCTAAATCATTCAATGAATAATTTCTCAAAATGCGGCTATCAGCGGGATTAGAAACATTCGCATCTGAAAACATACGCTGCACTTCTCGCTCCGTACATTTATAATCACCTTCATGATTGCGCTTAAAAGTAGCATTATAGGGTTGAGACGTTCTATAAACAGGATGCTGTTCTCTAGATGCACGAGGAATAAAGAATAACATAAGTTTGTGACCATTGTAATCTTCTACCACGACATCTTCTGTTTTTAACAGGTTGCAACTAACCGTAGCTCGATTATTCACATTATTCCAAAAGTCCTTGGTATATTTCTCTACCTGTTCATCAGATAGATTATCTATATAGAACTTACCTTTTCTTTCTATAACTCCAAGCACGATAACTCCTCCTTCGCTATTGGCGAAAGCTGAGTAAGTATCCCAAAAGCTACCAGGAAATCCACCGGCAGCACTTTTAAACTCCAAGTCATCACTCTCTACGCTATTCAAGAGTGAATCCAGATAATCCTCGAAGTTTAATCTATCACGTACTTCTAACATACAATTATATTCTTTAACAAGATACCTTCCTGGTATCTCATAGATTGCAAAGATACGAAAAACTATCAGAAACGCCAAATTTTAGGAAGATTATCTTTCTTCCTTCATTGATACTTGCTTTTTTTATCCATTTTCTTGCAAGATTAAAGTATATTTCGTACCCAATAACATCATCATCGTTTTCATAAACAAAAAGAAATCCTATGAATATTCAAAAAATGAAATATAAATTCCATAGCGGAAAAAACAGCAAACCCTGGTATTACATCAAGGAATACGCTCGTCTGTATACACCTGCCTGCATCTTGATATGGAGGGGGGCAGCATTTACTTGACAAAGCCATCAAACAGCTTAACAGATTCTTTAAGTAACAATAAGATGCCAGCCCAAGTGCTGACATCTTATCTTTGATAAAGTTTCATAAATAAATGCCACTAGCATATCGACTTTCAAGAATATTTCGTAACTTTGTACTCAGTCATTGCAAAAAGTAAAGAACTATGGTAAGAGAAAGAAAAAAGCGAATCTATCGCAAGCGAATACCTTATGGTATGCAGAATTTTGAGGATGTGATAAAAGAGGATTGCTACTATGTAGACAAGACCCCATTCATCGAAGATATAGAAGACTCTAACAAGTACTTCTTCTTTATAAGGCCTCGCCGCTTCGGCAAGAGCCTTACCATCTCCATGCTTGAAAATTACTATGACATCAACAAGAAAGACAAGTTTGATGAAATTTTTGGCAAGCTCTATATTGGTGAGAATCCAACTCCCGAACATAATAGTTATCTCATCATCCATCTCAACTTTGCCATTATTGTAGGCGACCTAAACGACTACAAGCATGGCATGGACAATTATTGCAGGACGCAGTTTAATTACTTCGCGGATGTATATTCGCATCTCTTACCAGAAGGTACCAAAGAAGGCCTCAACCAACAGGAAGATGCCGTCAACCAATTAAACTATCTTTGCACCCAAAGCAAAAAATCTGGTCAGAAGATTTATCTCTTCATTGACGAGTACGACCACTTCACCAACCAGATTCTCGCACACAAGGAGCATGAACAGAGATACCGCACCCAGACACATGGTGAAGGATATCTAAGAAAATTCTTTGATACCATCAAAGGAGCTGCAGGCGATACCCTAGCACGTGTCTTCGTAACAGGCGTTAGCCCTGTCACCATGGACGACCTGACAAGCGGATTCAATATCGGCACCAATTACTCTCTGGCACCAGAATTCAATGAGATGACAGGATTTACAGAGGATGAAGTAAGAGAGATGCTGGGCTATTACTCCAGTGTGTTGCCATTCAACCACAGCGTGGATGAACTCATCAAGGTGATGAAGCCATGGTATGACAACTATTGCTTTGCTGAAGAGGAGTACGGAAAAACGACGATGTACAATTCTGTGATGGTACTTAACTTCTTAGACAAGTACATCCGCAACAACTACAACATTCCTAAGAATATGGTAGAGAGCAATGTACGCATCGACTATGACAAGGTACGCATGCTTATCCGTCATGACAAGGAGTTTGCTCATGATGCCAGCATCATCCAGCAGTTGGTAACCCAAGGATTCGTCACAGGTAAGCTCGTAGAGAACTTCCCTGCCGAGCGCATCAACGACCCAGACAACTTCCTGAGTCTGCTCTTCTATTTCGGCATGGTAACGATAGATGGTGATTACAAGGGAGTCACCAAGTTTATCATTCCAAACGAGGTAGTACGAGACCAGATGTATACATATCTCTTAGACACCTACAAGGAGAACGATTTGACCTATGATAGTTTCAATAAGGGAAAATTAGAGTCTCAATTGGCATACGATGGCAACTACAAGGCATACTTTGAGTTCATCGCCGACAGTCTGAAGCGTTACTCTTCTCAGCGTGACAAGCAGAAGGGAGAAGCATTCGTGCATGGTTTCACCTTGGCGATGACCAGCCAGAACCAGTTCTATCGCCCTATCTCAGAGCTAGACAACGATGGTGGCTATGCCGACATTTTCCTTTCTCCTCTCTGCGACATCTACAAGGACATGGTGGACAGTTACATCATCGAACTGAAATACTGCAAGACCAATACCGCCGATGAGCAGCTGCAAGTTCTCTTCAAGGAAGCCTCTGCCCAAATCTGCCGCTATGCCAATAGCGACATCGTCAAGGAGTCGGTCAAGACCACTAAGCTCCACAAACTCGTAGTTATCTACCGAGGAGCAGAAATGGTAATGTGCGAGGAAGTAACGGAAGAATAGAAAAACTATATAAACAGTTAATCCCCCATCACGCAGCCAAAGCGTGGTGGGGGATTACTGTTTCTGATAAAATCGTTTTTTATTTCTGATGTCGCTCGATATACTCCGCTGCCTGGATATTCGAGAACACATAGTTCTTCAAATCCTGGAACT
>OGQZ01003255.1_pt1 | contig 10559 bp, 4 predicted proteins | sample 1553321 | NCBI WGS metagenome assembly OGQZ01 (sample SAMEA2579958, study PRJEB22360) | human gut metagenome | reverse complement strand
GCGACATCATCCCGCAGGAAGGGGCGATGGTCAGCGGCTACGATCCGCAGCGCGGTGAGCAGGTTATCGCCTGGGTTCGGCGTTTCCTCGATGAATCACTACCGCTGGAAAACGGCAGCTATCAGGATGTGGTGGCGTTTAAGGTGGTTGATAAACATTTACGCATCCAGTTGAAAAATGGTAAAGAAACCACGTTACGCACCCCGGCGCAGTTTGTCGGTTACCGTGGCAATGCCGCTGCGCCGTCCTGCATTTTGCTGAAAAATAACGGCCTGCATATTGAGCTGCAAATCGATGCCAACGGGCGGATTGGCAAAGACGATCCGGCGCATATCAACGATGTTATCGTCGAAGCGGCCATCAGTACCATTCTCGACTGCGAAGATTCGGTCGCGGCGGTTGATGCGGAAGATAAAATCCTGCTGTACCGCAACCTGCTGGGCCTGATGCAGGGGACTCTGCAAGAGAAAATGGAAAAAAACGGTCGGCAAATCGTGCGTAAACTGAATGACGATCGTCAGTACACCGCCGCCGATGGCTCTGAAATTTCCCTGCACGGACGCTCGTTGCTGTTTATCCGCAACGTGGGGCATTTGATGACCATTCCTGTGATTTGGGACAGCGAAGGCAATGAAATCCCGGAAGGCATTCTTGATGGCGTCATGACTGGCGCGATTGCCCTCTATGATTTAAAAGTGCAGAAAAACTCGCGCACTGGCAGCGTCTATATTGTGAAACCGAAAATGCACGGTCCGCAGGAAGTGGCGTTCGCCAACAAACTGTTTACCCGCATTGAGACAATGCTCGGTATGGCACCGAATACCCTGAAAATGGGCATTATGGATGAAGAACGCCGGACCTCGCTGAACTTGCGTAGCTGTATCGCTCAGGCGCGTAACCGCGTGGCGTTCATCAATACCGGTTTCCTCGACCGTACCGGCGATGAAATGCATTCGGTGATGGAAGCTGGCCCGATGCTGCGTAAAAATCAGATGAAATCGACGCCGTGGATCAAAGCCTACGAGCGTAATAACGTGCTTTCCGGTCTGTTCTGTGGGCTGCGCGGTAAAGCGCAAATTGGTAAAGGCATGTGGGCAATGCCGGACCTGATGGCAGACATGTACAGCCAGAAGGGCGACCAACTGCGTGCCGGGGCAAACACAGCCTGGGTTCCGTCACCAACCGCTGCTACGCTCCATGCGCTGCACTACCACCAAACCAACGTACAGAGCGTGCAGGCCAACATTGCCCAGAGCGAGTTCAATGCTGAATTTGAACCGTTGCTGGACGATCTGCTGACTATTCCGGTGGCTGAAAACGCTAACTGGTCGGTGGAAGAGATCCAACAAGAGCTGGATAACAACGTGCAGGGGATTCTGGGGTACGTGGTGCGTTGGGTGGAGCAGGGGATTGGTTGTTCAAAAGTGCCGGATATTCATAACGTGGCGCTGATGGAAGACCGCGCAACGCTGCGCATCTCCAGCCAGCATATCGCCAACTGGTTACGTCACGGTATTCTGACCAAAGAACAGGTGCAGGCGTCGCTGGAGAATATGGCGAAAGTGGTTGATCAGCAAAACGCTGGCGATCCGGCTTATCGTCCGATGGCGGGGAATTTCGCTAACTCGTGTGCTTTTAAAGCTGCCAGCGATTTAATCTTCCTCGGCGTGAAACAGCCAAACGGCTATACCGAACCGTTATTACACGCCTGGCGTTTACGCGAAAAAGAAAGTCATTAATAGCGTCAAAAAAGCCCCGGCAAGTTTTATTGTCGGGGCTATGATAGTAACTGCGGTAGTACATTTATCCCGGAAATAACCGGAGCGATTATCAGGGTTTAACAATATTAAATACCCGTAGCGCATTACTAGCGGGCCTAAAACAACAATATGGACATCTTAACGATATTCTGCGCCTGCGTGTGCGGAACAGAAACACTTACCCGATATACTTGTTATGCCAGAGGTAGCAATTGCGTTAGCAGCGTACTGTTGCTGTAAAGTATAACGCCTATATTTTACAGTTCAGTCCTCTTTTGCTTATTACAACCTTAAGTATATCAAGCATATAAAGATAATAAGAGACTGAACAATATGGTTACCTGGACCCAAATGTATATGCCGATGGGAGGACTGGGGCTATCCGCTCTGGTCGCCCTGATCCCGATAATATTCTTCTTCGTTGCACTCGCGGTATTACGTCTGAAAGGACATGTCGCCGGAGCAATAACCCTTATATTATCTATCCTGATTGCAATATTCGCCTTTAAAATGCCGATTGATATGGCATTTGCTGCTGCGGGCTATGGCTTTATTTATGGATTATGGCCTATTGCGTGGATTATTGTTGCGGCGGTGTTCCTCTATAAATTAACCGTTGCCAGCGGTCAGTTCGATATTATCCGCAGCTCGGTTATCTCCATCACTGACGATCAGCGTTTGCAGGTGTTACTGATTGGTTTCTCCTTTGGCGCGCTGCTGGAAGGGGCGGTGGCGATTACCGGTGCGCTGCTGGTGGGCCTGGGCTTCAAACCGTTATACGCGGCGGGGCTGTGTCTGATTGCCAATACTGCGCCGGTGGCGTTTGGTGCGTTGGGCGTGCCGATTCTGGTCGCCGGTCAGGTAACGGGAATCGATCCGTTCCACATTGGCGCAATGGCGGGACGTCAGTTACCGTTCCTGTCGGTTCTTGTGCCGTTCTGGCTGGTAGCAATGATGGACGGCTGGAAAGGGGTGAAAGAGACGTGGCCAGCGGCGCTGGTTGCTGGGGGAAGCTTCGCTGTCACGCAGTTCTTTACCTCTAACTATATTGGTCCGGAACTGCCGGATATTACTTCGGCGCTGGTGAGTATCGTCTCACTCGCTTTATTCCTTAAAGTCTGGCGGCCGAAAAATACCGAAACGGCAATCAGCATGGGACAATCCGCAGGTGCGATGGTGGTGAATAAACCATCTTCTGGCGGTCCCGTGCCTTCAGAATATAGTCTGGGGCAAATCATTCGTGCGTGGTCACCGTTTTTAATCTTAACGGTGCTGGTCACCATCTGGACGATGAAGCCATTTAAAGCGTTATTTGCTCCGGGCGGCGCGTTTTATTCGCTGGTGATTAATTTCCAGATCCCTCATTTGCATCAACAAGTGTTGAAAGCGGCACCCATTGTCGCCCAGCCAACGCCAATGGATGCGGTATTTAAATTCGACCCTCTCTCTGCTGGCGGCACCGCTATTTTTATTGCAGCGATTATCTCTATCTTCATCCTCGGCGTGGGGATCAAGAAAGGTATTGGCGTCTTTGCCGAAACGCTAATTAGCCTGAAGTGGCCGATACTGTCGATTGGCATGGTGCTGGCGTTCGCCTTCGTCACCAACTATTCCGGTATGTCCACCACGCTGGCGCTGGTACTGGCAGGTACAGGCGTGATGTTCCCGTTCTTTTCGCCATTCCTCGGCTGGCTGGGGGTATTCCTTACCGGCTCGGACACTTCCTCTAACGCCCTGTTTGGTTCACTGCAATCGACCACGGCGCAGCAAATCAACGTCTCCGACACCCTGCTGGTGGCAGCAAATACCAGCGGCGGCGTAACTGGCAAGATGATCTCCCCGCAATCTATCGCCGTGGCCTGCGCCGCGACGGGCATGGTGGGCCGAGAATCTGAACTGTTCCGCTACACCGTGAAGCACAGTCTGATTTTTGCCAGCGTTATCGGCATTATCACGCTGTTGCAGGCGTATGTGTTTACCGGGATGTTAGTTTCGTAAGTCAATAATGCCGGATGATCGTTAATATCATCCGGCTACATTTACATTATTCTGTCTTATTAATTGAAAATTATTTCCCTCTTTATTATCCATGCAGCAATAATGTTTTGCGTTCAGATAACCTGCTAAATAATTAAGAACGTGAGAATATCTATTTTTTTTATCACGCAAAACAAGTTTGTACTAATTATGTTCGCTTGATGAGCAAACACCGTGCTATCTGTTGCTTTTGCAATCGCAATCGTTAAAACTATCAACAACTTGGGATAGTTACATTGTGAATAATTGTTACTTTTTTGTTTGTTGAATCTTTTTATAAATACCCCGTCTGACATCGAATAGGGGATATTCTTATAAATTTCACCTGTTTCGTTATCAATAATGCAGTTTTTTAAGAATGGAGGAAGTTATTAGAGAAGATAAAGCATAAAACTATTTCTCCCAGTTACGAATTTTTTAACATTGTTTTGTCACTTGCGTTATTAATGAATAAGAAATTTAAATATAAGAAATCGCTTTTAGCGGCTATTTTGAGCGCAACCCTGTTAGCCGGTTGTGATGGCGGTGGTTCCGGATCTTCCTCCGATACGCCGCCTGTAGATTCTGGAACAGGGTCTTTGCCGGAAGTGAAACCTGATCCAACACCAAACCCGGAGCCGACGCCTGAGCCAACGCCGGACCCAGAACCTACGCCGGAACCGATACCTGATCCTGAGCTAACACCAGAACCGGAGCCAGAACCTGTTCCTACGAAAACGGGTTATCTGACCCTGGGCGGAAGCCAGCGGGTAACTGGTGCTACCTGTAATGGTGAATCCAGCGATGGCTTTACATTTACACCTGGTGAGGACGTTACTTGCGTGGCGGGTAACACGACAATTGCCACCTTCAACACTCAGTCAGAAGCTGCGCGTAGCCTGCGTGCGGTTGAAAAAGTGTCGTTTAGTCTTGAGGACGCGCAAGAACTGGCGGCTTCCGACAATAAGAAAAGCAATGCGGTTTCGCTGGTAACGTCCAGTAACAGCTGTCCGGCGGATACAGAACAGGTTTGCCTGACGTTCTCCTCTGTGATCGAGAGTAAACGTTTCGACTCGCTGTATAAGCAAATCGATCTGGCACCGGAAGAGTTCAAAAAGCTGGTCAATGAAGAGGTGGAAAACAATGCCGCGACCGATAAAGCGCCATCCACTCATACTTCACCGGTCGTGCCTGTCACCACGCCGGGAACAAAACCGGATCTGAACGCCTCCTTCGTGTCGGCTAACGCGGAACAGTTTTATCAGTATCAACCTACGGAAATCATTCTCTCCGAAGGCCGACTGGTAGATAGCCAGGGATATGGTGTTGCTGGCGTCAACTACTACACCAATTCAGGCCGTGGCGTGACAGGGGAAAATGGTGAATTTTCCTTTAGCTGGGGCGAAACCATCTCCTTTGGTATCGATACCTTTGAACTGGGTTCAGTGCGCGGCAATAAGTCGACCATTGCGCTGACTGAACTGGGTGATGAAGTTCGCGGGGCGAATATTGATCAGCTTATTCATCGCTATTCGACGACCGGGCAAAATAATACCCGTGTTGTTCCGGACGATGTACGCAAGGTCTTTGCCGAATATCCCAACGTGATCAACGAGATTATCAATCTCTCGTTATCCAACGGTGCGACGCTGGATGAAGGTGAGCAAGTTGTTAATCTGCCAAACGAATTTATTGAGCAGTTTAAGACGGGTCAAGCCAAAGAGATCGATACCGCGATTTGTGCGAAAACCGACGGTTGTAACGAGGCTCGCTGGTTCTCGCTGACGACGCGCAATGTTAATGACGGCCAGATTCAGGGCGTTATTAACAAGCTGTGGGGTGTGGATACAAGTTACAAATCTGTCAGCAAGTTCCATGTATTCCATGACTCTACCAACTTCTATGGCAGCACCGGTAATGCGCGCGGTCAGGCGGTGGTGAATATCTCCAACGCGGCATTCCCGATTCTGATGGCGCGTAATGATAAAAACTACTGGCTGGCCTTCGGCGAAAAACGCGCCTGGGATAAAAATAAGCTGGCGTACATTACGGAAGCGCCTTCCATTGTGCGCCCGGAAAACGTGACTCGCGAAACTGCCACCTTCAACCTGCCGTTTATCTCGCTGGGGCAAGTCGGCAAAGGTAAGCTGATGGTTATCGGTAACCCGCACTACAACAGCATTCTGCGCTGTCCGAACGGTTACAGCTGGGAAGGCGGTGTTGATAAAAACGGTCAGTGTACGCGTAACAGTGATTCTAATGATATGAAGCACTTTATGCAGAACGTGTTGCGCTATCTGTCCAACGATAAATGGACGCCGGACGCGAAAGCCAGCATGACCGTAGGCACCAACCTGGATACTGTCTATTTCAAACGTCATGGTCAGGTTACAGGAAATAGTGCTGCGTTCGGCTTCCATCCGGATTTTGCGGGTATCTCTGTTGAGCATTTAAGTAGCTATGGCGATCTCGACCCGCAGGAAATGCCGCTGCTGATCCTCAACGGCTTTGAGTATGTGACTCAGGTTGGTAACGATCCTTATGCAATCCCGCTGCGAGCAGATACCAGCAAACCGAAGCTGACTCAGCAGGATGTGACCGATCTGATCGCCTATCTGAACAAAGGTGGATCGGTGCTGATCATGGAAAACGTGATGAGCAATCTTAAGGAAGAGAGCGCGTCTGGCTTTGTACGTCTGCTTGATGCCGCAGGTCTGTCGATGGCACTGAACAAGTCGGTAGTAAATAACGATCCGCAAGGGTATCCGAACCGCGTTCGTCAGCAGCGCGCAACGGGCATTTGGGTCTATGAACGTTATCCTGCCGTAGATGGTGCGCTGCCGTACACCATCGATAGTAAGACAGGGGAAGTTAAGTGGAAATATCAGGTAGAAAACAAACCTGATGACAAACCGAAGCTGGAAGTTGCCAGCTGGCTGGAAGATGTAGATGGCAAACAGGAAACGCGTTATGCCTTTATTGATGAGGCCGATCATAAAACAGAGGATTCTCTGAAGGCTGCGAAGGCAAAAATCTTTGAGAAGTTTCCTGGATTAAAGGAGTGTAAGGACCCAACTTACCACTACGAGGTCAACTGTCTGGAATATCGTCCTGGCACGGGGGTTCCGGTTACTGGTGGCATGTATGTTCCACAGTATACGCAACTAAGCCTTAACGCCGACACGGCAAAAGCGATGGTGCAGGCTGCGGATTTAGGCACCAACATTCAGCGTCTGTATCAGCATGAGCTCTACTTCCGGACCAATGGTCGCAAAGGTGAGCGTCTGAGCAGCGTCGATCTGGAACGTCTGTACCAGAACATGTCGGTCTGGCTGTGGAATAAAATTGAATATCGCTATGAAAACGACAAGGATGACGAGCTGGGCTTTAAAACGTTCACCGAGTTCCTGAACTGCTACGCCAACGATGCTTACACCAAAGGTACGCTGTGCTCCGCAGAGCTGAAACAATCGCTGATCGATAACAAGATGATCTACGGTGAAGGCAGCAAAGCGGGCATGATGAACCCGAGCTATCCGCTCAACTATATGGAAAAACCGCTGACGCGCCTGATGCTGGGTCGTTCCTGGTGGGATCTGAACATCAAAGTTGATGTCGAGAAGTATCCGGGAGCAGTATCGGAAGAGGGGCAGGAGGTTACTGAAAGCATCAGCCTGTACTCGAATCCGACCAAATGGTTTGCGGGTAACATGCAGTCTACTGGTCTGTGGGCACCGGCTCAAAAAGAGGTCACCATTGAGTCTACTGCATCAGTTCCTGTGACTGTCACCGTGGCGCTGGCCGACGATCTGACCGGACGCGAGAAGCATGAAGTCGCGCTGAACCGTCCGCCAAAAGTGACGAAAACCTATGATCTGAAAGCCAATGATAAGGTGACCTTCAAGGTGCCTTACGGTGGTCTGATTTATATCAAGGGCAACAGCCCAAAGAATGAGTCAGCCGAATTCACCTTTACTGGTGTGGTAAAAGCGCCGTTCTATAAAGACGGCGAATGGAAAAACGCTCTGAACTCCCCTGCGCCGCTGGGCGAGCTGGAATCAGACGCTTTCGTTTATACCACGCCGAAGAAGAACCTTGAGGCCAGCAATTTCACTGGTGGTGTAGCAGAATTCGCTAAAGATCTGGATACCTTTGCCAGCTCGATGAATGACTTCTACGGTCGTAATGATGAAGACGGTAAGCACCGGATGTTTACCTATAAAAACTTGACGGGGCACAAGCATCGTTTCACCAACGATGTGCAGATCTCCATCGGTGATGCGCACTCTGGTTATCCGGTAATGAACAGCAGCTTCTCGACGAACAGCACCACGCTGCCGACGACGCCGCTGAACGACTGGCTGATCTGGCACGAAGTTGGTCACAACGCCGCCGAAACGCCGCTGACTGTTCCTGGCGCAACTGAAGTAGCGAACAACGTGCTGGCGCTGTACATGCAGGATCGCTATCTCGGCAAGATGAACCGTGTCGCTGACGACATTACCGTCGCGCCGGAATATCTGGAGGAGAGCAACGGTCAGGCATGGGCGCGCGGCGGTGCGGGTGACCGTCTGCTGATGTACGCACAGCTGAAAGAGTGGGCAGAGAAAAACTTTGATATCAAGACGTGGTATCCAGATGGCAATCTGCCAGCGTTCTACAGCGAGCGTGAAGGGATGAAAGGCTGGAACCTGTTCCAGTTGATGCATCGTAAAGCACGCGGCGATGAGGTTGGCAAAACCAAGTTTGGCGAAAGAAATTACTGTGCCGAATCCAACGGTAACGCTGCCGACACGCTGATGCTGTGTGCATCCTGGGTCGCCCAGACGGATCTTTCGGAGTTCTTTAAGAAATGGAATCCGGGCGCGAATGCTTACCAGTTGCCGGGAGCGAGCGAGATGAACTTCGAGGGCGGTGTGAGCCAGTCGGCTTACGAGACGCTGGCCGCGCTTAATCTGCCGAAACCGCAGCAAGGGCCGGAAACCATTAATCAGGTTACCGAGCATAAGATGTCAGCTGAGTAAGCCTGTATGCCGGAAAAGGCGCTCGCGCCGCATCCGGCATGAAATAAGGCGCATCGGGCCTGGAGGAAAGCCGTATGGCATACACCTGCAGGCCCGCATCCGGCAAGTTACAACAAATACCCTTTAACCATGTTTTTTGATGTTTTTCAGCAATACCCCGCGGCGATGCCCGTCCTGGCTACCGTCGGAGGATTGATTATCGGCAGTTTTTTGAATGTGGTGATTTGGCGTTACCCCATCATGCTGCGCCAACAAATGGCGGAGTTTCACGGTGAAATGCCGAGTGCGCAGTCAAAAATAAGCCTTGCGCTACCGCGTTCGCACTGCCCACATTGTCAGCAGACCATCCGGATACGTGACAATATTCCGCTGCTCTCCTGGCTGATGCTCAAAGGGCGCTGCCGTGATTGTCAGGCGAAAATCAGCAAGCGTTATCCGCTGGTGGAGTTATTGACGGCACTCGCTTTTTTGCTGGCGAGTCTGGTCTGGCCAGAAAGTGGATGGGGGCTGGCGGTGATGATATTATCCGCCTGGCTGATTGCCGCGAGCGTCATTGACCTCGATAACCAATGGCTGCCCGATGTTTTTACTCAGGGCGTATTGTGGACCGGGCTGATTGCGGCATGGGCGCAACAGAGTCCGTTAACGCTACAAGACGCAGTTACCGGCGTACTGGTGGGATTTATCACTTTTTACTCCCTGCGCTGGATAGCCGGAATAGTTCTGCGTAAAGAAGCATTAGGCATGGGCGATGTATTACTCTTCGCCGCTTTAGGTGGCTGGGTGGGGGCGTTATCACTGCCCAACGTTGCTTTAATCGCCTCATGCTGCGGCCTGATATATGCCGTTATTACAAAAAGAGGATCAACCACACTGCCTTTTGGACCGTGTTTAAGTCTGGGCGGTATAGCAACACTTTATCTACAGGCATTGTTTTAATGATAACAACGTCATTATCAAAGTGACATTTTAACTCTTATTAATAACCTTAGAGATTATTTACCATGTCGATAAAACAAATGCCAGGGAGGGTATTAATATCGCTATTGTTGAGCGTTACAGGATTATTAAGTGGCTGTGCCAGCCATAATGAAAATGCCAGTTTACTGGCGAAAAAACAGGCGCAAAATATCAGCCAAAACCTGCCGATTAAATCTGCGGGATATACCTTAGTGCTGGCGCAAAGTAGCGGCACGACGGTAAAAATGACCATTATCAGCGAAGCGGGTGCTCAGACCACGCAGACGCCTGATGCCTTTTTAACCAGCTATCAACGACAAATGTGCGCTGACCCGACGGTGAAATTAATGATAACCGAGGGAATTAATTACAGCATAATGATTAATGATACACGTACAGGTAACCAGTATCAGCGGAAACTGGATCGTACCACCTGTGGAATAGTCAAAGCATAACGTCGGGTAGATATAAATTGGCGCGGGTTGTTTTTCGTGACGCACGAATTTATCTCATTCAATGGCTGACAAAAATTCGTCACACTCTTAACCAGAGACAATCTCTTAATACAGACAAAGAGCATCTGCGAAAAATTGTACGCGCGATGTTCTGGCTGATGCTGCTTATTATTTCTGCAAAAGTGGCGCATTCACTCTGGCGCTATTTCTCCTTTTCTGCGGAATATACGGCGGTTTCCCCATCGGCGAATAAACCGCCCCGTGCAGATGCAAAAACGTTCGATAAAAATGACGTGCAATTAATCAGCCAGCAAAACTGGTTTGGCAAATATCAGCCCGTCGCC
>OGQZ01003254.1_pt1 | contig 10561 bp, 7 predicted proteins | sample 1553321 | NCBI WGS metagenome assembly OGQZ01 (sample SAMEA2579958, study PRJEB22360) | human gut metagenome | reverse complement strand
TATTCTCATCAAGAGCAGTAAATTCAAACGAAGTTTCATTAAAAACAATGCCTTGGCTTATAACATATTTGCTTACAAGCGCACCTACCACTATTGCAAAAAGGTCGATTATTGCAAATATAACCGAATAAACACTCAAATTTTCCAAAAGCTTTTTAACTGCGAATACCGCATATGCTATCACCGAAATATCAAGCACAAGCACCACAAGAAAGGTAACAGGTGAAATGATACGATAAAATTTGTTTTTCATTAAAATTTCCTTTCTTTATAATCATCAAGAAGTTTAATATCCCTTGCCTGAAATTCCCTGCCTGATAAATAAGACAGTTCATTTTCATCATCAAATGCAAATTTAAGCTTATAACTGTAAAGTGCCTGGCGAAATCTTCCCTCTTCAATGCCGTATTTTCCGTCACCGTAAAGCGGGTGGCCTATATGTGCAAGGTGCGCTCTGATTTGATGTGTTCTTCCCGTTAAAAGTTCTATTTCAAGCAGCGATGCATCATCATAATAATCAAGAACTTTATATTTGGTTATAATTTTTTTAGAACCTTCAATTTGATTATCGGTAACTTTAACAAGATTTTTCTTTTCGTTCTTTGTTAAAAATGCGGTCAACACTTCTTCGCTTTTAGGCATTTTTCCGTGAACTACCGTTAAATAAAATTTTTCAATTTCCCTTGATTTAATCTTTGCATTAAGTATTTTAAGCGACTGCAAGTTTTTCGCCCCGATTACAAGGCCGCCTGTATTTCTGTCAATCCTATTTGCAAGAGACGGTGTAAAGCTTGAAGTTTCAGGTGACCACTCACCTTTTTGGTAAAGATATTTTTTTAGCCTTGCAACAAGATTGTCAATATATTCTTTGCCGTCAGGGTGGCATAAAACACCCACCTTTTTATTAAGGATAATTATATTTTCATCCTCATATACAATATCAAGTTCATCAGATGCACGCATAAAATCAAGATGTTTAACTTTTAATTTTAAAACATCATCTTTTAGATAAAGTTCAAGAAGATCGCCCTCTTTTAACTTTTGGTCATTTGTACAACGCTTTTTATTAACCTTAATATTCTTTTTTCGTATTTCTTTATACATCAGTGATTTAGGCAGATTTTCAAAAGTTTTATCAATAAACCTATCTACTCTTGTGCCGGCATCACGCTTAGATATAACAAAACTTTTCATTAGTTTTTCTTTCTGTTTTTCTTTTCTTCTTCAAGCTCCTGCTTTTCTTTGTAAAACATATTAGCTTTAACATAAACCTGAATAAAGTCTTTCATAACCTCGGCAAGTTCGCCCTTTTGGTAATTTGCAAGAAGTATTCTTTCATCATCATCAATTACAAGCGGGCCTCTTTCATAATCATTAAAAGTAGGCATAAGTGAATATGTTTCCTTGGTTTTAACAATAGAAATAAGTGTATAATCCGCTGTTGCATTTACGAAACCGGTTTTTTTAGTATACTTTTCAATAGTTGAAAGCGGAGATGAATCATTATGTTTTTTGGTATAACAGTATGATATAACTTCCTCCACAAAATTTTCAATTTGCGAATCCGAATACGGTGCTTTGAGCAAAACAACTTTATCAATATCCGCAATACCGTACTTGTCGCTTTCACCGCAAGGAATACCAATCATATTTTCATCTTCATCAATATATACGCTTATAGTAGAGAACTCTTTTTCTTTAACATTGCTCATAACTGCACCTCACAGAAAATTAGTGAAATAATTATACATTATTTTAATCAAAATTACAACTTTATTTGAAAAACAGATTTAATAATGATATAATTATAAAAAACATTCAGGGGTGTTAACTTGAAAAAGGTTTTAATAACAGGCGGTGCAACAGGTATAGGCAAGGCAACAGCACTGCTTTTTAAACAAAAGGGTTATGATGTTTTTATCACATATAACCAAAGCGAACCGGATTTTGACGGGATAACCAAAATCAAATGCAATCTTGAAAACGAAAATGAAATAATTGAACTTTTTAATCAAATCAAAAGCATAGATGTATTGGTGAACAATGCCGGCATAAGCCTTATTAAGCAGATAAATGACACAACAGCCGAAGAATATGATAAAATCATGCGAATTAACGCAAGGTCATATTTTCTCTGCTCGCGCGAAGCGGTTAAACTTATGCTTAAAAACCACAGCGGTGCAATAGTAAATGTATCATCAATGTGGGGGCAGCTTGGTGCATCGTGCGAAATTGCATATTCAATGAGCAAAGCGGCAGTAATAGGATTAAGTCGTTCTCTTGCGCAGGAGCTTGCGCCAAGCGGCATAACCGTAAACTGCGTTTGCCCCGGAATAATTGACACAAGAATGAACTCAATGTTTGAAAAAAGCGAACTTGAAGAGGAAGTGCCTATCGGCAGGCTCGGTACAGCAGAAGAAGTGGCAGACGCGATTTACTTTTTATCACAAAACAAATACATTACATCACAAATTTTAGGTGTAAACGGAGGAATAGTATAATAAATAAGGTGCAATGGATAATTCGTAAAGAAAAATTATCCATTGCACCTTTTATTTAATTGAAAGTAAAACGCGTATTCCAAGGGATATTACAGTTAAAATAACAGACATAAAGCATAAGCAAAAGTACAAAAAGCCATAATTTAAGTTTTTATTTTTCCTGTTGTTAAATCTATTTGTTTCATATATTATTGGGCAACTATTTTTGCAAAACTGCCGTTTTGCCTATCCTTTGTAACTATAATTTTATTATCTATTCTTGACGCCAAAGCATCAATATGAGAAATAATGCCTACAAGCCTGCCACCCTGTGAAAGAGAATTCAGTGCAGAAAGCGCCCTGTCAAGTGCTTCATCATCAAGTGAGCCAAAGCCCTCGTCCACAAACATAGTATCAAGCTTAATGCCGCCGCTTGAAGACTGAATTTCATCTGAAAGGCCAAGCGCAAGTGACAGAGAAGCCATAAATGATTCACCGCCTGAAAGCGTGCTTACACTTCTTGTTGAGCCGTTAAAATGGTCAAGCACATCAAGTGCCAAACCCTCATTTTTCTTTAATGTTTCGGCATCGTGCCTGCGGATAAGTTCATACTGCCCATCGCTCATTGTAAGCAGGCGAAGATTTGCTTTTCTCAAAATCCTGTCAAAGTAAGTCATTTGAACAAAGGTTTCAAGCGTGATTTTCTCTTTTCCCGAAATATCACCGTTTGCCGTTTCACTGAGAGATTTCATCCAAACATACTTTTTATCAAGCTGTGCTAAATTGTGGCTTTTGGCTCTTATCTCTTTAAGAAGTGATTTATTATTTTCTGTTCTGTAATAAACGAGCTTAGCCTTTTCGTTTTCTTCACTTTTGGTATTTTCAAGTTGTGCAAGCTTCTGTAAAAGGTTTTCAACATCATAATTTTCAAAATCTTTAATTGAATTTTCAAGGCTTAATTTTTTGCCTAAAAGAGTATCCAATCGTGACTTTGATTTATCTAAATTTTCTTTTGCCTTTTCTATTTCGGCTTTGATAAGCTGCGATTGTGCTTTATATTCATTTTGCTTTGCAAGGGCGTGTGATTTGGTGTCAAAATCAAGTTCGTTTTTCAGCTTCATAACCGAACCCGACTTTTCATCAACCCTTGCTTTTAGAGAAGCGACTGCTGCTTTGCAAGCGGAAATTTCCTGTAATGTGAGAGTCAATTTTTCCTGCATTTTCGGAATATCTGTTTCCAATTTTTTGCGCATTATATCTTTGCTTTCAGCTTCTTCTAAAAGTGCTTTGGTATCTTCATATTCTTTCTTTAATTCACCATTTTGCAAATTAACATTTTCTATAATATTTTCGCTTGTGTCAAAAAGTTTTTCGGCTTTTGCTTTCACATTTTGAAGTAAAGTATCAATAACCGCCTTTTTGCACGAACATTCTTTTCCGGCTTCACTTGCGTATTCCTGCGATTTTTGCGCAAGTGCTTTGGCTTTTTCAACATCTGCCGCACTCGGTGCATTTTCGCTTATTACTGCCCTATTAGGATGATTTTTTGAACCGCAAACAGGGCAAGGCTCACCGTCTTTAAGCTCGCTTGCCATAATACCTGCCTGCTCGCTTAAAAATGCGGTGTATTTCATACTGTATTCATCATTAAGATTGTTATATTTATCAAGCGCACTTTTCGCCTTTTCCTGAAGTAAAGAGTATTTTTCTTTTTCTTCTTTATATTTTTTTATTTCATTCTTTAATTCTTCTAAAGACTGCACTTTGTTTTTAATATCATTTAATTTCGAATTAAGTCTTTCAATATCAATTAAAGAATTTTTATAAATTTGAAGTCGCTTCGTTTTTTCTTCAATATCGCAAGTTAGTGAAGCATACTCATTTTCTTTGATTTTTAAAAGCTTTTCATTTTCTTTAACAGTCTGAATATCAATATTTAACTCATTTTGAACTTTTTCAAATTCATCAAACTTCGGCATTTTATCTTCAATAAGATTTATTTTTTTTGATAAAGCTTCCAAAGTTTCATTTTTTGCGGCGGAATTTGAATTTATCTTTTTACTTTCGTTAAAGTTTTTATCGGCAATTTCAATTTCTTTCAAAATATTTGCATATTCTTTTTTTGATTCTTCCTGATTTTTTGCCACCGCCAAAACAGAAGTCAATTTTGCTGTTTCTTTATCTGTTTTTTCAAGAAAGTTATTTAATTCATTATACCGTGCGCTGTCTTTTTCCAAGATTTTATTCATCAGCGATATAACATCGTCGATTAAAACTTCGCCGTTTTTTGCACTTTCAAGCGACGGTGACAGCGTATCGTTTTCACCGCAGGAAAATTGAGAAATATATTGATTTATGCTTTGCTTTTCCCTTTCTCTCTGCTTTTTAAGCTCATTAAAAAGGCTTGATAGTTTATATTCAATTTGGCTGTACGGTTCGGTTTTAAATATTTTTCTGAAAATTTCTTTTCTCTCTTTGGTATCACAATTTAAGAGCTTTCTGAAATCACCTTGTGCTATCATTGCAATTTGCGAAAATTGGTTTTTATCAACACCCAAAATTTCTTCGATTTTAGCTGTTACTTCATTTGTTTTTGAAACAACTGTACCGTTTGGCAAAATAAGAGTTGCATTTGCACCTTGCTTTGCAAAACCCTCTCCTCTTTTGCTTTTACGCAAATATTCAGGATTTCTTGTAACTTTATACATTTCACCGTTATATTCAAATTCAAGTTCAACATATGTTTTTGTTTCATCATTGGCATATTTTGAACGAAAAGAAGATTTATCGCGAATATCTCCGCTTGCTTTACCGTAAAGTGCAAAGCAAACAGCATCAAAAATCGTGGTTTTGCCGGCACCTGTGTCACCGCAAATAAGATAAATTCCGCCGTTTCCAAGCTTTCGCATATCAAGTGAAACTTCGCCGGCATAAGGGCCAAACGCCGACATAGTAAGTTTTAAAGGTCGCATTTTTCACCCTCCCATACTTCTTTCACAATATCTTTTAAAAGTTTGGTTTGCTCGTCATTTAAAGCAGAAGCATTCTGCTTTTCATACAGATTTTCAAAAATTTCAATCGGTGATTTTTCTTTTACATTTTCTATTTTTTCAATTTCAACGCTTGCCCTTGTTCTTCTGTTATCATAATCAAGCTTCATTATATTTGTATAAACAGTTCTAAGCCTGCCGATTGCATCTACAACATCTTCTTCATCCGTAAGAGTGATATGGAAATAATCTACTTTACTGTTAAGCTTTTCCCAATAGCTTTTTTGCATAAGTTCGTCGTATGTACCCTTTATTTCCACCAAATCACGCTTTGGTATAAGAGGAACAAGTGAAATTTCAACATCACCTTTTTCTTTCATTTCAACAACGGTAACGCTCTTGTTATGCCTGCATTCAGAAAATGAATATTTAAGTGGTGTACCGCAGTATCTGACAGTATCACGAACAAGCTTTTGCGGCGAATGGATATGCCCGAGTGCAACATAATCGAATTTATCATAAGCGCAAACATCAACATTATCTGTGCCGCCAAGGCTGATTTCTTCGCTGTCGCTCTTAATTGCTCCGGTCACAAATTGGTGGGATAAAATAACATTCCTCTCACTTTCATCAAGCGAAATATGGCCAAGTGCACAGCTTACAGCATCGGTATAACTGTTTATTTCTTCATCAGGAAAAGCTTGGCGCACATTAACCGGCTTGATAAAAGGGAGCATAAAAACATTTACATTTCCCCATTCATCACTTAAAGTATGCTTTTCAATATTTCCGTCATAAACAGGTGACATAAAAATATTTCCGCTTTGCATAATTCTTGCACCAAAAGCAATTCTTTCTGCACTGTCGTGATTACCGCTGATGATAAAAACAGGCAATTTTAAAGATGAAAGCCTGAAAATAAAATCATCAAGCAGCCTTACCGCTTCGCCTGAAGGTTGGGTTTTATCATACACATCACCTGAAATCATTACAAAATCAGGCTTTTGCTTTTCAATTATTTCTATTATTTCAAGAAGTATATACTTTTGGTCATCAAGCATTGAAAATTCATTTACACGCTTGCCGATATGCAAATCGGAAAGATGAATAAACTTCATAATTTGTCCCCTTTAAATTCAATGATTCTATTATATAAAGGTATTCTATTTTAGTCAATATTCACTTTTTATAGTACAAAATGAGCAAAAATGCAAATACGCTTGCATTACCATATAAAAATAAGTATTATATAGTAAATAATACAAAATTCACTTTTAAAAATTATAGGGAGAATACTATGAATCCTTTTCTTTTTAACGATGATGAAGAAAAAAAGTATGCGCTCGCCTGTCTTAAATTTTCAAAAAATCTCGGGCTGATTGACGATGACAGCTTGGAAGCAGTAATTAAAAGATGTGACGCAGAAAACGAAAAAAGAAAACTTCAAAAAGAACGAAACAGTATACGGGCTTACCCACTTTTCATACCCGGCATATCTTGATTATGAACTTACAAGATTAAAGCTTGATTTTGTGGGCGAATGTGAAAATGTAAAAAAAGCCTATACATATAAAGAAATAAGCCGAAAGCAAATGAAAGCTTATTTCAAGCAAAATAAGGATCTATTTACAAGATATAATAATGATAAATTTTTCTTTTTTGAAGTTAAAACCGTTATTTACAAGAAGATAAGAGAGGAGCAGTATGATGAAGAAATCAACAATATACTTCGTAAGCTCGCTTAACGGCAATGACGAAAATGACGGTTTGAGCGAAAGCACCGCATTTAAAAGCCTTAATAAAATCAATGAAATTGATCTTATACCGGGTGACAAAGTATTTCTTTTAAGAGGCTCTGTTTTTGAAAATGAATTTTTGCATTTAAAAAACTGCGGTGACATAAACGGTGATATGATTGAAATCACAGCCTATGGGCAGGACGGTGATTTGCCGAAAATCAACACCAACGGTCACGGTGTTTGGTATCAGGATTACGGATGTGAACTTGACTATTCGGGCCATATTTACAAGGGCAATGTTTCATCATCAATTCTTCTTTACGATGTTGAAAATATACTTATAAGAAATATCGAGATTACAAACAAGGAAGAATTTAAAGATATGGAAAGCTACTGTGCGCCGGATAAAATGGACAGAACCGGTGTAGCCGCAGTTGCAAAAAACAGGGGTACGCTCCATTCAATAAAACTTGATAATTTATTTATTCACGATGTAAACGGAAATGTTTACAACAAGCATATGAATAACGGCGGAATATATATGACATCGTTTACACCCGATAATGAAAGTGAAACCGGTGTGGCAAGATATGACGGTGTAGAAATTAAAAACTGCTATGTAAAAAATGTTAGCAGATGGGGAATTGCAGTGGGCTATTCATATCGCCACAAGGATTTTGCAGCCAAAGAGCTTGATGAAGAAACTTTCAAAAAATACGGAAATGAAAACATAGTTATTAAAAATAATTATGTTAAATATGCCGGCGGTGACGCAATAACACCTATGTATGCTTTAACACCGCTTGTTGAGCATAATATTGCAGATTCCTGTGCTACCGAAATGAATGAGAGAATTTACAAATATCCCCAAAAGCGTGCAGGCAAGGTAGCGGCTGCCATTTGGCCTTGGAAATGTAAAAATGCACTTTTAAGATACAACGATGTAAGCGATACAAAACTCAACCAAGACGGTATGGCATATGACGCGGATTCGGGTGACGGAACAAAGTATGAATATAACTATTCACGGCTTAATGAAGGCGGATGTATGATGTTTTGCTTGCAACAAGCAGTGCATAACACTTTTGAAAACAATTTAAGTGTTGATGATTTAAGCGGTACAATGACACCGGCAAGCAATCCTGACGCTTATGTTGCAAACAATACATTTTATGTAAGGCCGGGCGTTCCTTTTGTAAGAAAAAGAATGCACGGAAAAATGACGCTGAAAAACAACAAAGTTATAAAAATTGAAAAATAAAACGGAGGATACAAAATGGCAAACAGCAAAGGCAGAGTAACAATTCCGACAGATATGGATGTTGTTAAAGAAACCCTTGAAATTATGGATGAATGGGGTGCAGACGCTATTCGTGACTGTGACGGAACAGAATTTCCGCAGGAACTTCGCAACACAGGTGCGAAAGTTTATGCCACTTATTACACAACAAGAAAAGATAATGCTTGGGCAAAAGCAAATCCTGATGAAATTCAGCAGATGTACATTATGACCAAATTCCACACTGCTGTAAGTGACACTATTTCCATTCACCTTATGGATAATCTTTATCCGGATATGCTAAAAGTAAACAACCGTGATGATATTACAAGATGGTGGGAAGTTATTGACAGAACTACGGGCGAAGTAGTTTCACCTGCCGATTGGACTTATGATGAAGAAAGCGGAAATGTAACAATAAATAACGCAACCCCGTTTCACGAATACACAGTCAGCTTTTTAGCTTATATTATGTGGGACCCTGTACATATGTATAACGCAGTAGTTAACGAATGGGATGTTGAACCGCAAATTACATTTGATGTTCGCCAGCCGAAAACAAAAGCACATTCACTTGAAAGGCTTCGCAAATTCCTTGACAGTCACGAATATGTTGATGTAGTCAGATTCACAACTTTCTTCCACCAATTCACATTGATTTTTGATGAACTTGCGAGGGAAAAATTTGTTGATTGGTTTGGTTACAGTGCGTCAGTCAGCCCATATATACTTGAGCAATTTGAAAAAGAGGTTGGATATAAATTCCGCCCTGAATTTATTATTGACCAGGGATATATGAATAACACATATCGAATTCCGTCAAAAGAATTCAAAGATTTTCAGACTTTTCAAAGGCGCGAAGTTGCAAAGCTTGCCAAAGAAATGGTTGACATAGTACACGAATACGGCAAGGAAGCTATGATGTTTATGGGTGACCATTGGATTGGAATGGAACCGTTTATGGATGAATTCGCATCAATAGGGCTTGACGCAGTAGTAGGAAGTGTAGGAAACGGTGCAACTCTCCGTCTTTTCAGTGATATTAAAAATGTAAAATACACAGAAGGCAGATTTTTACCGTACTTCTTCCCTGATGTTTTCTGTGAGGGAGGCGACCCTATAAAAGAAGCAAAGGTAAATTGGGTAACAGCAAGGCGCGCTATTTTAAGAAGTCCTATCCAGCGTATCGGCTACGGCGGCTATCTTAAGCTTGCACTTAAATTTCCTGATTTTGTGGATTACATTAAATCCGTTTGCAATGAATTTCGTACTCTTTATGATAACATTCAGGGTGTAACACCTTACTGTGTGAAAAAAGTTGCAGTTCTCAACTGCTGGGGCAAAATGAGAGCTTGGTCTAACCATATGGTTCACCACGGACTTTATTACAGGCAAAACTATTCATACTTCGGTGTTATCGAAGCATTGAGCGGCGCACCTTTTGATGTATCTTTCATCAGCTTTGACGATATAAAAGAAAATAAAAACCTGCTTGATGATATTGATGTTATCATCAATGTAGGCGATGCAGACACAGCGCAAGGTGGCGGCGAATACTGGGCAGATGAAGAAATCGTTACCGCAATCAAAAAATTTGTATATAACGGCGGCGGATTTATCGGTGTAGGTGAACCGGGTGCTCATCATTGGCAAGGAAAATTCTTCCAGCTTGATGATATTTTAGGTGTTGAAGAGGAAAACGGTTTCACTTTAAACACACGCCGCTACAATACCGAGGAACACCGTGACCACTTCATTCTTGAGGATACAAACAATGGCAATGTTGACTTTGGAGAGGGCAAGAAAAACATTGTTGCACTTGACAAAACGACCGTACTTGTTCAAAATGCAAGTGAACTGCCATTCGCTGTTCGCCACGCTGAAGAAGTGCAAATGGCAGTTAAAGAATTCGGAAAAGGCAGAGGTGTATACATCAGCGGTCTTCCGTATTCATTTGAAAACAGCCGCGTACTTTACAGAGCTGTTCTTTGGAGTGCAAATTCTGAAAATGAACTTCATAAGTGGTATTCAACTAACTACAATGTAGAAGTTCACGCTTATGTAAAGAATGGA
>OGQZ01003249.1_pt1 | contig 10569 bp, 8 predicted proteins | sample 1553321 | NCBI WGS metagenome assembly OGQZ01 (sample SAMEA2579958, study PRJEB22360) | human gut metagenome | reverse complement strand
GAAATATATTTGCTTTTAGAAGTAAGAACTATTTTATTTTTAATTACTATTACAATTGGATTAATTCCTTTCTCCCCTAAACTTCTTACAATTCCTAATGGATTATAATGTTCAACACAAAAAACAATATATTTATTCATAAAATTCTCCTATTTATTTTTACTCATTTTAGTCTTAATATCATATACAATCATAAAGAAAATCAATACAAATCCTAAATAACCATTTATTCCATACAACACATTAATTAATCCTTTATACGGAACACAACATGCAATTATACAGCCTAAAATTCCAGCAATTATCGTCACTAACTTATATTTTTTTGAATCTTCATTAACAAATTTTCTAACTCCAGTCCATAACAATGGTACAGCAGACGAGTAAATACCTATACAAATAACAATTGCAAAAATCTGTGCTAAAATTTTCGAAATTTGTTTTGCCAAAACAAGTGCCGGAATATCCGCATTTGCAACTAAGTCCATGTTTCCTATTAAGGCTAAGCAACATAATGTTGCAGAGCCAAAAATAAATATTGTCGAAAGTATCATACCTTTATTAACATTATTAAGTTTATTTTTTGATCCAATTTCAGATAGGAATGCTGCAAACCATAATATAACAAATCCCCCATAAGATGCTCCTGAAGCAAATGGATTTCCATTGCCAACCTGTTTAATAATACTATTAAAATCACCATTATCAATTAATACCATATTATCAGCTATATGAGGAAATCCCTTTATTGTCGTCACAACTGCAACTATAAGAATCATTGCAATTATAATTGGTCCAACTTTACTTAACGCTTTCAATATACCTTCCAAACCAAAAATTGTTGTTATAACTACTAAGATTGTTAAGCATATTGCACCAACTCCAAATGGTATATTCCATTGTTGTTTTAATGTAGAATTTGCACCACCACACATTACAACAAAACTCATATAACAAAACAGCGCTGAAAAATAATCAAAAAAAACTGATATCACATAACCAATTTTCTCTCCAAATATTCCAAAATATACTTTATATATTTCCCCGCCTCTTTTAATTTTAATTCTATTTCCATTTGTCGCAAATGAAATATTCGTATAAACATATATTATCACCGTAACAAATATAACTACCCAAAATCTGGAACCATATGAAGCTTCATACTGAACTATCTCCTGCATTGTTGCAAATCCTGCTCCAATATAAAATGAAATACATGCTCCACATATTGCTAAAATCTTAAATAAATTTTTATTATTCATATCCATTTTATTTTTTCCTTCTAGAGAAATATAATTTGTTAAGTGCTAAATCTAATAAACTCTTCCTTTTTGTTTGTTTAAAAATTGGAAAACTTGTAAATAGCTTATTATACTTTTTCAAAAAAATTTCAAGATATATAAATTCTTGTTCTTCCATCATATTAGGATGATAACAAAACGTGACCACCTTAAATGGTAACTTTCTTACTTTTCCCGACTGTTGCGGTACAAATGTCATATCATATTGCGAATACGGTTTATTTGCAATTGTATCTGAAATTATTCTTATGTTGCTTTCCTGTTTAAGTGCTTCAATAGTATTTAAATCAAATGTATGTGATGGTGCAAAAAAGACTTTAGGTTCAACTTCATTTCTATGAAAAATTTCAAGTCCTTTTTTTATTTTATTTTTTTGTTGTTCTAAACTTAATCCTGCAAATTCCGATCTATTATTTACAGGATTTATGCCACCATCAGTTGTACAATACACATGCTCATATCCATGAAGCGCAATAGTCCACCCTTTCGTGTCCCATTGATGCACCTTATTCCAAAATTCAGGGTCACGATCATATATATTCATCATTTCATCCCTACAATTTGGAATCACTCCAACTAAAGGTTTAATATCATATTTATCTAGAAGTTTCTCCATTCGAGCCCATTTTTTGCAATCCATTCTATCAGCTGCATCATCTAATCTAATAATATATTTGCTCATTATACGTATATTTCCTCATAAAAGTTTTGAAGCCATTCTGCTGACTGCTTTATATCAAATCCCGCTTCACATATTTGTCTAATCACATCTTGTTTTTTTAAGTTAGCGTTTTCAATAGTATCTATCCAACATTTAGTTCCCTGATCTATAGGTAATTTTTTTACCAATGACGTAATATTAACCTCATCAGTTATTCTATCTGAAATTAAACATGGCAAGCCCGCGGCCTGAGCCTCAACAACCGTCACCGGAAGACCTTCCCAATTAGATGGGAAAAGGAAACAATCTGATGCTTTCAAAATATTTGCAACATCCTTACGTGCTCCCATCATGATTACATTTCTGCTCAAATCCAGTTTATTTATTTTTTCTACAATTTGATTCCGTAATTCTCCATCTCCAACCAATAGAAGTACATCCTTAGGATTTTTCTTTACAATTCCAGCAAACAATTCTAATAAAAACATATGATTTTTTGCTTCATGTAAACGTCCCACATGTACATAGACAATTGCATTTTCCTCAATTCCAAGTTCTTTTCTGTATTGATTTCTTACATTACCATCTACCTTATATTCATCAGTCTTTATTGCATTCTTTATTACAAAAAATCTGTCACCAGATACTATTTTCTTTCCAAAAAGCCATTCCCCTGACTTTTGAGAACAGCCAAAGAAATAATCAGCCTGATATCTCAATGGATACTGCATAACTGCCTTTACTAAAGCTGAAATTCCACTTCCATTTGAAGTACTGTGACTATGAATAATTGTCTTTACACCATGTTTTTTTGCTATCGGTATATATAAAGAAGCATAGCTACGAACATGTGAATGAAGTATTTTATATTCTGGATGTTCTGTAAAGAACAAATCCCAGTTCTTTCTTATTTCATGTATATTAGTACCTATAAAACTTGGCATCTTATATATTTTTCCACCAAGCTCTGTTATTTCTTTTTCAAAAAATCCACCTCGATTTTTGTCAATAACAAAATCAAACTGAATCTTTTCTCTATCAATATTTCTGTATATATTCATAATCATAGCTTGTGAACCGCCTATTTCAAGGCTGCCAATCATATGCAATACGCGAATGGGTTCCATATTATCTCACTTTCATATCTCAATTAGTTCTTCTAATAGTCTTTTTCTATTTCTTTCATATATGCTTCTACAACTATCTGTCTGTCAAACTTACATTTCATCTTTTCTCTGGCAGCTATTCCCATCTGCTTTTTCTCATCATTGCTCAGCTTCATAAATCTTTCCACGCATTCAATCAGCTGCTTTCTGTTTTTCTGTTCAAATACATATCCCGTTATGCCATCATCCACAGTTTCCCTACACCCCGGTCTGCCAGTAGTGATTACCGGTCTGCCACTTGCTGATGCCTCCAGACATACATTGGATATTCCTTCCGGATAATATGACGGATGTATGTGGCAGTGCACATCTTTCAGGTATTTTGCAGTGTCACTTACCTCACCATGATATTTGATAATTCCTCTTTTTTCATATTCATCCAGCATTTCTTTGTATTCACCATCACATGGTCCACACACATGAAATACTGTATTGGGATACTCAGCTCTTATAGCCTTTGCACACGCCAGATATTCTTCTATGCCTTTTTCCTTTATTATCCTTGCTACGAAAAGGAATTGAACTTCATCCTTATCAGATGGATATTCCAGATACTTCCATTTATCCAGATTGACTCCGGAGCCGGGTATCATTATCTCATGTCCATCATACATGTTATGCTCATGAAAGAATCTTCTATTGTCTTCGTTTTGGAAGAATACGCACTTTGCCTTTTTCACCGCCTTCGTATATAGCCTTATCATAAGAGGCTGTAGCTTCCCAGGCTGCTCCAGTGCCGTACCCAATCCTGATACATTGACCAGATAAGGAATCTTCATTTTTCCGGCAACTATTCCTGAATATATACATACTTTTGTTGTATACGAAAGTATTACATCAGGTTTTACCTGCTTAAACACCTTTTTATAATCCTTCATAAGCTTTAAATCCTTGATAGGATTCGTACCACGCTTATCTATGTCTATCGGTATAAACTTGCAACCTATATCAATCAGATACTTCACCTTTTGGCCATCAGGCAGACATATATATACCTCATAATTTTCATTAATTAATCGCTGTAACACTTCTATTCTAAAGTTATAAAGAACAAAATCCCGATTTGCTAAAACCAATACTCTTTTACTCATTTTACTTGCCATCCATCATTGCCGCCTCATCATGCATCTCTTTGCCCTTTTCCTCTGCAAACCCCTCTGTACTATCTTTTCTGAGAATAATTTTTATCGTCTCAAAAATTATCTGAATATCAAGCACCAGCGAATAATTGGTTATGTAGAACAAATCCAGCTTCAGCTTATCAAGTGCGGTAGTATTATACTTTCCATATACCTGCGCATATCCTGTCAATCCACCCTTTACCTTTAGTCTGAGTGGCCATTCAGGTACTTCCATAGTATATTTCTCGTCATGCTCCCATCTCTCTGGGCGTGGACCTACTATAGACATGTCTCCTTTTAGTATATTAATTAATTGTGGAATTTCGTCCAATCGGGTTGCTCTGATAACTGCTCCTACCTTGGTAATTCGATCATCCTTTTCGCCCGCAGGATGAGGCCTGCCATCTTTTTCAGCATCCACTATCATTGATCTAAATTTTAATATCATAAATCTTTTTCCATTAATTGTTACTCTTTCCTGCTTAAAGAACACAGGACCGCCATCCTCTGCGTGTATAGCTATTGCCACTACTGCGAATATAGGACTAAGCAACACTAACGCTATCCCAGACAATAAAACATCAAAGAATCGTTTCCAAAATATCTGCGATTTTGATAATCCTAAGTTTTTGCATAGACACAACGGAGTATCAAACAGGTTTAATTCTTCAGAACTTTTTGCAATAATATCAGAAATCTTTGGTGTAAAATACACTCTCTTATTCTGCTCATAACATTTCTTAAGAATCTCATTTCTTGTATCACTTGGTATATCATTTATAAGTACAGCATCATAATTACTGAATTCTTCGTATATTTTGTCCAACCCTTCTTTATAATTAATAAGCTTTGCTACATTATATTTATCTTTTCTCCCACTCATCTTATCACATAACCCATTAATATATTCACCATATATCTCCAATACCTGTAATGCTGGAAATAATCTTCTATATCTATTTATCATTGGAATCATTAACAGTCCTAGAATAACAGACTGTACAAATGCCATAATGATATATAATTCTATTAATTTTCCAACAAGTCTGCATTGTCCTGTTATTGCCATAGAAATAAGAACCTCAAACATTGCTACCATTGCAACTGTAAGAACCTGTCCTATTATTAGATTCATCTTACGATCTACACCTATCTTAAATGCTCGTAAGTATCTTCCCATTAGTATATACAAAATAACATATATTCCTATTGCCATTCCTAAATTTCCAATACCAAGCAAATGACCTGTAATATTATTATTTTTTGCAAACCTATACCAAACACATGCAAATATACTTGTTGCAATCGCTGTTAATATCAGTGCACATGCATATCTATAATAATATTTTAATTCTTGTCTTTTCTTTTTCAAACTTTTATCACTCATTCTTCATATCATCCTTTGTTGTATGTTCTTTTGCCCATATTGGTATCCATAAATCTCTATATACCGAATGCGAGGGGGGGACTTTATTCCCCCCCCCGAAATTTTTTGCTAATGCTGTTATTTTATGTTATTTTCGGATTAATCTGTATATACTTAAACCTTTTTCAGCCCTACTCGATAGTTATTTTCACCCATAATTAGCGTTTTGTCAATATTTCAGTGTCATATTTCACAAATTTCGACATTTTTTATAAACCTGCTGTTAAATTATGGGGATTCGTTATATATTATTTCAGTTTTGTTGCAGGGATGTTACAATATTTCTCTGCTTTCAAGTAATAAAAGTAAATATACAATAGAAGTGTGCCTTTTTAGGCTGAAAATTTATATAATATAAAGGGAGATAAAGAAAAATGAAAAACAGGAAAAATTACACATTCGTTACCGGGTTGAAGCGATTGGTTATTGCGGGGGGCGTTGCGGCGATGGTGACAACACCTATGGAAAGTGTATGGGGAAATGGAGTTGTAACTGCAAGCGCAGCTACAGCCAAGGTCAAGATTGATAAGAAGGCATTCCCGGACAGCAAGTTCAGGTTATATATGAAGTATTATTTTGACACCAACAGCGATGGCTATTTATCAAAGAAAGAGCGGAATAATGCATAATTAATAAGTGCGAAATCTTGGAAGATCAGCAGTTTTAAGGGAATTAAGTATTTCCCTAATCTTAAGTATCTTGATTGTGGATACCCCCAACTCTCTAAATTGGTTATCCATTCCAGTTGCATTTCATACACTCTGTTTCGTAAAAAAATCGTTCAAACACATCATTTAAAACCATAATTTCTCGAATATGTGAAAAAGACAAGTTATTAACTAAAACATCTGGATCTGTGACAAATTCGTTCGACACTGTCGAACTTTTTCCAAAATCCGGTAATTTAAATTTGCTCGACACTGTCGAACCAATTTGAGGATATACTTTATAAAACTGTCTACAAGCCTTAAAAAGAGTGTAATTCATTCCTTTTTGATTAATTTGTTTTTCCAAATTTTTCAAAAGATGAGAGCCATATTCTGCTCTGTCACTGCCATCTTGTTCATATTCTACTATATAATAACCAATCGCCCAATTTCGCAATGTCATAAGCTGATTTACAGCACTTTTTGCTGCAGAACTTGCTTTATCACCACAGAATTCCGCTTATGTTATTGGTAAGAACGGGGAGCTTCTTATGAAATATTCCAAGGTTCATACCTGTGACTTTGCAGATGAAGCATGTCTGGAAAGCGGAAGTGCCTTTCGGGTATGTGACTTTGCCGGGATTAAAATTGGCATTATGATCTGTTATGACCGCGAATATCCGGAAAGTGCCCGGATTTTAATGCTGCAGGGCGCAGAAATTATTCTGGTTCCGAATGACTGTGGTTCCATGAAGCCCCGGCTGTGTGCTTTATCGACCAGGGCCTATGAGAATATGGTCGGAGTTGCAATGGCAAATCCCAACGGAGAGAATGCAGGAAACTCCTGCGCGTTCAGTCCGATCTGCTGGGATAACAATGGAATCTGTGTAGATAATACACTTCTTATGGCAGATGATATGAGCGAAGGATTATTCTATGCCAACTTTGATCTGAGCGCGATCCGTAAGTATCGTGAAAGTGAAATGCTCGGGAACACCTACCGGAAAGTAAAGGCCTATGAGCCTTTACTTTCCGGTAAGATTACCTATCCCTTTTTACGTGAAAACCAGAGTCCCATCGATTAACTGAACGGAACGGTTTTCTAATATCCCTTTACTCCAAGAATGGATGCGGTCTCTTCTATAATATCCTGTGCCACACCATCATCAAAAATATCGCGCAGTCCCGCATACTCCACAGCTGAACAGTACGGCACATATCCCGGAATGGTCGTCAGCGTCATATATGTTTCAACAGCCTCGTGACGGTCTTCCTCTGCCATCGTCAGAATATCGAGGCTCGAGAATGCTGAAGTCAGATAGGAGAAATAATAGCACGGTGAGGTGAAAATGTGCGGAACCTCAGACCAGGTATAAAGCTCCTTGATCTTGGAATCATACTGCATGCCATACCTGCGTGAAAGCTGCAGATACAGCTTATTCAGCTCCTCAAGCGTCATATCCGGATTCTCATAAGCAGCAATCTCAAACTCTGAAATCAGTGCTGTGGAAATCGCATTATCCGCCATGCTGTACACATCATAAAATGCGTAAATATCTCCGATATCCTCTCCTAGCAGTTCATCGTAATAGTCATAAAACAGCATCTGCATACCCTGGGAATGAATCTCACTGACATCAATGTTGTTACTGGATTCAAAAAAGGTATCGGCACTGCGGTAGACATTGTTGTAATGTCCGAATTCATGGATTACATTGTAGTAGTCCATGTAATTGTCATACATCTGTCCGTATATAAAGCCATCCTTAAAGTAAGATAACCGCATGGTAAAAGCCGTGTTCGCCTTGTTCTGTGAGGTATCCATATCATACAGCCGGTACTTAAGAAAATGCTCCTGTGTATCCTTAAGCTCCGGATCAATCTCTTCCAGATACGGTCCGATCTGTTCAATGATCGATGTACTTTCGATCCCCTGTCCTTCGGTATACAATCTCATATAATCCGTGTCATTAAGCACATCCTTCATATCCGCCATGACCGGTACCACATGCTTACGGATCTCCTTTAAAAGATCCCTGGTTTCATCGAGGGTATAGTCTCTCACATAAACTGCATCATACGCATATTCTGCATAATTGTCATAGCCGTTCAGCTTTGCGATCTCATTCCGAACGTCCACAAGCTCCACAAAAACCTCTCCGACCGCATCATTCCTCTGCTTGCAGATTCCCTGATAGATCTCAACAACGGCATCATGATCCATCTCATCCGCTTCCATATTCAGACGGTTCAAATCCCACTCTTCCCCGTCGTATTCATAATAAAATTCTTCGGAGGAAAGCTGCTCGTACTCCTGCTCCAGACTGTTTTCCTTCGCCGTAAGCTCCTTCTCTTCGTCCGTCATCTCTTCATACTCAAGGTAAGCCTCCACCTGATCCGCATTCATCAGCTCAGTCATCGTATTCTGATACGGTGATTTACACAACTCCCGGATCGCTACATTCAACCGGTCTCCGTAATCCATCACGTCATCGAGAAGCTCTGCCTGGATTTCCTGATTTTCTTCATCAAAAATATTCTGATAATAGGTAATCTGTGAAAGAGAATAACAGGTTGACAGCTTTTCCACTTCATCCAGTGTCTCCCCGAACAATTCCTTCACACGCTCCGGATCCTTGGCTTCCCCGGCTGCTTCCGCTTCTGCTGCCAGTTCCTTCATTTCTGTCAGCTGTGCATCCAGCAGCTCCATATCACAGGTCGTCTGCTTCATCTCTTCCAGTGTCAGATTGGCATGGTCCACATCCCGATAGCGGGAGGTTGTCTGATAAACATAAAGCGTGTACGGTGAAGCCTCATCCGTATAGGTCCCGATCAGGGTAAGCCCGATCTCTTCGGCATTGCCGAGGTCAATACGGGAGAAGATGTACCGTCCTCCCAGACGCTTAAACTGATCCACATCCAGATACAGGTCATGGTCGGTCACCTCATAGATACGGGAGCTGTTAATAATGGAAGGATCCGTACCGGAATAAAGGTAGGCACGCGCTCCCCATTCATCAAAATACAACCGGCTCTCCTCCACCCGGTCAAGTGCCGGTGCAATCATTTTCCGGAATTCTTCCTTATAATTCTGGGAATAAAAGCCAAGATAACCATCAAGAGTGGCAATATCATTGTATTCCAGAATAGCCGGATAAAAGCCGTATGCCACGGACCACTGTCCACAGTATCCGATATCCTCTTTTGCCTTGTCAAAAAGGTCCGTAGAATAAAATTCACGGTAGGTCAGGTCATTTGCCTTCTGTCCCTTCACCATTTCATACACCTTGCCAAAACAGGTATGATAAAGGTCATTATAACGGGTATTGCTTCCCAGAATCACAAGCACTGCTGCAAGCGCCAGAAGGTTTGCTGCCACACGAAGGCTCTTTTTTTCCTTCTCATACAGCCGCTTCAGAACCAGGAAAAATGCAGCATACCACACAAAAGGATTAAAGAAAATCGTCCGGTTAAACTGCCATCCGGTAAGCGGCGGGCACAGAAACTCAACCACATTCCGCACCGGCTCCAGGTAATAAATGCCATAGATCAGGCTGTTAAAAACAAGAATGACCATGAGAAGATTATACCAGTCATGGAAAATAGCTCTTGCATTTTTCTTCACCAGATAAGAAATATTCAGATAGAAAAAGTAAACGGCACAAACCGGAAGCACCACATACATATGGACGCTTTCTGCGTGGAACATACCCTTTACAAGGGAGTCCCCGATAGTCGCAAGAACCTCGGAAACCGTATAGCTTCCTGCCACAATCGTTGAACGGATCGTCACCTCGTCATCGAACAGCATCATGTAAAACAGCCGGTATTCGCACACGATGTACCCCACCGACAGCACAGCAATGGCAAGCAGCATTCTTCCCGGAAATTTCCGGTCTTTAATCCATAAGATCAGAAAGGCAAGCGTCATATACGCCAGAATAAACAGTCCGAAATAGGAAAAATAGGACAGCACCGGATAGAAAAACAACGCCGCATACCATCCAAAAGACGGCTTTTGCATGATTTTAACAAGCAGGAACAAAAGCAGGGGAATGGACGCAAAGGGAATACCAAATGCCGGAAAGACATTCAGGATTCCGTAGGCAAAGCCGCATAACCAGACAAGAGCCTGCTGACTTTTATATTTTTCACCAAGGAGTTCCCTGCCAAGCAGAACAGAGCCTGCAATGGCAATCAGAATTTTCAGGAAATATGCTGTAATATACGCCGGGAATGCCGGCAAC
>OGQZ01003246.1_pt1 | contig 10572 bp, 10 predicted proteins | sample 1553321 | NCBI WGS metagenome assembly OGQZ01 (sample SAMEA2579958, study PRJEB22360) | human gut metagenome | reverse complement strand
TGAAATAGTATTTAATAATGGTAAAGTTTTAAACTCTACGGGATTTATAGACTCTGGTAATAAGCTTAAAGACCCAGTTACAAAAAAGTATGTAATTATTATGTCAAAGAAATTATTATCAAGTTATATAAATATTCGTAGTCCGATGTATATTCCTTATAAAGCTTTAAATAAATATGGATTAATTGAATGTTTTAAAATTAAGTATTTAAAAGTTAATAATCAAATATTTACTAATTATCTAGTGGGTATTAGTAATGATGAATTTAACTTAAATGGTGCAGATGTTTTACTTAATTATAAATTAATGGAGGATATATGTTTAGAAAAATAATTGAATGGTTATTTAGTAAGTACAATGAAGTTTTTTTTGTGGGTGCAACAGATAAATTACCTCCACCACTTTCTAAAGAGGAAGAGCTTGCTTATTTAATTAAAGCCAAAGCGGGGGATGAGGAAGCTAGAAATGTCTTAATTGAACATAACTTAAGACTAGTTGTATTCTTGGCTAAAAAGTATGAAAATACAACTTATGATATTGAAGACTTAGTAAGTATAGGTTCGATTGGGCTTATCAAAGGTATAAATACTTATAAGATTGATAAAAATATTAAACTTGCCACTTATGCATCAAGATGTATCTCTAATGAAATATTAATGTTTTTAAGAAAAAATAAAAGAAAAAGAGCAGAAGTATCACTTGAAGATGCTTTAAATTACGATGCTGAGGGTAATGAGCTACATCTTGAAGATATTCTAGGTACAGAAATAGATTTAGTACCAAATGAATATGAAAAACAAGTGGATAAAGAAGTTTTATCTAAAGAAATTGAAGGACTTCCCGATAGAGATAAAGAGATAATGACACTAAGATATGGTCTTAATAATACTAAGGAATATACTCAGAAAGAAGTGGCAGAAATGCTAGGAATAAGCCAATCTTATATTTCAAGAATAGAAAAGAAAGTTGTTAGAAAATTAAAACAAGTTATGATTAGATAATGTAAATATGTTGTAAATATATGTGTAAAATGTATTGCAAAGTAAAAATTTATAGCATATAATTTAATTAAGCTAGCAGTAGCTAGAATAAAAGGGATAGTGTGAAATTGGTTTCCAATTCACTTAAAAATAGAGCTTATAAATTAAGCTTTATTTTTTTACGAAATTTGTGGCTTGAAATTTGAGCTAAAATGTGATAATATAAGTATATATGAAAGCGAATTTCATATAATAAAAAAAGAAACATTTGATTTTAGTATGTCAGATGCTTACTTGTTTTTAGTGTTAATGTTTACTTGAACATTTATAATGACAAGCAAGCATTTTTTTGTTGATTAAATATTTAAAAATCATATGATACTGATATAGGGTTTTGACAAATATAATATAGTTGTGTTATAATGTACTTGCTTTGAAAGGAATGTATTTTATGAAAGAATATTTAATAAAATTAGTTCATCATCATAAAATCATGCACTTGTTACTGCGACATTAAAGGTTGTAAATACAAGTGCTTATTGTAGTGCTTGTATATTTAAGCTATACAAGTAACTACTTGTATAGCTTTTTTAAATAATTATTATAAGGAAGGAATGAAGAAAATATGAAAATTCAAAATGTTAAAGGTGGTTATGATTTTTTACCTAAAGAACAAAAAATTAGAAATTATATTAATGGAGTGCTTAAAGAAACATTTATGGAATATGGCTATGGTTCTATTGAAACTCCGATTTTATGCTACTTAGATATGCTCGTAGATAAATATGATGAAAATAACGATTTACTTAAGGAAATCTATAAGTTAAGTGACCAAGGAGGAAGAGAACTTGGACTTAGATATGACTTAACTGTACCATTTGCTAAGTTTATTGCTCTAAATAAGAACAATATATCAATGCCATTTAAAAGATATGAAATAGCTAAAGTATTTAGAGATGGCCCAGTTAAAGTTGGTAGAGATAGAGAATTTACACAATGTGATGCAGATGTTGTAGGTATTGAAGGTCAATTTATTGAAGCAGAACTACTAAGTTTATATATTAACGCTTTTAAAAAGTTAGGTATTGATATTATAATTAAATACAATAATCGAAATTTAATGCGTGGACTTATAAAAGAAACTGGTGTAAGTGAAGAACAAATAAGTAAAGTAATAACGATACTTGATAAAATGAATAAGATAACTGAAGCAGAACTTAGAACATATTTAATTGAAATAGCTATAGAAAATGAACAAATCGATAAACTTCTTATGTTATTTAAAATGGATGTTGATAAAATAAAGGATATGTTAAAAGATAGTACAAATGAAGAACTTACTTTAGGAATTAAAGAAATTGATACATTAAAGGGATATCTTGAAAAATTAGGTTATGGTGAAATTTGTAAAGTTGATTTAACACTTGCTCGTGGTCAAGATTATTACACTGGTAATGTTTTTGAAGTGTATGATAAGTCAGGATATTTAACAAGTTCTATCGGTGGCGGCGGTAGATACGATAAAATGGTTACTGAATATATTAATGATGGTGAAGTTTATCCAGCCGTTGGTATTAGTTTCGGTTTAACATCAATTTATGAAATACTTAAAACAAGAGATGATTTTAAAAATACATCAGATATTAAGTTTTATATAATTCCAATGGGTGTTGACATGGAAGCTTTATCTTTAGCAAATACCCTAAGAAGTTATGGATATAATGTTGATGTAGAAATGAAAGGTAGAAAACTTAAGAAAAGTTTAGACTTTGCTAATAGAGAAAATATTCCATATGTAATAATTGTTGGTGAAGATGAAGTTAAAAGTGGTAAAGTAACTGTTAAGGATATGATAAATCAAAATAATTTTGAAATTGATTTAAAAAATCCTGAAAAAGTTAAAGAAATTGTGAAGTTGTAGTAATACATCTTCTTTTTTTGTCAAAAATTTGTTACAATAGATACATAAGGATGTGAAAATATGGATATTAAGAAACAAAGAACAGATTATTTATCATGGGATGAATATTTTATGGGAATTGCTAAGTTATCAGCCTTAAGAAGTAAAGACCCATCAACACAAGTTGGGGCTTGTATTGTAAGTGATGATAATAGAATATTGTCAATTGGTTATAATGGTGCTCCGAATGGATTTCATGATGATTGCTTTCCTTGGGATAGAGAAGGTGCTCCGCTTGAAACTAAATACTTATACGTTTGTCATGCAGAACTTAATGCAATACTAAATTTTCGCGGCAATAAAAGAGATTTAGAAAATTCTAAAATATATGTAGCACTTTTCCCATGTAATGAATGCGCTAAGGCAATTATTCAAAGTGGAATAAAAGAAGTAGTATATCTAAGTGATAAATATCATGACGAAGTTAACTTCATTGCATCAAGAAAATTATTTGATGAATGTGGGGTTACTTATCGCAAGTTAGATACTAAAATTGGTCATAAAATAGAAATCGAACTAGACAAATAAGGGTAAGAACACTATGAAAAATCAGCCTATTAAAAATAATGATTTAAAAGAAAGAAAAGTAGTGTCAAAATCAAAAAAGAAAAAATTAGTTTTAAGAAAAGAGTTTATAGTATTATTTTTAATTCTTTTTACAATACTAGGTTTATATTCTAGTTATAATATAATTAGATGGGCAATTGATGCTGAAAATACCGAAAAACAAATTGAAGAAATTCATGAAACAGTAGAAATAAAAGAAATAACAGACTCAACAGCAACAGAAATAGTAAATCCACCAAAGGAAGAAGAAATAAAAGAAAACCCATACTGGGACTATATCAAAATGAATTTAATTAATGTAGACTTTACTAAATTAAAAGAACAAAATAGTGATACAGTTGGATGGATACAAGTAAGTGGTACAAATATAAATTATCCTTTTGTACAAACAGATAATAATACTTATTACTTGAAGAAAGATTTTAATAAGAAATATAATTCTGCTGGTTGGGTATTCATGGATTATCGAAATAATTTAGAAAATCTTAATCAAAATACTATTCTTTATGCTCATGGCAGAGTAGATGGTACGATGTTTGGTTCTTTAAAAAATATTTTTGAGAGTAATTGGTATAACAACAAAAATAATCATGTTGTTAAGCTTTCAACAGAATATCAAAATACAATGTGGCAAGTATTTAGTGTTTATAGAATACCTGAAACAAGTGATTACTTAGAAATAAATTTTAATAATAATGAAAAGTATATGAATTTTTTAAATATGCTTCAAAATAGAAGTGAATTAAAATTTGATGTAAGTTTAAATGAAGAAGATAAAATACTTACTTTATCAACATGTTATAAAGAAAATGATAGAGTAGTACTTCATGCAAAATTAATAAAAATGGAGGTAAGAAATGGAAATAATTGATGAATTAAGAAATAAGAAAGGATTTATAGCAGCTTTAGACCAAAGTGGTGGAAGTAGTAAAAGAACACTTGCAAATTATGGTATTGGAGAAGAATTAATTACAAGTGATGAAGTTATGTTTGACTACATCCATAAGATGCGTTCAAGAGTTATTACAAATGAGGCTTTTAATGATAGAATTCTCGGAGTAATACTTTTTGAAAACACAATGGAAAGAGATATTGATGGTATAAATACTGTTAAATATTTAGAAAATAAAGGTATTCCAAGTTTTCTAAAAATTGATGTAGGTCTTGAAGATGAAGATGGTGGTATGCAAATGCTTAAAGAAATACCAAATCTTGAAAAAAGACTTGAAAAAGCTAAAAGTTATGGTATAGTGGGAACTAAAATGCGTTCAGTTATTAAAGAATATAATGAATATGGTATAAAAAAGGTAATTGAACAACAATTTAGTTTAGCTAAAATAATAATAGCACATGGACTTATTCCTATTATTGAACCAGAAGTTGATATTCATGCTCAAAATAAAAAACAAATTGAAACATTTATGAGAAGTGATATACTTAGAAATTTGGATAAAACTAAAAAAGAAGATTATTTAATGTTTAAATTTACTCTTCCAGAAGTTCCAAATTATTATAATGATTTACTTCGCCATAAAAATGTTTTGAGAATAGTAGCTTTATCTGGTGGTTATGAAAGAGACTTAGCCTGCGAAAAATTAAAACAAAATAAAAAAATGATTGCCTCATTTTCAAGAGCTTTGCTTGAAGGCTTAAATGTAAATATGAGTGATGAAGAATTTACAGAAACTTTAGATAATACAATTAAAGAAATATATGATGCATCTGTTAAAAAATAAATAATGAAAACAATAACCAACTTTACATAAAATTTGTAAAGTTGGTTTTATTGATGGTTAAAAAAACAAGAAAATGTGTTATTATAGTAGTCCTTATATAAAGGAGGGAATATAATGAATAATGTTATAAATGATTTAAAGGGGGTAACTGGTATAAATAACGAATATTTTATATTGGTTATAATATCAATAATAATTATATTATGTCTTAAAGTAATAAGTAAAATTATATGTAAAATGTATGCTTTAAATAGACATACAAGTAGAAATATATTCAAGTTTAATCAATCACTTAATGTAATAACTAACATAATTATATTTCTAAGTATATTTTTGCTTTGGGAAGGCCATTTAAAAAATGTTGTTACAATAATATCCTTTATATCTGCAGGTGCTACGATAGCTTTAAGGGAAGTCATTCTTAATTTAATAGCAGGACTTTATATTAAAGTATCAAAGCCATTTGTAGTAGAAGATAGAATAGAGATAAATAATATAAAAGGGGATGTTGTTTTAATAAGTAGTATGAGTTTTAAAGTATTAGAACTTGGAGATAGACTTAATGGTGAACAAAGTAGTGGTATTATTGTAAATATACCTAATTCTAAAATATTTAGTGAAGCTTTAAAAAATTATACAACAGCATTTAAATATATTTGGTCAGAAATGATTGTAAATATTGATTTTGAAGCTGACATAGATAAAAATAAGAAAAAACTATATGAAATAGTTAATAAAAATGAAGTTATTAAATCTATACCTAAGAAAATGGATAGAGCAATAGATGAAGCATGTGGAACATATAGAATTTACTATAATAATTTAAAACCAATTATATATACAGAATATAAAGATGACCATATAGAGCTAACAATTAGATTTTTAGTACATCCTAAAAAAGAAAGAAATGTTATAAATGACTTATGGATTAATATTATTAAAGAAGCTCAGAAAGGTAATATAAATCTGTATATAAAGAAATAAATAATTAAAAAGATAGCGTTTTTTTAGTAAAAATGATAAAATTTATTTAAATTAGTTGAAAAATACTATATTTTTGGTATAATTAAAAGAGATTATTTAAGTGAGGAGGAATAATTATGGCAAAAAAGGAAAATCGTAGTGAAGTAACTATGAGATGTTCTGTTTGTGGTTTTGAATTACGCCCAGTTAGTAAAAATAAAAAGAATACTCCAGACCGTCTAGAATTAAATAGATACTGCCCAAAATGTAGAAAGACAGTAGCTGCTAAAGAAAAGAAATAATAGAAAAGAGGATTAAATATGGATATTAATATTAATGATATCAAAAATGGTATGACAATTATCATGGATGGTAATTTATATACTATAGTTGAATTTCAACATGTAAAACCTGGAAAAGGACCTGCTTTTGTAAGAATTAAAAGAAGAAATTTAAGAACTGGAGCAGTTACAGAAGATACATTTAATACCAATATTAAAATAACTAAAGCTCATATTGAAAAAGTTAAAGCTGGTTATTTATATGCTATGGGAGATACTTATGTATTCATGAATAATGCTACTTATGAACAAATAGAACTTCCCGCATCAGTTTTAGGGGACAATGTTAATTTCATTAAAGAAGGATTAGAAATCGATATTGATAATTATGATGGAGAAATAATTGGTATAACATTACCTGAAAAAGTTGAATACACAGTAGTAGAAACAGAACCAGCAGTTAAAGGTAATACTGCAACAAATGCAAGTAAAGATGCTAAAATTGAAACTGGTTATATAGTTAAAGTTCCTTTATTTATAAATGAAGGGGAAAAGATTATAATTTCAACTAAGGATGGAAAATATTCTGGAAGAGCATAAAGCTCTTTTTTTGTTTTTCAAAAAGGTGGGCCAGTGGCCCACCTTTTTAAAATGTTATGCAAACTCGTATGTAAGAGGTATTAATTTTTCACTTTTTACATATTCTGCGACAAACTTATCTTGCTTTTTACTAATAATAATACCTATAGTTGGGTTGTTTATATTGCTTTTCTTATAACTATCAATTAAGTTCATATAAAATTCTACTTGAGCTTTATCTTCCTTCTTTAGTTCTCTAAGTTTTAATTCCATCACAACATAGCAATTAAATTCTAAATTAAAAAGGAGCATATCTATATAATAATTTTTGTTGTTAACAGTTATTTTATATTGATTTCCAACCCATGCTAAATTATCTCCAAGTTGCTTAAATACAGTGTTTAACTGGACATATATTAGTTTTTCTAAATCACTTTCTGTTTTTACTTTGTTACCCGCAAGCTCAAGTATAATTGGATTTTTGTAATTATCAGTTATGGTATTAGGTAAAACAGGTGAGATAATATCAACTTTGTCTGGTTTATTTAATAGTCTTTCATATGAGTTATTTTTAATTTCTTTTATTAATTCTCGTTGAGATAAGTTGTTCTTAATACACGTATTAATATAGTAATTTCTTTTATTTTCATCTTTGATTGGCAAAAGGGCCCGAATAATAGTCCAATTTAATTTGTGGCGCACTGCGCCGCAATTTGCAAAAGTTAAATAAAATTGTCTAAATCTTTTTAAATTTGAATAGTCATATCCTTTGCCATATTCTTGAGTTAACTTTTCAGACCATTCTTTCAATAATTTGTCTCCATATTTGCTCTTTTCTTTACCGCCCTGAGCATCAACTATAAGTTTACCAATATTCCAATATGAATCCACCAGTTCATAATTAGCATTAGCTTCTCTGATAGTTCTTCCTATTTCTACTTTCTTTACATAATTTTTAATTTCATCATAATAATTCATATTTTCCTCCTTTTAAATTTTAATTTTTGATTGGTAATATTTTGTAAATGTTAGTCCATTATAATAGTTAAAAGAACTATTATAACACGTAGTTCAATTGGTGGCGCAGTGCGCCACCAATTTGAAACTTTTTTTTACTAATTCATAAGTAAGTGGCATTATTTTCTCATTTCTTACAAAGTTGGCGATAAATTTATCTTGGTTTTTGGTTATGATAATACCTATAGTAGGGTTGTTATTAGCTTCTTTTACAAAGCTATCAACTAAATTCATGTAAAACTCAACTTGCCCCTTATCTTCTTTTTTTAGCTTTCTACATTTTATTTCTACAACTACAAAACAATTATATACGTAGTTATAAAGTAGCATATCTATAAAATAGTTCTTATTTCCATCACTTATTTTATATTGATTTCCTACCCAAGCAAACCCATTACCCAGTTGTAAGAACACATAACTTAACTGCGAATAAATTAATTTTTCTAAATCACTTTCGTTTTTTATTTCATTATCTTTTAATTTTAATAATATTGGATTTTTAAAATTATTTGCTATATTAGGTACTTTAGTTGGAACAACTATATCTATCTTATCAGGTTTATGTTCTAATCTTTCATACGAGTTACTTTTCATTTCTTGTTTTAATTCACGAACTGAAAGTTTATTTTCAATACACAAGTTAATATAATAATTTCTTTTATTTAGGTCTACTATTGGCAAAAGTACTCTTATAACAGACCAACTCAATTGTGGACACACCGTGTCCACAATTGGAAAAGTTAAATAAAATTGCCTAAATCTTCTCATGTTTGAATAGTCATATCCCTTTCCATATTCTTGAGTTAATTTTTCTGACCATTCTTTCAATAATTTATCCCCATATTTACTTTTTTCTTTTCCACCTTGAGCATCAACTATAAGTTTTCCAATATTCCAATATGAGTCCACAAGTTCATTATTAGCATTTGCTTCTCTGATAGCTCTTCCTATTTCTACTTTTTTTACATAATTTTTAATTTCATCATAATAATTCATAATTATCCCCCTCAATCTATCATTTTTTTTGTTGTAAATATTCGACCAGTTCAATAGATGGACCACTAGGCCAACTATTAAAAATTGTATAGGTAAAAGAACTGTTATAGCACACAATTCAATTTGTGGCACAGTGTGCCACAAATCAAAAAATTTAATTAGTACTACTTTATCAACTAAACTCAATTCTTGCCACACTGTGGCAAGAATTGGAAAAGTAAGATAAAATTGGCGAAATCTAGATAAATTTGTATAATTATAGCCTTACCATATTCTTTTGATAATGTATCTACCCAATTCTTTATTAGTTCATTTCCCTCTAATAATAATTCATAATTATCCCCCTTATACAATACTTATTTATACTTCCCTTAAAACTATATAAAAATATTTTATCATTTTAATGCTTTAAAAACAAGCTTTTTTTAATAAAAAAGAAGTAGAAAATTATTTTAATTTTCTACTTCTATTATGAATAAAGTTTGTATAATCTTGGGTTTTATTTGCATCTAATAATTCTAACTTTTCAAGTTCGTGAAAGTATTCTTCGCAAGTAAGCTGGCCACTTAAATTAATTATTTTATTTACTAGATAAAAAGCTTTATCTCTATCCATTTTATAAATCATAAATAGGTTAGTGGCTACTAGAAAAGCAAACACATAAATATAATCTCTGCCAGGTCTTAAAAACATAATATTAGAAATATCATCTTGATTTAACTCTTCCACTAAAGCATCAATATTACTTCTAAGTTGTAATCTATTTTCATATTTAGTAATACCTATAGCATTTAATAAAACAAATTCATTATTTAAATTTTTAGCATTTTCTAAATGTTCATCTAAAGTTGAATAACCTGTTATTATCGCAGGTCTTGTAAATTCTCCTTTTACAAAATATTCATTACATATAAGTTCAAAGAAAATACTTACTATTTCCACATAAACATTTAAATCGCGAAATAAACTATTTTGAAAATTCATATTAAACTCTATAGCATGACCAAATTCATGAGCAAAAGTATTTAAATCCTCAAAAGAGTATCTTTTAAATACTTGAATATACGTTTTTTTAAAATATTCTAAGTAAATTGTTTCTCCTGTAAAACTTACTTCTGGACAATCTAAAAAATGAATATTCTTTTTGTTTTCTCTATATATCTTACAAAATAGTTCATAAAATTCTTTCGTAGTACCATTTCTAAAGAATTTATGAAGTAAATCTAATATGTCTTTTTTAGAAAGTATTGTTTCATCACTAGAAAAACTTGGTATATAATTGTTTTTTATATTAGCAATATTTTTTATATAAGGCCATATAAATTTTGTTTTAGTAAGTTCCAAATAATCCTCTTCAAGAAGTATTTCTATTTCACCTGGCACACGTTCTTTAGATAGACATATTTCAATTATTTTCATAGTATTATATATTTTTTCTTTTTCTTTTTCATTATCTGCAGTTCTATATAGCTTTTGAAGTATATTATATTTA
>OGQZ01003243.1_pt1 | contig 10576 bp, 7 predicted proteins | sample 1553321 | NCBI WGS metagenome assembly OGQZ01 (sample SAMEA2579958, study PRJEB22360) | human gut metagenome | reverse complement strand
ATTTACATGTTAAATGCTAAATTTGTAAATATAATTGACTTATTTTATATTTAAATATATACTTAAATTAGAGGTGAGTGTATGGAAAGAAATGATTCTGATTTAGATAATGTATTTATTAATTTCGTTAATGAAAATGCTAGAACTAAAAGAATGGAAAATCAAGAATATTATGATCGAGCATGGAATAGTAGTAGTAAAGATACTACAAGTGTTCATGAATATGGTCATAGTAAAAAGAAGAAAAAAAATAGTGAATTTAAAAGAGCAATTGTAACACTACTTGTTGTTACTAATGTTCTTACTGCTGGAATAGCTACTATTGCTACTAAAGTTGTTACTAATAGTAATAATGTTGTAATAGATGTATCTAAGGATACAAAGATGGATATTAAAAAAGAAATTAAATATTATGAAGATTTAATGGGATTAAATGGGGATGAAGCTAATAAAATAATTGAAACTTATGGTAATAATCCTGATGCTGAAGAAAAATATGTTAATTTTAATTATGCTAATTTAACAAGACATATTACTGAGGCTGCTAAAAAGTCAGAAACTGATATGCGTTGTGCTATTTTAGCGGCTACTAATATAGTTAATGCTCCATATAGGAAAGAAGTTTTTGATAAGGCATTTAGTTATATTGTTAAAAATGATCCTACTTTTGAATATTCTGATTTATTAAAGGATGGTTTTAAAGGTTATCTTAAGGAATTAGGATATGATATTACTAATGATGATATGGTTAAAATGATTGAAGATTATCAGAAAGATGAAACAGATAACATTATTGATATGGCTGCAATATTGAAAAGTGTTGATGGTAGAGGTATTAGAAAATGAATGAAGAAAAAGAATATAATGTAATTACTTTAGAAAATGGTATTGAGTATACTGAAATTGATAGGATTAATTTTAATAATAATTGCTATGTTGTTTTATCTAATCTTGATGATCCTAGTGACTTTTGTTTTAGAAGGCTCGTTAATGATAATAATCAAGAATATATAGTTGGGCTTGAAAATAGAGAAGAATTTAATAATGTTTTGAAATTATTTAATGATAAGTATAATAGTTAAGTTTAATACTTGACTATTTTTTTATTATATAAAAAAAGAAGTATTTTTACTTCTTTAATAGTTCTTTTCTAGATAGATTTAGTTTGCCTTTTTTGTCATATCCTGTAGCTATTGCTATTACTTCATCTCCTACTTTGAACATATCGCTTGGTTTTTCTACTCTCTTTGTATCTAATTGTGATACATGAATAAGTCCTTCACAACCAGGCCATAATTCTACGAAGATACCGAAGTCTTCTACATCTACTACTTTTGTTGTATACACCTTTCCTATTTCTACTTCTCTAGCTATATTTTTTATTCTTTCAGCTGTTTTATTTATTATATCTCTATCTGTATGATATATAATTACTCTTCCATCATCTTCTAAATCTACTTTAACAGCGTTTATGTCATTTACTGTGTTTACACCACTACACTCTAATATTATCTTAGTAATCATTTCTCCGCCACGACCGATAACATCTTTAATCTTATCTGGATTTATCATAAATGTTTCTGTCTTAGGAGCATACTTAGATACATCCTCTCTTGGTTTTTCTATTTGTTTTGTAATTACATCTAATATTTCTAGTCTAGCTTTTTTTGCTTGAGCTAAAGCTTCTTTTAATATATCTCTATTTATTCCATCTATTTTGATATCCATTTGAAGAGCAGTAATACCATCTTTTGTTCCCGCTACTTTGAAGTCCATATCTCCTAGATGGTCTTCCATTCCTTGAATATCAGTAAGTATTGTATATTCATCTTCATGTGTTATTAATCCCATAGCTATTCCTGCTACTGGTTTTTTTATTGGTACACCAGCGGCCATTAGAGCCATTGTTCCGGCACATATTGTGGCTTGAGATGATGAACCATTACTTTCTAGAATTTCACTTACTACTCTTATGGTATATGGAAATTCTTCTTCAGAAGGTATTACATAAGATAAAGCTCTTTCTCCTAAGGCACCATGGCCTATTTCTCTTCTACCAGGAGCGCCATATCTTCCTGTTTCCCCTACTGAAAACGCTGGGAAATTATAGTGTAACATAAATCTTTTAGCATCTTCAATACCTAGACCATCTAATATTTGATGTTCTCCTAAAGCTCCTAATGTTACTGTAGCCAAAGACTGAGTTTCTCCTCTTGTAAATAAAGCACTACCATGACACCTTGGAAGAAGATCTATATCGGTAGATAATGGTCTTATTTCATCCATGGCACGTCCATCGGCTCTTTTCTTTTCTTTTACGACAATATTTCTAAATAATTCATATTCTATACCATGGAATATTAATGCTACTTTTGTTAGTAGTTCTTTTAACTGTTCTGGTTTCATATTATCTTCGTTTTCAGTTTTATATTTCTCTACTACTTCTTCCTCTAGGCTATCAATAGTATTATATTTTTCTAGTTTATCTTTAATTCTTAAAGCTTTATCTAATCTTTCTCTAACAATATTATCTACTTCGTTTCTTAACTTTTCAGTAATTTCTAATTTGTCATATTCCATCTTTTCTTCGCCAATAGATGCGATTACTTCTTCTTCGAAAGCAATTAATTTTTTTATAGCTTCGTGACCAAATAATAGAGCCTCTAACATATCATCTTCACTTGCTTCTCTCGCACCAGCTTCAACCATGTTAATAGCATCTTTTGTTCCTGCTACGGTAAGATCAATATCTGACACTTCGGCTTCAGCAACTGTTGGGTTTATAATAAATTTACCACCCACTCTACCTACTTTAACTGCTGCTACTGGGCCATTAAATGGTATCTTACTAATACAAGTAGCAAGTGAAGACCCAAATAATGCCGTAAGTTCAGGTGAATTATCTTGATCTACTGATAACACCGTATTAACAATCTGTACTTCATTCTTAAAATCCTCAGGAAACAAAGGTCTAAGAGGTCTATCAATCATACGAGCCGCAAGTGTCGCAGCATCAGTAGGTCTACCTTCTCTCTTAATAAATCCTCCAGGTATCTTACCTACAGAATATAACTTTTCTTGGTATAAAACCATAAGTGGAAAGAAATCAGATAATAGATTAGCACTCTTACTAACAACAGCAGTACTTAGTACTACCGTATCTCCATATCTAACAAGAACAGCCCCATCAGCTTGTTTAGCAACTTTTCCATGTTCTACTACTATCTTTCTTCCATAAAAATCTAACTCAAATACTTTCTTATCCATATCATCTACCTCCAATTTCAGTTATCTTTTTAAAATTAAAGACACTCAAAAAAGAGTGCCTACTTTTATTAATTATTTTCTTAATCCTAATTTTGCAACTACATCTCTGTATCTCTTAACATCAGTCTTAACAAGATAATTTAATAAACTTCTTCTTTTACCAACTTTAATTAAAAGTCCTCTTTTAGAAGCTTTATCTTGTTTGTTGTTTTTTAGATGTTCTGTAAGAGCATTAATTTCTTTTGTAAGAATTGCTATTTGTACTTCGGGAGATCCTGTATCTTTTGCATCTCTAGCAAATTCTTTAATTAACTTAGCTTTTTCGCTTTTATTTAATGCCATTTTCTTTCCTCCTTATTTTTATTTTCACCTTTAACCTAGTTATGGTAAGAGGTACCGATAACAAAGTTCAAGGAACATATTAATAATACACTATATTTTACTTTTTGTAAAGTGTTTTATAACTTTTACTTTAAATATTTATTTATTTTATTCTTTATTAATTCTTTTTTAGAACTTTTTATTAGATAATCTGCAAAGCCTTCTTCTATATATTCATCATCATAGTCATATTTATTTGTTTTGGTAAGTAATATTACTTTAGTATTAAATCCCGCTATTTGTTTTAGCTTTCTCATTACTTCATGGCCACCTAATGGTGACATTTCTTCATCTAATAATATTAAATCATACTTTTCTTTATTTCTGATTTTGTCTAGTCCTTCTTTACCTAATTTAACACTAACTATTTCTATATTAGTATTATTAAGAATCTTTTTGATTAGTTTTTCACTATTTTCATTATCATCTATTAGTAATATTTTTTTCTTATCTATCATATCTTCGTATTTATCTAAGTCATCTTGTTCTTCTACATATTTTTGGTCTAATACTATTTTCATAGTGGTACCATTATTATAAATACTATTTGGTATGATAGCTCCATTCATTAAGGTTATTAATCTTTTAGCATTATATAAGTTATTATTTAGATTATGATTATCTTCTCTTTCTTGTTTCTTTGTGAATATTTTATTTATGTCTTCGGCTTTCATTCCAATTCCAGAGTCTTCGACTGATATTATTAATCTAGCTATGTCTCCTTTTATAATAGTATTTATATTAAACTCTATATATCCATTATTGGTATATTTAATACTATTATCTAATAATATAGTTAATACTTTTTTTAAGCTTACGCTATCACCGTATAGGTATTCTGGTAGGTCGCTTGCTATATTAGTTATGAATTTTAAGTCTTTAGCATTGGCTTTGTTTTTATATCTTTGATTTATTTCTTTTAGTAATATTTTTATATTGTATTTACTATTATATACTTTTATACCTGCACTATCGATATTTGATATATCAAATACTTCATTAGTCATAGTAGTAAATTTAGCAGCATTTCCTTTTATATCTCTTGCGGAGTCATTTATGACTTCCATATTTACTTTTTTATTATCTGTTTCATCTAATATATTATCTGCTGAAGTATTTATATCTTTTGCTATACTTCTTATATTACTTGTCATGTTGTATAAGAACATAGTTTTTTCTTCATTGGCATTGTCACTGATTTCTTTGGCTCTGTGTATTTCTTCGATTGTTTTTATATCAGGGTTTTCTATGGTAAAGTACATTACTGAAACTACTATGGCTAATGAGAAATTTATCAGGAAGGAATCTGGAAAAAACTTTTGAACTAATGTAGCGGAAGCAAGCATTGTTATAACTAAGAAAATTGGTATATACTTTTTCTTGTTTTTTTCTTTTATGTTTTCAAAGCTTAAAATCAGTGATACCAATAGGAGAAGACCAACTAAAAAATATGTAACATTTACTCCAATTCCACTAGGATAGATTGCTGAAGGGGTTTTCTTGAATTTTATTGGTATTAAAATTACTAGTATAGAAGATAAAGCAAAAACAATTTTATATAGTTTAATGTTAAATCTTAAAATACTTTTATTTGATATTTCATATATATATTCTGTAAAAATAAAAATCCAAGCAATAAAATAGACTAACATTCCTTTGGCAAAAAATTTATATAAAAATGAATTGACATCAAACTCGAGTTTGAATAGTATGAAACTAAATATATCAATAAATGTTCCAAAGAAAGTTATTAGAAGAAGAATACCATAAAGTCTTGTTTCTTTGGTTTTTATATTGCTCTTTGAAAAAAATGTAATCATAAAAATTGTTACAAATATTATACCACTTATTGAAAAACAAGCTCCTAGCATAAAATATCACTCCCCATTTTTTATAAGTATAACACAAAAAATAAGATAAGTCTATATTATGACTTACCTTATTTTTTTATTTTTTTCTTGTTAATATTTTATGTTTTTCATTATCTTCTTTTTGATATGGCTTAGGATCTAGTTTACCATTTGCTGTTCTTAATAATGGTTCATAATAGAAGTCATAAAAACGTGGTAAATTGTTTTCTCCTAAAGTAGATTTTATTAATAATTCTATTTTTTCTTGTAATTTTTCTATATCACAATTTTGATCATATATACTAATATGATATTTTGGTACATATTGTAAATCATTATCTTTTACTTTGGTAACTATGCTTTCTCTTATTTCTGGTATTTGACTTAATAAATTTTCAATACGCTGAGGGTATATATTCTCAATACCACAAACAAAGCTTCTTTTTGCCCTATCTATATACTCTATTTCTCCTGTTGGTAATATTTTAGCTATATCACCTGTTAATAACCATTTTTCACCATCTTTTTCAATAAAAGAGTTTTTTGTTTCTTCAGGGTTATTATAATATCCAATCATCATTCCAGGGCCATTTACACAAAGTAATCCTTCTTTATTAATTCCTAATTCTTCTTTGGTTATTGGATCTATGATCATTTGATTATTATATGGAATTACTGCCCCTACTGTTCCGTTTGTGTTTTTCTTACCCATTTTTACTGCTACTGGAGCCCACATTTCTGTCATACCAAGACCATTCCATAAAACATCTGGTGCTCCTAATTCTTCAAATACTGTAGAACATAGTAGTTCAGTAAACATTTTTAATTGTTCTCCTCCTGATACTCCCATTTTTAGCCAAGATAGATCTAGCTTTGATGTATCGGCTTTTCTTAACATTGCTTTTAGGCTTTCTAGATATTTTATATAGTCAGTGTTTTGATTTAATGAAAAGTCTATTTTTTCATCTTTATTACTTATTTCTCCAAAAATACTATTTAGGAAACATTCCCACTGAATTGGTCCTGCAAAAACTCCTGCTGGTTTTATTCTATATAACTCTTCTTTAAAATCTTTTGGTAATGCTTTTAGGGTTAAATTTACATTAAGACTTTTACATAATGCATAATGCATTGCTAATTTACCGAAGGCCATAAAAGTTGGAAGGTTACCCATAAATATTTCTCCTGGTTCTAACTCGGTTACATAATCTAATGACTTTGTGACACAATTTAGACCATTTTCACTTAACATAACTCCTTTATGTGTACCGCTACTACCACCAGTGAACATTATATCACCAATTTTTTCATCTTTATGAATTGGATAAATTGCATCTTCAAAACTTTTTCCTTTTTTTAAAACGTAATCTAATTTACTATCTAGCGATAACAAGACATTTCCACTTATTATTTGCTTTGCTCCATATAGTGTTTTTATTATGTTATTGTCAAGTGATCTAACTGCTGGAAAAAGAATTACGTCTATATCCATATCTTTACTAGCGTTTTTAAATTTCTTATATGAATCATTTATTCCAATGAACATTTTTGGTCTTACTACTTTTAAATCTTGCATTATTTTATAATCCATATCTAAAGGATTTATTGGGCATATTATTGCTCCTAATTTATTTAATGCATAAGATATATATATTGCTTCTGGTGTATTGGCTACTGATAGTGCTATTATATCATTTTCTCTTACTCCTCTTTTATATAGTGCTTTGGCGTATTCATCTATTTTTGTGTGTAACTCTTCGTATGTTACTTTTAATCCACCGAATGTAATAGCTATATTGTTCATATACTTTTTATTTCTTTCATATAAGAATCCATATTCGGTATCGTTTGGTTTTGCAGTTGTTTTTGCCTCTTCACTATAAAAGTTCATATTTAGTCCCATCTTTGATGGCTTTTCTATTTCTATCATATTATTCCTCCAAAATACATTTAAAACTACATTTTGTTATTATACTACATTTTTGTTAAAGTGACAATTTTTATTTGTTTTTTATTCTTGTTTTTGATTTTTTGGTGTCTTTATATATTTCAATGTGATCGACGGTTAAGTTAGTTTCACTTACATCAACATTAATTTCACTACCATCTAGTGGTTCATTTTTTAATGCATTAAAGTCTACTTTACTATTTTTAGTAAGTGGCATGCTTTCTCTTATTTTAAACTTAGCTGGTATTTGTCTTGATGACATAGTTGAGTCCCCAATGATATTATTATAAACAATATCTTTTATTACTTCTATTTTTTCTTCTTCACTTATATCATTATTTTTTAGGACTAAATGACACATAGGCATAATTCCTCTTTGCCTGTCATCAAAATATTCTACTAGTTTTGCATATTTTACTTTGTCATTTTTTTCAATTATGCTTTCTATTTCATAAGGTTTTATTTTATAACCATCGAATCTAGTAAATGATCTGTCTTTTCTGGCTTCGTGATAGAACACTCCATTTTTGTCCATTTGTACTAGATCTCTAGTTCTTATATAGCTTCTACCATCCATTTCATATCTAGGAACAATGATATCACCATAAAGTATTCCTCTTGTTACTGCATCTGAAGAAACTACAAGTTCTCCTTCTAAACGTTCTTTTCCTTCTTCAAATTTTAATGGTACTAATTTATCTTCAACATTTGGATCTACTATTGAATAAATTGTATTAGGTAGTGGTATTCCTATTGAACCAAGCTGATTATATTCATCTTGGGCATATGAGCCACATCCAAGAAATTCACTCATACCATGTCCTTTTTCTACTTCGGCACTACTTCCATGTTGTTTAAGCCATTTATTTACTCTTTCTTCATCTTGTGGTGAAAGTGAATCACCGCCATAAATTATAGTATGAATGCATGATAAATCTTCATTAGTCAAATAACTATAATCAGGAAGTGCCGCTAACCATGCTGGTGTTCCCATAATTATATTTGGATGATATTTTTTTATTAAATATCCAAATTCATTTATTTCAAATTCTGGTACATCAATATTGTTTGCACAACTAGCTATATTAAGCAAGTAATTATCATAGGCTCCAAAAGGAGCAAAGTATGGAAGCACATGAAGTGCATTATCTCCTTTAGTGAAACTTACATTACCTTTGATTAATTGTTGTAATGTTGATATGCCATTTTTATTACTGGCAGTTATTGGTTTTGGTCTTGCACCACTAGTACCTGAAGTGTGGCCTATATATGTGATTGTTTCAGCATCTGTATCAGTTATATAACTAGTATATCTACATTCTCTTATTAAATCACTATATCTTGATACTTTTAGAATTGAACTTTCAATTGCTTCTTTAAGTAATTTTTCTTCTTTTTGCATATTGCTCATTCTAGCATATAGAACTTCATATGATTTTAGTTTTTTTACACTTAAATTATTATTTCTAATATTTTTTAATTCATTATATTTAAGTGCATCTTTTAAATAATCTATCTTTCCTGATAAGTTCATTGAATCACTTGCGGATATTATCACTATGTTTTCTATACCTAATTCTTTTAACTCTTTCTCTATTGGCTTTAACATAGCAAGATAGCATTTATCTAGAGCTACTATATACTTTGCTCTTTCGTATTTTATAACTTCTAATACTTTTTGAGCATTTGCCATTATATCCATACTATCTGGTCTTGGATCTATGAAATCCGCTACAGCACCTATATTGGCACAACCTAACCATATTTGAGCAGATTCTGGTATATTTGGCAGCATATTCATTACTATTTCGCCTTTCTTTACACCTAATGATGTTAGAACTTTTGAGGCTGTAGATGCCTTATCAAATAGTTCATCCAATGTCATATTTTTTCCATAATAACTATGAGCAAGTAATGATTCATTTCCTTTTGTTTTCATTTTTAAATACTCAGTTATATTAGTTTTTGGATCCTCGATATTAGCAATTTTTTCATCATAATACTTCATCCATGGTTTATCTATATGCGGATATCCAGTTTCTTTATTCATATTTGATTCCCCCAAGTCGATTTTATCTTACCACAAAAAGATTTATTTTTCAACAATAATGATTAAAAATAAGATAAGTCTATATTATGACTTACCTTATATTTTTTCTTGTTAGTATTTTGTGTTTTTCATTATTGGTATAGTATTCATTAAATTCTAATGTAACTAATTACTATTAAAGTGTCTTCTACTATCATTATCTGAGAATAGTACATCTAGTGAACTATCTTTTCTAAGATTATTCATAGACTATCCTATTAGTAGCTATCTTACATCATCTACTTTATTAGATTTACCTGATTTATTGAGGCCTACTATACCATTTATATTCTTACTAAATTTAATCAATAGGCTTTTATTTCTTTTAAACGCATATATTTCACATCATGTTTCTTTATTTTATCGAATTTTATAATAAAAAATAGTTAATTTATGTGATTTATATATTTATTGTAGTAAACATAATAAAAAGCACTCTATGTGTTAGAGTACTAATAAATATTATTTGTTTTTTAATGTTCGTATCTTTGATTTTGGAGGCATACTTATTTTATCTATACCACCCATATATGGTCTCAATACTTCTGGTATTAAAACGCTTCCATCTTCTAATTGATATTGTTCCAATATAGCAGGTAATAATCTACTTGTCGCTAACCCAGATGCATTTAATGTGTGCATATATTTTAATTTTCCAGTTTCAGTATCTCTATATTTCATATTTCCTCTTCTTGCTTGATAGTCTCTACTATTAGATACTGAACTTACTTCTTTATAAATTCCCATACTTGGTATCCATATTTCAATATCATACGTTCTACACATACTGGCACTACAATCACCAGCAGCTAGTTTACTAACCTGATAATGTAACCCTAAATCTTGGACTAATTTTTCTGCCTTATGTAGCATTTCATCAAATGCTCTTTCAGAATCGTCTTCAGTAGTATATTGAATTAATTCAACCTTATTAAATTGATGACCTCTTATTGTACCTCTTTCTTCAACTCTTGAACTTCCAGCTTCTCTTCTATAGCATGGAGTATATGCAAAATATTTTTTTGGTAATTCTTCTTCTTT
>OGQZ01003240.1_pt1 | contig 10584 bp, 7 predicted proteins | sample 1553321 | NCBI WGS metagenome assembly OGQZ01 (sample SAMEA2579958, study PRJEB22360) | human gut metagenome | reverse complement strand
GCACCTGACTGTTAATCAGGGGGTCGTTGGTTCAAGCCCATCTTGAAGCGCAGAAGATAAAGCCTTGCAAGTCAATTACTTGCAAGGCTCTTTTGTTTTTATACATTTCAAAGTTGCACCCTATTTGCACCCATAATTCATAGACCTCCATTTCACTTGCCCCATTGCAGAATCTTCAACATGTAATTCTGCAAAATCAGAGGATTTGCACCCAATATTTATAATCTGTTCTCTCTTTTGCACCCATTACAGAATCCTTGAGCATATAACTCTAAAAAATTATAGAGATTTTTAAGGGTTGTCAAGTATTAAAGTTGACAAGTTGAAAATCACTAAGATCTTTCAACCGTCAACCAAAAGAAAATTGTAATATATATCAACTTATTGTCACTTCAATGCATAAATTATCCTAATTTATCACTAAAGTTTCGTTATTGTCCCATTTATAATGTACCTTTGCATATAAGTATCAAAACTATCCTATTATGGACAAAGATATAAATAGATTAAAAGTTGTACTCGCAGGAAAGAAGCGAACCAACAAATGGTTAGCCCAACAGTTGGGCAAAGACCCAGGAACCGTATCAAAATGGTGTACAAACACTATGCAGCCGAACTTGGAAACTCTCGTTGAGATTGCCAAATGCTTGGATGTGGATGTTAAAGATTTGCCGTGGTCGATAAAGCTTTAGAAGCAGTACCTTAAATAAAAAATAATGATTTACAAACTAAATAAAAAATATCTAAAGCATGTTTGCAGTGAACAAAAGGCTTCAATGCTTAATACATTTACTGGTTGCAAACAGGATAGGGATTTTATCTACATTGACTATGTAGACAAAAATTACCTATGCATGCCTATGCTAGAAAAAATACGAGATAGCAAAACATGCGCTTTATCACTTTTTTCTGGATGCGGTGGACTAGACATCGGTACACAGATGGCAGGTGTAAAAATCATCTCAACAGTAGATTTTGAGCCAGCAACAGTAGAAACCCTAAATGCCAATCCGTTTTTTTCATTTGCAGAACACAATTGCGCAGATGTTAGGGATATACAAGCAAACTTTTATTCCGAAGTTATCAAAAAAAACAATCCGGAAAAATTACTTATGGTAGGAGGGCCGCCTTGTCAACCATTTTCAAAAGCAGGATATTGGATTACCAATGAAAAAAGAAAAGCCTTTGAGGATGAAAGAAACATGGTTGGAGAATACTTACGAATTATCTCAGAGATTAGACCTGATGGTTTTCTGCTAGAAAACGTAGAAAGTATCTTGCACCCGACCAACAGACCTGTTGTTGATTTTATAGAAAATGAAATTACAAAAATGGGCTACAATTTCAAAAGGATATTAGCTAATGCTGTCGACTATGGGATACCCCAGAAAAGGAAACGCGTTATCTATATCGCAAGTAACAATTCTATCGAAGGTGAGCCAATAAAATTGAGCAAAGAAGAAGCTGCCAAAGTTAATGTTTTGGACTGGATTGGCAGATTTGACATTTGTGATCTCACAGAGCCAGAAGAATTTACTACGGGAAAAACGTATGACTACGAATTAAGCGAAATTCCCCCAGGGCATAACTATATTGCATTATCTGCTCGTGACGGCTATCCGAATCCAAAATTTGTAGCAAATAAACGGTACTGGAATTTTTTACTAAAATTACATCCGCTTTTGCCCTCTTGGACAATTGCTGCCCAACCAGGTCCTTGGGTAGGTCCATTTCACTGGAATAATAGAAGACTACGAACCAGCGAAATAGCAGCAATCCAAACATTTCCTATGGATTATAAATTTGTAGGAAACAGACGAATAATACAGAAACAAATAGGAAACGCTGTCCCTTCTATATTAGGGCAACGTTTTGTAGAACATTTAGTAAAATACATTTAAAATGCCAAAAATAGTTAGTATATTTTCCGGAGTTGGAGGAATTGATACCGGTTTTAAGAATGCAGGATTCGAAACCGTATTTGCAAACGACAACTGGGAGAATGCATGTAATAGTTTTAAAAAGAACTTTCCAAATGCAGAAGTTGTATGCTCTAGTATTGCTGATATTGATTTCAAATCAGTTCGCAAAAAGTATGGAGAAATAGAGGGTCTCGTAGGAGGCCCCCCATGCCCTCCATTTTCTAAATCGAGATTCTATAGAACCGATAAGAAAAGAGGCATAGAAGATGAAAGTGGCTTTTTAACCGTCAGTAATTATTTTCGTGCATTAGAAGAGTTGAATCCAAAATTTTTCTTCTTTGAGAATGTTGCTGGTTTCGTTTTCAAGCCTCACAAAGCGGCTCTAGATATGGTAAAAGAAGAAAGTGAAAGATTGGGGTATAAAATTAGCTATCGAGTAATTAATGCCGCAAATTATGGTGTTCCCCAAATCCGACAACGTTTTATCTGTATTGGAGTTAAAAAGAATTTACCAGACTTTGAATTTCCTGAAGAAACACATTCAGAAAATGGAACGGAAGGAAAACGCAAGTGGGTAACATGCGGTGAGGTTATTGGAGACATAGATTACGATTTACCGGAAGACAAAGATCGTCTCGCTGGTTCAAAGCATAAGCATTTATTGCCGTTAGTACCTCCAGGAGACAACTACCTTTTCTTTACAGAGAAGCGTGGCTACCCTACTCCATTATTTAAATGGAGATCAAGATATTGGTCATTTCTGCTGAAACTTTCTCCGCAGAAACCCTCGTGGACAATTCAAGCTAGTTTTTCTAATAACATGGGGCCATTTCATTGGAAGAACCGTTTTCTTCGAATACAAGAAATTCAGCGAATACAAACATTTCCTGACGACTATATATTCTTAGGAAACTTCTCCGATCAATGGAGATTAATAGGCAATGCAGTACCCCCAAAATTAGTAGAACCAATTGCAAGAACTATCAAAAAGTTATACTTCTAAAGAGTTTAAATTATGACAAAAATCGTAGATACAAGAACGCCAGGCTTTCCTCTTATTTACGGACTTCCATGTACGAGTTACAATGCTGACGAAGAATTTATTTTTCAAATGAACAAATATTTTCACGGCATAATAGATTTCAACATTATCTCGAAAAAAGGAAGCGGTAAAACAAGAATAGACTACTTGCTTAAAGGAAAATTTATAGGCAAAGGATTTAGTTCCAACGTATTCTATGTTTATGTGTTCATACTCTATGAAGGTGGCAACGGAAGAGCACATGACGATGAGTTACGAACACAACTTGGACCACACTCTGTCTGGATTCCAGACCTGATTGGTATAAAGGCTGCAACACTTTATAGAGACTATTCAAACATCAACTTACAAAATAAAGAATGCTATTGCATCGGTATCTACAAACAAGACATTACTAGTCATGATGTTATCTTTGTCGGTATGCCTGCAGAAGTATTATGCAAATCTGAAAATGAGAATATAAACCCCACATCAGTTTTCCAAACATATGGAGAATATGTAAGGGAGGCATATCTAAACGGAATATATCTTCATCAAAAGAAATTCTATGCAAGTTCAACTTTTAATTTATTAATTTTCAGACCAAATTATTTTTTATGGTATATGAAACATCGAGATGAATTACATATCCAAGACATTGATAGAGCTAATACCCTTGTAAAAAGTGTTCAAAAGCACTATCAAGTACGAATTAGACCATCTGTCAACATTACAAGACCGATGAGAAACTATATAAATACTTTACGAACCAAGCCATTCATGCTTCTTGCAGGAATAAGCGGTACTGGGAAAAGCCGTATTGTTAGGAAGTTTGCCTTTGATTCTTGCCCATGTGCCTTACGTGACAACCTCGGTACAGAACCGGGTAATTACTGCATGATTGAAGTCAAACCAAATTGGCATGACTCTACCGAATTGCTAGGTTATTGGAGTAATCTTAACAAACGCTATATGTTCACTAAGTTTACAAAGTTCTTAGTGAAAGCAAAGATGTATCCTAACGTTCCTTTCTTTGTGTGCCTTGACGAAATGAATCTTGCCCCCGTAGAGCAATATTTTGCAGAGTTTCTCAGCGTACTGGAAACAAGAACACATCCAAACAACGAGAAAGAGATTCGAACAGGTTCTCTCGTTGACAAAGAGTATTTCAGAATATTTTCTGCAATAGAAAACACCCATAATAAAGAGACCGGTGAACCTGCTTTTAAATATAAAAATGACAAAGAGATTTATCAAGCCCTTTTCGGCTTAAAAGAAGCAGATTTAAATGGCATTGATGAAACTAATGCCACAAAAACCACCTTGCTTGACACAGGCTTGACCCTGCCAGAGAATGTCTTAGTCATCGGAACAGTCAATATGGATGATACCACCCATCAGTTCTCACGCAAGGTGATAGACCGTGCCATGACTATAGAAATGAATGGTGGTGCTCTCACTGACATTTTCAGCGACAAGGGCGATTTAACCTATACAGAGAAACCACTAACAATGGATGACTTGCGTGCTGAATACATTTCGGCAAAAGAAGTCATCAAGAACTGTTCCGCTGTAACTGGAAATGAAGATATACTCAAATATATAAAAGGTGAGACAGAAGATGGACTTCCACAACGTTTGGAGGAAATCAACAAAGCATTATATGGTACACCTTTTATGGTCAGCTATCGTGTGATGAACGAACTAACTATCTACCTAGCTGTTCTTCTTGACAATGCTGAGGAAGATGGAGAAGAACTATCATTGGATGTTTGCAAGCAGTTTGCCAACACCGCCATTGACAGAATTCTGCTTATGAAGATCCTTCCACGAGTAGAGGGAGATGACGAAATGTTCCGTATCTCGGAAAAGGAGCGTACAGCCAATGGATTCTCTGACCAAGCAGACGATGGTCATGAATTCACCAAACTTGACTGGTTGCGCAAAATTGCACCGCAACACACAGAAGACAACAAAGACAGCTATATGGCTGTAGATAAACTATCCGAAATGATAGAGAGACTAAATCGCCAGAGTTTCACTCGTTTTTGGCCATAAAACAAACAAAATATGGAAGCATTAAGGTTTGAACATCAAGATGGAGACTATCAAGTCATCGTACGAAGCGAAGACTTGTCGTATGCTTGGGAACGTTTCAAAGGTCGTATTGACTATGACAACGATCCTAAGCCAAATTCTGCTATGCCATACGAAGAGCGTTATTGCAAATATTCATCAAAAGATATATGTAAGTTCTATCTTTATGACTACCAAACCTCAGAGTTAAAAGAAACACCAGAAGATGGACAACAAGTTTGGGGAGAGCTAAGACCTGTCATGTTTGAAACTTGCGAGTATAATATCGCCATTCGTTTCAAGCCGGGACTCCTTGACAAAAAATCTACCCCCAAAGTTCTCCATGTTCGTAAAGACATAGAAACAGCATTCTTTCTTGATAAAGATTACAATGGTAACGTTGTTGGATTATCAGGAAATGTTAGCTTTCTAAATGAGCCTGGAGTTTTCAAATTGGAATTTGAGTACCAACATGCTGGTAAGACCAAACGCACATGGGTAACATTTGAAGTTGTCAGTCCTAAACTTGACACCAAGCACGACTACAAGTCACTGCTTAATGATGTAAACGAAGAATACAATGATATCATTTTCCGTTATCTTGCTACAACTTACCAACAGTTGACAAGAGGAAGAGTTAAGAATGACATCGTGTGGATGAATATCTTTGAGGACATTATAGATGATTACCTCAAAAACATCGAGTTGATTCTTCGCCGTCCACATCAAAATGTACGAACATACACAACTTATGCTAAAGTTGAAAAGGTTAAGAGATGGACACCTGCACTTGAAGATGAATATGCAGAGAACCTGCAAGCAAAACAGCTTGACAACCATTGGTTTGAATTAAAAGAAAGCGACAATACCGTAAATACCCGTGAAAATCGCTTCGTGAAGCATACCCTCGTACACATCGGCAGACGATTGACAAAGATACTCAATGAAGTATTGACTAACAACCGCAATGATGACCTTTCGGACGATCATCGCAACCGATTGCTCAATTACAAGGAGCGCATCCACAAGTTGGAGCATAACCCATTCTTCAGAACCATTGGCAAATTTGAAGGGATGAGCCAAGACAGCATGGTACTCCAAAGCCGTGCTGGTTACCAACAGGTATACAAAGATTGGATTAAGTTACGCCGTGGCATAGACTTATACAATGGTGCTTCCAACATAGGAACTTTGCAAATATGGGAAATCTATGAATTGTGGTGCTTTATCAAGATGAAACGAATGGTAAAGCAACTGCTTCACATAGAAAAAGAGAATCCAACTTATGAAAAGTTGGTTTCAGAGCCAGCAGGTTCTTTACTGAACCCATTCTCAAATTCAAAAATGGAGCATGTCGTAACTTTTAACTATCCTACTCCTGACATAGATGACACTTCGGATTGGGCAGAACAAATGCGTGTGCATACTGGTGATGTGATCACCTTGCACTATCAGCACACTTTCAACCGCAGAAATGCAGATGAATTTGGAGTACATACGGCAACAACAGAACAAAGACCAGACATTGTGCTAAACATCACCAAAAAAGATGGATCTAAGATTCTGCTTACTTATCTGTATGATGCCAAATATCGCGTTATCAACGACAAGCGGTTGGATAAAGACATAGAAAAAGAAGACATGGAAGAGATGCAAGAGTTACATGGTGGCGATTATCCGCCATCAGATGCCATTAATCAGATGCATCGCTATCGTGATGCAATCTATTATGGGTCAGGACTCAAAAACCACTCTAGCAAAGAAGTAATAGGAGGGTACATTCTCTTTCCTGGGCGTGGCGACAACGAAACGATTGCTAAGAGATACTATAGCAACAGCGTGGCTAGTGTAAATATAGGTGCATTCCCTTTATTGCCAAAAAGCAAGAGCCGTAAAGAACATTATGGACATGAAGACGAAGATAGTCCACAACTCTACGAGCACTTAAAAGATATTCTCTTAGAAAAGAGCCTTGGCTATGAGCACGTAGAGAATTCCATTCCACAAAGAGGATTAGTTTACAAACTTCCTTTGGAAGGCAAAAATGCCGTAATACTTGTTGGATATTGCAAACCAGAACAATGGAAACTGGTCTTAAAGAACAAGCTATACTATACACGAGCTGGCTTTGAGCGTGGTTCACTTAGACTAATACCTGGGTTCGAAAGTTGTAAATTCCTTGTTATGCACAACCAACAAGACAAGGCAATTTTCAAGCTAACAGGGCAAGGGGCAAGAATCGTCTCTGGCGAAGACCTTCAGAAGAAAGGATTTAGTGCAAGTAAAGACTATTATTTAGCATTCGACTTGGAGAGCAATAATCCCGAAATCTCATTTGAAGGTAAGGCTGGCGAAATTCTTCAACTTAAGAAGTCTGCAAATCCATATAAGAAGGAACCATACTTCACGACATTGGAGCAATTACTTGAGGCAGCAAACAATAAGGAGTCTACTGACTCGTTTTAAGGAACATATATATATTAATCGGTTTTTATTTGCAAAGGAAATCCCTTATTTTTATAAGTAACTGATTATCAGTAGTTTTTTATTTGCAAAGAAAATTCCATGCAATAATAAAGATATGAATTGGAAAGATAAAGCTTTAGATATTTTAAAGGAAAGTTTAACACCCATTCCTCATGAATTGAGTGAACTGGATTGGAAGAGCAATCTATCTACGAAAACGGATAGACTTGCCCAACACATCTGTGCTTTTAGCAACCATCAAGGTGGCGGTATGTTTGCGTATGGAGTAAATGATGATGCCACATTTACTGTACTTACGAAAGAAGAAATAGAGAAGATTGTTAAACATATGGGAAACATCGCCCACAACAATCTCTCGCAAGCAGTTGATATAGACCATGCTGTTCTTGAATACAATGGTCATCCAGTTCTCTTTGTTTATGTACCAGAACAAAGAGAAAAGCCGATATTTCTTCGAGGAAAAGATTATCATGAGTCATATTGTAGAGCAAATGGACAAACTCGTAAAATGTCTGAACTACAAGTACGCAATATGATAGCCACCTCACAAGGATTAAGTTTTGAGGAAAGAATAGCCAAAAGAGATTTAACGAAAAACGAAGTTTTGCAACTTTTGAATTTCAGAAAGTTCTTTGAACTATTGGACAAAGATACCCCCAAGTCTGTAGATAGTATCATGCATAGAATGGCTGAGTATGGGTTCTGTATTGGAGAAGAGGACAATTGGAGCATAACCAATCTTGGTGCTATTTTATTTGCCAATAACTTAAATGATTTTGAAAGTCTCAGCAACCGAAAAGTCATTGTACGCAAGTATGTGGGTACCAACAATCGCAACACCCTACTAGAACAGTTCGGACAATATGGATATGCTGTCGGATTTGAGGGGTTAATAGACTTCATCATGAAAAATGTCTCAACAGAAAGCATTGAAGTCAAGCGTAAAGATGTTGCAGAATACCCACAAATTACAATACGTGAGTTCACAGCTAATGCCTTGGTACACCAAGATTTCGGAATCTCTGGAATAAATTTAACTATTGAGATCTTCTCAAATCGTGTTGTCATAACTAATCCTGGTGCACCACTTAACGATGTCAATCGGCTGATAGACCTGCCGCCAAACTCTCGCAATGAGAAATTAGCAGAACTAATGTTTTTGTTAGGCTTTTGTGAACGACGTGGCAGTGGTATAGACAGAGCGGTTGCCGCCATAGAAGCCATGCACCTTCCTGCTGCTAGAATAGCAAAGGAGGAAATGTGTACAAGAGTTACACTGTTCCCTCACAAGGAACTAAATGATATGACAAAAGAAGAAAAGATTGAGGCTTGCTATCAGCATGCTTGCCTTGTAAACGAGGATGGCATGAGTATGAACAATCAATCTGTCAGAGAACGTTTTAATCTCAAAAAGACGCAATCATCCGTCGCTTCAAGAATCATTGCTGATACACAAGAGGCAGGTCTCATCAAGGCAGCTAATACAGATATTGTATCTAAGAAATTCATGACGTATGTACCATACTATGCCTAAAGCATGGTATGGTACACCTATATATGCTAATCATAAATTCAGAAAAGAAATGATAGATAGATTTGATTTTAAGTTTGAATCACGATACATCGGATTATGGTATCAACCAAATAATTCAAATAAGCAGTATTCAGGAACTCTATTCCTCGAAAAGCAAAACATTTATATTGAATTATACTTTCAAGGAGAAGATATAGCCAATTCTGAGCAATTAAATAGCCTATATGGTTCTGCATACTCTTATGACAAGCAAAACAATAAAGAATATTCCGTATATATTGCTCTACAAGGTTTAACTTGTTTAAAGTCCAATCATTTTGTTAGAGGTTTAAAGCATTATAAATATGAGGTCAAAAAGATGTTCATTTTCGATGAATCCTTGTCTTTTGAAGGCATAAAAGCCATTGGTTTTAAATCTCCTATTTTAGACCAATGGGCAGCTAACATAATGAGAAAAGGATTCAAAGAAATTGAAAATGGGATTAGTAATCCAAAATTAAACATCATATATTATTATCCACCACAACCATATACATTATTCAAATCAGAAGATGTCGATATAGACATTTACTTCTGTTTTCGACGTACAGTTGGCGGTATTAGCCAAAGCATTACCCAACAAGCATATTTACGCTTACACCTTCATAAATATCAATCATTTAATGAATGTTTAGAGACAATGCAAAAATATTGTTTCTTACTGTTTCTATTAACAAATAGAACATTTATGCCTGAAAACATCACTTGTTATAACCAAGGAAAATTCGTTTACAAAGTAAATGAAAAGTATGCTTATCGGTATATTGATATTCCGCAAGCATCTTCTCCTCAGACCGAATTGACAGACTTTACACACGAAGAAATATTAGCAATTTTTAGTGCGTGGAACGAATTATACAACAAGTATAGTGATGCTATTAATACTTTTTACGAAACATCATTAAACTGGTACTCTCCACCTGCATCACAAATAAGAAACTATATTTCTTTTATAGACTCTATAACAAAAGAGTTTAAAGGAGAGAATGGCAATGTTAACCCCAAAAGTAAGCGGGCAAAAAGAGTTCAAGAAATCTTAGAAAAGGTAGATGGTGTACTTAACAAAAAAGATAAGACGGACTTACAGAATTGGCTTCTTCATACAACAGGAAAGGAACTTGATTCTCGTTTTTGCAAATTGTTAGACAACCTTAAGGGGCTACTACCCGATGAACTTAACAAGGATTTTGCAACTAAAGCCGTAAAAACCAGAAACAACATTACTCACCCGAATTCCAATGATGAGAATTCTTTTAATAAAAGCCAATATGAAGACGTTGCTTATAAATTAACAAAAATCATTCGTGCTTTTATGCTGAAAGAAATTGGTGTCAAAGAAGACATCATTAAAGATATCATAAAATTCTAGCAAGAAAGAAGGATAATCCTTCTTTCTTGTTATTTAGAAAACTTGATTTAATCTTCTTGAAATGTTTACTATTTGCTTGTAATTGTAACTACTCAGCACCCCTATAGAAAACTTCTCGTTAATAAAGCATAAACTT
>OGQZ01003232.1_pt1 | contig 10607 bp, 4 predicted proteins | sample 1553321 | NCBI WGS metagenome assembly OGQZ01 (sample SAMEA2579958, study PRJEB22360) | human gut metagenome | reverse complement strand
TGTAAAGTTAAACTTTAAGAGAGAATTTATGAAAAGAAAATTGATGCTGTTATTGGCATGCCTTTTTGTGGGCATAAGTCTGGTAACTGCCCAAACTCAGAAGATCACAGGTGTTGTGATTTCTGAAGAAGACGGGCAGCCAGTTGTTGGCGCCTCTGTGTTAGTAAAAGGTACTACTCAAGGTACAATCACAGATGTGGATGGTAATTTTAATTTGGCAAATGTACCAAGTTCTGCAAAGACTTTGCAGATTTCGTATATTGGAATGCAGGCGCAAGAAGTGGCAATTAAACCCCATTTAAAAATCACATTGAAGCCGGATGCTAAACAATTAGATGAGATTATAGTTGTTGCTTATGGTACTGCTAAGAAATCAGCATTTACCGGTTCTGCTTCAACTATTAAAGCTGATAAATTGGAAGAGAGAATTGTGTCGAATATCACCAATGCCCTCTCCGGACAGGTGGCCGGTATTCAGACAGTAAATGCTAACGGAGCTCCGGGAGCGTCTGCGACAGTTCGTATCCGTGGTATCGGTTCTATGAGTTCAAGCAATGCTCCGTTGTATGTAGTAGACGGAGTACCTTATGATGGTGATATGTCTTCCATTAACCCTCAAGATATAGAATCCCTTTCTGTATTGAAGGATGCGGCTGCTAACTCTATTTATGGAGCACGCGGAGCGAATGGAGTTATCTTGATTACAACTAAATCTGCTAAAACAGAAAAAGCAAAGGTCACATTTGATGCCAAATGGGGGTCCAATTCGCGCATGGTTCCTCAATATGATGTAATTGGAACGGCAGAATATTACGAAACGCAGTACAAGACTTTGTACAATTCCAAGATCTATACCGGTTCCTCTAAGGCCGAAGCTTATAATTATGCAGATAAAACTTTGTTGGACGCAAAAAATGGTGGATTGGGATACCTTGTTTATACCGTGCCTGATGGTGAAAAATTGATTGGTAACAATTTCAAGCTTAATCCGAATGCTAAGTTAGGGTATTCTGATGGTAAATATTATTATACTCCTGACGATTGGTATGACGAAGTATTCAGTTCAAATTTCCGTCAGGAATACAATGTTAATATCTCAGGCCGTTCTGACAAATTGAATTACTATGCAAGTGTCGGTTACCTGAATGATTCCGGTATTATTCAAAATTCTGCTTACAAACGTTATACCGGTCGTGCAAAAGTTGATTATCAAGCTAAAGAATGGTTAAAAGTAGGAACCAACATTGCATACACTTATTCGGATTCACAAGCTCCTGACTATCAGGATGGTGATTCTTGGGGAAGTTCTGCTAACTTATTTTATGTATCCAATACAATTGCACCGATCTATCCTTTATATGTACGTAATGCTGACGGAAGTATTGCTATCAATCCCAACACAGGGTATAAAATCTATGACTCGGGTAACAACAGCGGCTTTTCTCGTCCTTCGGTAACTGGAAATGCGGCTAGAGACATCGAACTGAACCGTCAGCATGAATATACCGATTTGTTAAGTGGAAAATGGTATGCTAACATCACTCCGATTGAAGGTTTGACGCTGACTGCCAATATTTCTGCGAATGTACAGAACAGCCGTTTGAACCAGTTGAGCAGTGCTTTCGGATCTGCATCGGCAGATGATGGTTCTGTTTTTGTACAGCATACCAGAATGATGGGAGTGAATAACCAGTATCTGGCAACCTATGCACGTACGTTTGCCGATAAGCATAATGCAGATTTATTGGTCGGTTATGAACAATACCGTTATAAGAATCAAGTACTCTACGGAGAAAACACCAATCTGTACAACCCATATATCGGTGAGTTGAATAATGCCGGAGGTATAGACAAGAAGAATGCGAAATCATATACGGACAATTATATGACCGAAGGTATTTTGAGCCGTTTGCAATATAACTATGACGGAAAATACTTCCTCAGTGCTTCTTATCGTCGTGACGCTTCTTCACGTTTCCATAAAGATCACCGTTGGGGTAACTTCGGAAGTGTAGGTGGAGCTTGGCTGATTAACCACGAAAAGTTCATGGAAAACGTGAAATGGGTGAATATGTTGAAATTGAAAGCTAGTTGGGGTGTGCAGGGTAATGACAGACTGCTGATTACTGTAAACGGTGTACAGCGTGACAACTGGTATGCTTATCAAGACCAGTATGATGTGAACTACGCTAACGGGCAATATTCACTGATTCTCAAATATAAAGGAACGAAAGATCTGACTTGGGAAACGTCTTATGCTTTCAATATCGGTACTGACTTTGAATTATTCAACAACCGTTTGAATGGTACTATTGAATATTTCAGCAGAAAAACTGTCGATTTGTTGTATAACAAACCGATCCCTGTATCATCCGGTATCAGTACAGGCTATGAGCCGACCAACGTGGGCGATATTATGAATAAGGGTGTTGAATTGGATTTGAACGGCATTATCCTTCGCGGAAAGGATTATGAATGGGCTATGAACTTCAACCTGACGCACTATACCAATAAAATTACTGCATTGGATCCGGATTTGGAGAAAAATGGCGGTCAAAAAGGTTCTTATTATATTTACCGGGTAGGAGGATCTCTTTACCAGTCTTATTTGAAAACATACGCCGGAGTAGATCCGGATACGGGAAAGGCATTGTATTATGTGGATCCGGATAATGGTGATTATACAAAGACTTCTAACTATGAAGAAGCCCAACAAGCGGATCAGGGTACTACGTTGCCAAAAGTATATGGTGGTTTGGGGACTTCAGTGCGATTCTACGGTTTTGATTTCTCATTGCAGCTTTCTTATCAGTTGGGCGGCAAATATTACGACGGGGCTTATCAGGCATATATGCACAATGGAAATAGTGGTATGCAAGGTACAAACTGGTCTACGGACATCCGTAAAGCGTGGACACCGGACAATCGTTATACTGACGTACCTCGTTTAAGTGCAAGTGATGCAAGCTACCAACAGGATTCCAGCCGTTTCCTTGTTAGCTCGGATTATCTCAGCCTTAACAATATTACATTGGGATATACAATACCGAAACGTTTGACCAGCAAACTGGGACTATCTCATTGTAGAGTTTATTTGACGGCTGACAATGTAGCTCTTTTATCGGCACGCAAAGGTCTTGACCCGCGTTTGGGATTAGGTCTGGGAAGCTCGACTGCTGAAAGTGGTGCCAATACTACCAGTTCATATTCTGCGATGCGTACTATCACAGGAGGAATTTCTCTTACGTTTTAATTAAAAAAGAAAGAACTATGAAACGAATAAATAAGTTTGCACTTTTTATATTGGGAGCATTATCGTTTGCTTCCTGCTCTGACATCAATGACATTGAGAGTGAGGGCTACCGAATTACAGGTGAACAGATAGATGATGCTACATCTGTCATCCCTTCCCGTGTGGAGGCTAAAATTGCAGGTATGTATAGCAGCATGGGGACAGTGTGTGCTGCATTTCCTTCTGATACCAGAGATGATGACGGTGGTTATCCGACAGTTTGTCTTTCTCAGGATTTGAATGGCCCGGATATGATCTGTGCCAATAATGGTTATAACTGGTTTTCTGTCAGCAGTGAATATAGTGACCGTTATGCTACGTATGCCAATCCCTTTGCACGTTATGCTATCTTTTATAATCAGATAAAAGCGGCGAATGATATTATTCTTTCTATTGATCCGGCGACGGCGAGTGAGACTGAAAAGTATTATTTAGGACAAGCTAAGGCGGTTCGTGCGTTTGATTATTTATGTCTGGCACCTTATTATCAGTTCCGCTATGCTACCAGTAAAGACCTTCCATGTGTGCCGTTGATAACGGAAGAAACGACTAATTTTGTCAATAATCCTCGTGCTACGGTAGGTAAGGTCTACGAACAAATTATAAGTGACTTGAATAGTGCTATTGATTTGTTGGAAGGATATAACCGTCAGGGAGATAAGACTCGTATCGACCAACAGGTTGCTTATGGGTTACGTGCACGTGCTCACTTGTATATGGGAATGTGGCAAGAAGCATACAATGATGCTGATAAGGCAATGGAAGGCTATACTCCTTATACTAAAGAAGAAGTGTCCAAACCTGCTTTTTATGATATATCCGATCATAACTGGATGTGGGGAATTAACGTTTCTGTACCTATGGTGAATAAGAATGCGTATGCAACTCCGGCAGGACAATTAGGGTCATTCTCCAGTTATGCTTACACGGCGGGAGTAGCCATGTATAAGACTATAAACTCCTTGCTTTATAAGAAAATCTCAACATCAGATGTCCGCAAACAATGGTGGGTCGATGAAAACCTGAAATCAGACGCATTATCTGGACTTAGCTGGGGCTCTGCAATTGGAAATGATATTTCGACATTGGAAATAGAAGATGTAAAAATGAAATTTATCAAATATACCAATGTGAAGTTCGGAATGAAAAGTGGTATAGGAAGCTCCAATAATGACAATGACTGGTGTATCATGCGTGCCGAGGAGATGATTCTTATCAAAGCGGAAGCTTTGGCACAACAGAATGACGAAGGTAATGCTGCTAAAGAGCTTAAGGTATTGCTGGATGAGCGTGATGCGAGTTGGAACAAAAGTTCTGTAACTGTTGATGATGTTTGGTTGCAACGTCGTATTGAATTATGGGGTGAAGGCTTCTCTATGGCAGATATTATGCGTTTGGGTAAACCTGTTGTTCGCTTCCAGGGAAGTGACAAGGGAAACTGGCCGGATGCTTTCTGTTTCAATATTGCTGCTGATGACCCTTGGTTGCTGTTGCGTATCCCGCAGAAAGAAAGCAATAACAATGCCGGTATCGTGAATAATACCGGAGGTAACCTTCCCGTAGCAGGGCAGAATCCGAATTTAAAAGATGGTGCAACTGATTAAAATGAATACTACAATGAAAAAAGTAACAAAATATATAGCTTTATTAATTGGAGGAATAGCATTGCTAAGCATGGCTGCTTGCTCCGATGATGATGGACGTACTCCTTCTCCGGCAGTTGATCCCAATTGTATTGGTGCTTCTTTTGTGGGAGATAATATTGGATATGAAGAGTTGGAAGATACTGATCCTAAAGAACTGACGTTGACAATTAGCCGGGATAAGACAGAGGCGGCTGCAACTGTTGCAATTGAGGTACAGGCTAATACGGAAAATATTTTCAACATCCCTCAGAGTGTTAGTTTTGCAGCCGGACAGGCAACGGCTGATCTGGTTATAACTTTTGAAAATGCACAGCTAAAAGAGGAGTATTCGTTTCAAATCTCATTGGAAGCTGCGGCCGTTAATCCATATAAAGGAAACGGACATGCTAGTTTCACTGTTCAATGTTTGAAATGGGTGGATGTTTCGGGAACATTTGCTTTCAAAGACTGGGTATTTGATGAATATAATGCTGGTAAAGAATATAATGTAAAAGTACAACGTGTAGATGGCGAGAATCGTTATCGCATTGTTGATCCGTTCTCGCAAGCTTTGGCAGAGTCAGGAGAAGAAGTTGGTGAACCGGATGAATATTTGTTCTTCACGATTAATCCGAAAAACAATGGAGTCGCTTTCGATAGTTATAATACCGGGTACTTGACAGAAGAAGGATCAGATATCCTAGGATTTAGCTCATTGGACTATTTAGGGGTAGATGATGTGGATTCTAAATATGATCCGACAAGCCATAAGATGACTCTCAATGTCTATTATTACGGGGATGGTCTGATTGGACAAAAAGAATCTGTGCTTACAGTGCCGGATGACTTTAAATTGATACTTGAGGATGAGTGATTCGAATCTAATCAATATTTGAAAGACGATTAACATGAAGAAATAGATCATTTCTTCTTGACAAGAATAAATAGAGAGTATGTTCGCGTTTTAAAAAAACGTAAGCATACTCTCTTTTATTATCTCATTGAAATCATTATCTTTGTCCCCGTGTTATATAGGAAAGAAAAAAGTAAAGAATGAAAGAATTTGTAATATCCGAAGCCAAAGTAGAAATAGCAGTGCTTGTGGGACTCATCACTCAGACGCAGGATGAGCGTAAAACGAACGAGTATCTGGATGAATTGGCGTTCCTTGCCGAGACGGCTGGGGCGGAAGTAGTGAAACGATTTACGCAGAAGTTGCCGACAGCTAACTCGGTGACCTATGTCGGTAAAGGAAAATTGGAGGAGATTAAACAATATATCCGGAACGAGGAGGAAGAAGAACGTGAAGTGGGAATGGTTATCTTTGATGATGAACTTTCTGCGAAACAGATACGTAATATTGAAGCTGAGCTGAAAATTAAAATACTTGACCGTACATCACTGATTCTCGATATATTCGCGATGCGTGCTCAGACTGCTAATGCAAAGACGCAGGTGGAACTTGCCCAGTATAAATATATGTTGCCACGCCTGCAACGACTCTGGACTCACTTGGAACGCCAGGGAGGCGGTTCCGGAGCCGGTGGCGGTAAAGGTTCCGTGGGTCTGCGCGGACCGGGTGAGACGCAGTTGGAAATGGACCGCCGTATCATCCTGAACCGTATGTCGTTACTGAAAGAACGTTTGGCAGAGATTGACAAGCAGAAAGCTACCCAGCGCAAAAATCGTGGACGCATGATACGCGTTGCATTAGTAGGTTACACTAATGTCGGAAAATCAACCATGATGAACCTTCTCTCGAAGAGCGAAGTGTTTGCCGAGAACAAACTATTTGCTACTCTGGATACCACTGTGCGTAAAGTGATTATCGATAACCTGCCGTTCTTGTTATCCGATACGGTAGGATTTATCCGTAAATTGCCGACTGATTTGGTCGATTCGTTCAAGTCGACGCTCGACGAGGTGCGTGAAGCGGATTTGTTGCTGCATGTTGTCGATATTTCCCATCCCGGATTTGAGGAACAGATAGAGGTGGTGAATAAAACCCTGGCCGATATCGGTGGTGCCGGGAAACCTATGATACTTATATTTAATAAAATAGACGCTTATACCTACGTGGAGAAAGCGGCAGACGACCTTACCCCCAGAACAAAAGAAAACTTAACACTCGAAGAACTGATGAAGACGTGGATGGCAAAAATGGAAGACAACTGTCTCTTTATTTCCGCCCGCGAAAGAATCAATATGGACGAACTGAAAAGCGTAGTTTATCAACGAGTGAAAGAATTACACGTTCAGAAATACCCCTATAACGATTTTCTTTATCAGATCTACGAAGAGGAGGAATAATTAATCAATGTGCTGCTTTGCTGATTGGGGGAAGCGGCACATTACTTATATTTATTAATATGAAAGATTATCGTAGACTAACTGAAGATGAAGTGCTTCAGTTAAAGAGCCAGTCGTGTCTGGCTGATGATTGGGGAAATGTATCAGTTGCAGAGGGGTTTAATTGTGAGTACGTTCATCACACCCGTTTTTCGGGAGAAGTGAAACTGGGTGTATTTGATGCTGAATTTACATTGCCGGGAGGCATCAGGAAACATTCCGGATTGCGTCATGTAACTTTGCACAATGTGACAGTAGGGGATAACTGCTGCATTGAAAACATTCAGAACTACATTGCTAATTATGAGATCGGTAATGATACCTTCATTGAGAATGTGGATATCATTCTGGTGGACAGGCTTACTACTTTCGGTAATGGGGTAGAGGCGACAGTTCTTAATGAAACAGGAGGGCGTGAAGTACTCATTAACGACAAGTTGTCAGCGCATCAGGCCTACATATTGGCGTTGTACCGTCATCGTCCTGAACTAATCAGTCGCATGAAAGCGATTACGGATTACTATTCCAATAAGCACGCTTCTACTGTCGGCAGTATTGGTGATCATGTGATGATTCTCAATACAGGTTCAATCAGAAATGTCAGGATTGGTGATTATTGCCACATCTGTGGAACCTGTCGGCTGACCAATGGCAGTATCAATAGTAATGTGACGGCACCTGTGCATATCGGTCACGGGGTGATCTGCGACGACTTTATTATCTCTTCCGGTTCAGACGTGGACGACGGAACGATGCTAAGCCGTTGCTTTGTCGGACAAGCTTGTAAACTGGGACACAATTATTCTGCTTCCGACTCGTTATTCTTCAGCAACTGCCAGGGAGAAAATGGAGAAGCGTGCGCTATCTTCGCAGGCCCTTTCACGGTGACTCACCATAAATCGACTTTGTTGATTGCCGGAATGTTCTCATTCATGAATGCAGGTTCGGGATCTAATCAGAGTAATCATATGTATAAGTTGGGACCGATTCATCAGGGGACCATGGAAAGAGGGGCAAAAACGACTTCTGATTCATATATCTTATGGCCGGCACGTGTCGGAGCTTTTTCTTTGGTAATGGGACGTCATGTAAACCATGCCGACACTTCCAATCTTCCTTTCTCCTATTTGATAGAACAACGGAATACCACTTATCTGGTTCCCGGAGTGAATCTGAGAAGTGTCGGGACAATCCGTGACGCCCAGAAATGGCCGAAACGTGACAAACGGAAAGATCCGAACCGGCTTGATTATATCAATTATAACCTTTTGAGTCCATATACCATTCAAAAGATGTTCAAGGGACGTTCTATTTTGAAGGAATTGAAACGGGTATCCGGCGAAACCTCTGAAATCTACTCTTACCAGAGTGCAAAGATCAAGAATTCTTCTTTGAATAACGGGATTCGTTTCTATGAGATTGCCATCAACAAATTCCTGGGGAACTCTATCATAAAACGGTTGGAAGGCATTAATTTCCAAAGTAATGACGAAATCCGCCAGCGCCTGAAACCGGATACGGAAATCGGTGTCGGCGAATGGGTGGACATCTCCGGACTGATTGCTCCCAAGAGTGAAATAGACCGATTGTTGGACGGTATCGAAAACGGCTCTATTAACCGCCTGAAATCTATTAATGCCAGTTTTGCGGAAATGCATGAAAACTATTACACGTATGAATGGACCTGGGCATATAATAAGATTCAGGAATTTTATGGCTTGAATCCGGAAACGGTAACTGCTCAGGACGTGGTTACTATCGTGAAAGCATGGCAGAAGGCTGTGGTAGGGTTGGATAAAATGGTTTATGAAGACGCAAAGAAAGAGTTCTCGCTTTCTTCAATGACCGGATTCGGTGTTGATGGTTCTCGCGATGATATGAAACAGGATTTCGAACAAGTACGTGGTGACTTTGAAAGCAATACATTCGTGACTGCAGTTTTGAAACACATCGAGGACAAAACTGCTTTAGGAAATGAACTGATTAAACGAATCGAACATATACAATAAGTGAACCAAACTATGAATCGATGAGCGGTGGACATTGTACAATAAAGTACAATTCGTTCACCGTCTTCATTTGTACCTCGTCATTCTCCGTTATTCATTCTTAATTCTTCTTCTTTCCTTTCTCATTCTTCATTCTTAATTATTACCTTTGCCTCACTAACTAACATTACGTAATAAAATAAGAAACTTATGGCAACACCTCCGTTTAAGTATCAGCCCATGTTCGAGCATGGCGAAGATAAGACTGAGTATTATCTGCTTACGAAAGACTATGTATCGGTAAGCGAGTTTGAAGGAAATCCGATTCTGAAAGTGGCGAAAGAAGGTCTGACAGCTATGGCAAATGCTGCATTCCGTGATGTGTCGTTCATGCTTCGCCGTTCGCATAACGAACAGGTAGCGAAGATCCTGAGTGATCCCGAAGCAAGCGAGAATGACAAATATGTGGCACTTACTTTTCTGCGCAATGCGGAAGTGGCATCCAAAGGTGTACTTCCTTTCTGCCAGGACACCGGTACGGCCATCGTTCATGGTGAAAAAGGACAGCAGGTATGGACCGGATATTCCGACGAAGAAGCCCTTTCGCTGGGCGTTTACAAAACTTATACGGAAGAGAACCTGCGTTATTCGCAGAATGCTCCTTTGAATATGTACGATGAAGTGAATACCAAGTGTAACCTGCCTGCCCAGATCGATATCGAAGCAACGGAGGGCATGGAATACAAATTCCTTTGCGTAACAAAAGGTGGTGGATCTGCCAATAAAACTTATCTGTATCAGGAAACAAAGGCTATCTTGAATCCTGCTACGCTGGTTCCGTTCTTAGTCGAAAAGATGAAAACCCTTGGTACGGCAGCCTGTCCTCCTTATCACATCGCATTCGTAATCGGTGGTACTTCTGCCGAGAAAAACCTGCTGACTGTGAAATTGGCTTCTACTCATTATTATGATGAATTGCCTACTACAGGTAATGAGTACGGACGTGCTTTCCGTGATATCGAACTTGAAAAACAGGTACTCGAGGAAGCTCATAAGATCGGCCTCGGTGCACAGTTCGGCGGTAAGTATCTGGCACATGACGTACGTATCATCCGCCTGCCCCGTCACGGTGCATCATGTCCCGTCGGTTTGGGAGTTTCTTGCTCTGCCGACCGTAACATCAAATGTAAAATCAACAAGGATGGTATCTGGATTGAGAAACTCGATGAAAATCCGGGCAGTTTGATTCCTGAAGAACTTCGCAATGCCGGTGAAGGCAACGTAGTGAAGATTGATTTGAACCGTCCGATGCCGGAGATTCTGAAAGAGTTGACTAAGTACCCGGTGGCTACC
>OGQZ01003224.1_pt1 | contig 10623 bp, 10 predicted proteins | sample 1553321 | NCBI WGS metagenome assembly OGQZ01 (sample SAMEA2579958, study PRJEB22360) | human gut metagenome | reverse complement strand
TCTTTTTATTCTTGAATATATTTTTCTAAAGCGTCTGTTATTGCTTTTGCGTATTGTTCTTGAAAATCAAGATTAATTAAATTTGCGTTGTCTTGCGGATTTATGAGGTATGAAGTTTCGATTAACAAACTCAAAGCGTTTGTGTTTCTTACAACGGCAAGACTTCCTTGACGGACTTTGTCATTATTTATTCCGAGTTCTGAAACGACAGAATTTATAATCTCGTCAGCAAGAGGTTTTGCTTGATTGTAATAGTAATAAATACTTGTTCCCGTATTTTTATTAGGATCAGCTCCGTCAGGCAAGGCATTACAATGAATACTTATAAAAATCGCAGCATCTTCTCGGTTCGCAATATCCACACGATCTTTTAATCCTATATAAGTATCATCATCTCTTGTCATAATGACCTTTGCGCCTTTTTTTGTCAAATCTTTTTCCAAAAATTTTGCGATAGATAAATTAATATCTTTTTCTTTGTCGCCAAGACAACCTATTGCGCCAGTTTCGTTTCCTCCGTGTCCTGCATCAATTGCAATTTTAATGTTTTTTAAAGGTTTTTTAGTATGTATTTGTAATGGCTTTCTGATTTTTAAAACAAAATCATTTCCTTGATATTCTCCACTATAACCAATGAGTTTTTTACCATTCATCATTTCGTCAAGTGGCAAATCCATTGTATAAATATTGTTTTCATTATCTTTTACGTTAAAAAATTTGATTAAAAGAGGATTGTTTTCAATTATTTCGAATGGAACTTTTTTGTCTAAATGAAAAATGAATGTAAAAAATTCATCACTGTCAATATAATCATAGCCACTCATCGTGGCAGGTGTTATTTCAAAGTTTGAGAATTGTTTTACGTTAGTTTTAGCAATCCATCCGTGTTGATTGTCACCTAAAATAACTCTATAAAATCCACCTTTTTCTCCATCAATAAGTAAATTTATGTTCCTTTGCAGATGAGCCATTCTGTTAATTCCGGCATCAATTGGAGTTGAGCGCAGTGGTGAGCCTTCTGTTGTTACGTAAAAATATTTTATTTCCGGATATTTGAAAAACTGTAGTGGAAGATTACATTCTGTTTTGATTATTGGTTTGTTTATTACAAAAATTTGCCTTTCATCATCGGTTTGAAGCGTGAAGGTGTTTGAACCATTTTGAAGTTTTACAACATAAGCAAAAGCTCCTGTTTCGTGTAGTGGAATATCTTGCCCGTTGATTTTTAGGGGTTTGTCAGACGAGCCGATAAAAAATGTGGAATTTGAATTTATTATTGTTTCATTCCTTTTCGGATAAACAACATCAAAAGCCAAACAACTGTTAACAGATAATACTAAACCCAATAATAAAACATATTTTTTCATAAAAGAATTATAGCATATAAATTTACAATTATTGTTCTTCAAATTAATTAATATTTTCATTTTTTCAGATTACTTATGCTAAAATTAAAAAGGATAGTTTTAGGGATAAAATAATGAGAGATAGATTGCGAAGACGTGAGCCGGAAAATGAAATAGAAAAACGTAGCAAGAGTTTTGATCAAATTTTGGGCTTTTTGCATGTCTTTTTTGCTGGTTTTATGACGTTGTTGATTATATATTTGTTTTTTATACAAGTCGTAGATGTCGGTAAATATAGAGCTAGAGCAAGAAGTCAGCGTGTTGGTAGAATTTTTTCTATGCGTGGTGATATTTATGATAGAAACGGAATTAAACTTGCGACAGACAAGGTTTATTCAGATGTTTATGCACACCCTGCAGATTATGATCATTCGCCGGAAGAACTTGCTAAAATGCTTGCTCCTATCTTGAAAATGCCTAAAGATACTTTGTTGCAAAAGCTTAAAAAACCTGGCCCGGTAATTACATTAAAAAAAGATATTGATAGAAGCACTACAAAACAGATTGCAAAACTTCACCTAAGAGAAATAAGTTTAGGAAAGAAAAACACAAGAGAATATCCGCAAGGAACTCTCGCTGCACATGTCTTAGGGTATTATAATTTTGATGCAGATATTGCAAATGGTATTGAATATACCGCAAAAGATAGGCTTGAACATGTTATTAATACTGTAAAATATCAAAGAACCAGAGATGGAAAAATTATTTATGACTTTACAACCGATCCGGTTGCGACAACAACTAACCCTAAAGGTGAAAATGTTACATTGACAATTGATGCGGCAATTCAGCATGTTTGCGAAAAAGAAATTCAAAAAATGGTTGATGAAAAGCATGCAGAACGTGGAACCGTAATTGTAATGAATCCTAAAAACGGCGAAATCTTGGCTTATGCTGTTTATCCGACTTTTGACCCTAACAATTACCGTAAAGCTACTCCTCAACAGTTGAAAAACTGGACACTTACAGATGTATTCCCTCCAGGTTCTACATTCAAAACTATTACTGTTGCAAGTGCAATGGATTTGGGTAAAATTGGAGAACATTCGACTGTTCTTGATACGGGTAAAACGACAATTGGAAAATGGGAAATTAAAAACTATGACTATGCAGTTCATCCATATCCAGGAAATATTACGTTGGAATATTTGTTTGAACATTCAAGCAACATCGGATCTATAAATGTCGCTAAAACGATGTCACCGGCAGAGTTTTACGGAGTTTTGAAAAAATTCGGTTTTGGCTCAAAAACAGGAATAGATTTACCTGGAGAATCAGTTGGTTTGTTGCCATATTGGGCGCATTGGGATCAAGGTATTCATGCTACAATGGCGTACGGATATGGTACTTCTGTTACAGCAATTCAGATGATTTCTGCGGTTCAGGCTTTGGCTAACAATGGGGTTAGAGTTACTCCGCATGTAATTAAGTATTCGCAAGAAGAATATGATAACAAAATTCATCATACGCAGGTTATAAAACCGGAAACAGCACAAGCAGTAACCAGATTGTTGGCGGCAAGTGTTAATAATGGTAAATCTGTTATTAAGATGGATAGTTATAATGTTGCAGCGAAAACAGGTACTTCAAGAAAACCTAAAGAAGGTGGTGCTGGTTATACACCTTACACATACACTTCTACAATCGGTTATTTACCGGCATCAGATCCGCAAGTGTTGATTTACGTAATGGTAGATAGTGCAAAAGTTGGTGCTATTTGGGGTAATACAGTTGCAGGTCCTGTTTTCCATGAGGTGTCAACACAGATTGCAAGAATTATGAACTTAAAACCTGATAAGATTACACCTGTCGGAAAAAATTAATTAAAATATAAATACTAAAGGAGATATAAATGAAACTTGACGAATTAATTGAATATTTAGACTACAAAGACTTAATCAATTTTAAAAATATTGATATAACCGGAATTTCATACAATTCTAAAACAACTAAAAAAGGTGATATCTTTGTTTGTTTGGTTGGAGAGCATACTGACGGGCATGAGTTTGCACAAGATGCAATAAATTCAGGAGCTGCAGCTCTTTTGGTTGAAAGAAAAGTAGAAGGTACTAAAATTCCTCAAGTTGTTGTTTCTTCAACTCGTCACAAAATTGCTGATATTGCAGACAGATTTTATTCTTGTCCTTCAAAAGGGATTAATTTGATTGGAGTTACAGGCACAAATGGGAAAACTACAGTTACTCACTTAATTCAAAAAATATTTGAAGAAAATAACCAAAAATGCGCATTAATTGGAACTTTAGGTTATAAGCTTTCATCTAATGGCGAATATCGTGATGCAAAACATACTACTCCGCAAGCTCCTGAATTGCAGGCTACATTGAGAATGATTAAGGATGTAGAAAAAATAGACAATGTTGTAATGGAAGTAAGTTCACACGCATTAGATCAAAACCGTGTTGGAGGTTGCAGATTTAATGGTGCTGTTTTTACAAATCTAACTCAAGATCATTTGGATTATCATATCACAATGGATAATTATTTTAAGGCAAAAGCTTTGTTATTCCAGTCTTTGGAAGCTCCTTTGGAAGATGCGGAAGAAATTCCTGAAGAAAAAACTGCGTTTGCGGTAATTAATGCGGATGATGAATATGGTGACAGATTTATCAGTGTTGTACCAAAAGGTGTAAGGGTTTTCACTTACGGAGTAAGACAACAGAGTGATGTTATGGCAAAAGACATTAACTTCTCATTGAGTGGTGCAGAATTTACTCTTGTTACAGGAGATCACGTAAATAATGGCGGAAAACTAGAACATAAAGTAAACCTTCATATGAACGGAATGTTTAGTGTTTATAATGTTCTTGCTGCAGTAACTTCAGCTCTTGCAATGGGAATTGATATTGAAGTTGCGTTAAAAGCTCTCCAAAATGTTAAAGGTGTTGCAGGCAGATTTGAAGTTGTAGTTAAAAAACCGTTGGTAATTGTGGATTACGCTCACACTCCAGACGGATTGGAAAATGTTTTGAAATCAGCAAGAGAGATTACTCCTGCCGATGGCAAATTGATTTGTTTGTTTGGTTGTGGTGGTGATAGAGATGCTACAAAACGACCAAAAATGGGCGCTATTGCGGAAAAATTAGCAGATAAAATTGTTATTACGAGTGACAATCCTCGTTCCGAAGATCCGCAGGTTATTATTACTGATATCATTGCAGGTTTGAAATCTGTTAATACTGAAAATGTAATTGTTGAACCTGATAGAGGAACTGCAATTGCTCTATTGAAAACAATTGCAAATAATAATGACGTTGTATTGATTGCCGGAAAAGGACACGAAAATTATCAAATTTTGAAAGATAAAACAATTCACTTTGATGATAGAGAAGAAGCTCATAAAGTCTTTGAAGGTAGTGTAATTTAATAACCTTTACCCTCGCCCATTTGGGGAGAGGGTAGGGTGAGGGGCTAACATGCAAACCAAACTTATAATAGAACAACATTTTCATGGATGTTTTGGAATTGATTTTAACAAAGCGTCTGTTGATGATGTTTTGTATTTGTCAAAAGAAATTTTGAAATATGGGATTGGTGGAATTTTTCCAACCCTTGTTACTGATAGTGTTGAAAATATAAAAAAAGCGACTGCGGTAATTAAAGAGGCAAGTCAAAAACAAACCTCTGATATGGCAAAAATTTTAGGTATTCATTTGGAAGGAATATTTATTAATCCTGAAAAAAAAGGAATACATAATCCAAAACACTTTTTAGCTCCGACGATTGAAAATTATAAATTAGTAGAAGACGATTTTATAAAAATAGTTACTCTTGCGCCGGAAATGATAAATTCCCCTCGCCCCGTTGTGGGAGAGGGAAGGGGTGTTAATGTTCCCCCTGAAAAAAATCTTATATCATACCTTCGCTCTAAAAATATAAAAGTTCAGGCAGGGCATTGTGTTGGTGGTGATTTGACTGGATGTACAGGTGTTACACATTTGTTTAATGCGATGTCTGGTGTTGCTCATAGAGGAGAAACAACTGCACTTTCTGCGCTTGTGGATGATAATATTTATACTGAAATTATAGGTGATGGAATACACGTTTCTGACAAAGCGTTGGAACTTGTTTTTAAATCAAAACCTTTTGATAAAATAATTTTGATAAGTGATAGTTTACCTTGCACTAACTATCCACACCCCTTGCGGGAGGGGAAACAGCTCTTGGCGAGCGATAGAGATGTAGGGGCGGGGTGTTATGAATTTACTTTCGCTGATGAAAAAGTTTACTATGACGGAATTAAGGCGACTTCTAAAGAAGGAACAATTGCCGGCAGTACGACAATGATACCGAAAATTATAAAAAGGTTGATGAATACGATATTTCGTACTTCTACTCTTTCCACAACCAATCGAGAGAAAATGCTTTCTCAGTTAGTTTTAAACCCGTATAGTTACCACAATATAGATTTAGATGGTTCTATTGAGTGGGATGAAGATTTTAATATTGCAAAGGTGAATTTTTAAAATCTAATCGGATAGTCAGTTGGAACTTTCCAATTATTTCTAGCTATTAAAAAAGTACAAAAATATTCTCTGTCTGTAGTTCCATTTCCCACATAACTAGGAAATGGATGTTCACTGGTACAACTTTTAATAAAGTTCTCTCTATTAGATGATGTGTATAATGATGCTTGAGAAATAGTTTTTATATTCATACTGTAATCATTGTTTGTGATATCTCTTGGTACAACAAAACCAAAAACATCTCTACCTGAATATAATACATCTCGTTGTGGATTTATTATTACTTGGAAAGAAATGTTCCCCTTAATACTATTTATTGCAGCACATACCCCGACACCATTTACAAGAATATAACAGGCGTAACTCGGATTTTTATAACAACCTTTGCCTTCGGAATTACAAACATCAAATCTTGTATCTGAGGTTAATTTTTTTGCAATTTTTAAATTTTGAACAAAATATTTTTCAAAAACCGCCTCACTAAAATCGTAAGAATATCCGTTAGTTTCTGACTTTGCGTCTACTTCTGGAATAAAACTTAAATCATTTTCGGTGTTTACAATTTGTAGCATATTGGCTAATTGGGAATGTGTTGATTTAAGTTTGTTTTCTACAACTGATTTTCTATAATTTCCAATAAGAGTTGGAAGTGTTAAAGCTGCGACTATTCCAATTATACCAATTGTGATTAATACTTCTGCAAGAGTAAATGCTTTGAATTTTTTTATTGTAAACATAAAAATTTCTCCTATAATATTTTGTTAACATTATAAAAATATCATGTTTTCTTTATTTTATCAACTTGTTTTTAACGAAAACATTATTTATTTAGGAACAAATTATATTTATCCTGTTCTTGGAGTGTAACTTTTATGGATAGAAAAATATTAATAGGTTTAAAAATTAAAGAAATAAGGAAAAAATCTAATTTAACACAAGAGCAATTTAGTGAAAAAATAGGTATTGAACCACCATCTTTGAGTAATATTGAAAATGGAAAAAGTTTCCCTTCAATGCAAACTGTTTTACGAATTTTAGAAGAATTTCATATTACTCCAAAAGATTTTTTTGATAATTTATATTATGATGACGAAGTTGAACTTGAAAGGCAAATGTTTGATATTATTCAAAATCAACCAATAGAGCAAAAGAGAATATTATATAGAATAATAAAAAGTTTTGATATATAATGCTTGTGAAAGGTTTGTGTTTGATGAAAAGTGACAATATAAAAGCAGGAATAGCAAGAACTCCTCACAGAGGGCTTTTGATGGCTACAGGAGTAAGCAGAAAAAATATGAAAGCTCCTTTTATCGGAATTGCAAGCTCTTTTTCGGATCTTGTTCCGGGACATATTGGGATGAGAGATTTGGAAAGACAAATTGAAAAAGGTATTCACTCCGGTGGTGGACAAGCTTTTATTTTTGGAGTTCCTGCAATATGTGATGGTATTGCTATGGGACATAGCGGAATGCGATATTCTTTACCTTCTCGTGACTTAATCGCTGATTGCGTAGAGAGTGTTGCGGCTGCTCATCAGCTTGATGGGATTGTGCTTTTGTCTAATTGCGACAAAATTACTCCGGGTATGTTAATCGGTGCTTTGAGATTGAATATTCCGGCAATCATTGTTACTGCAGGTCCGATGTTGGACGGCGAGTGCGGAAATCATCATAAATTAACTATGGTTACAGGTTCTTTTGAGGCGGTTGGGAAATATAGAAATGGAGAAATTCCTGAAGAAGAATTGTTGGCGTTAGAAGAAGCTTCTTGTCCGTCAGCAGGAGCTTGTCAAGGAATGTACACCGCAAACACAATGGCTTGTTTGACAGAAGTTATGGGAATGAGTTTACCATATTGTGCATCTGCTTCAGCAGTTTCTTCTCAAAAACGTCGTTTGGCTTTTGAAAGTGGTATGCAAATTGTTGAACTAGTAAAACAGGATATCAAGCCATCAGATATTATTACAAGAGAAAGCTTAAGAAATGCAATTGTTGCGGATTTAGCACTTGGTGGTTCTACAAATACTTTCTTGCATATTCTTGCGATTGCTAATGCTGGTGGTATTGATATTACTTTGAATGATTTTGAAGAATTGAGCGGAAAAATTCACCAGATAGTAAAAATTAATCCATCATCAACTTTGACAATGGCGGATTTTCATAACGCTGGCGGAGTTCCTGCTCTTATGCAGTCAATTGGCGAACATTGTGAACAAAAAGATGAAGATAAACAATTTTATGGAAAAGTTTATAGAAATAAAGAAATTATTCCTGATTATGATAAATCAACATATACTCAAGCTGGTTTGGCGGTTTTGTACGGAAATTTGGCAAAAGACGGTTGTGTAATCAAAACATCAGGTGTTGCTCCTGAGTGTTATACTTTCGAAGGTACTGCGAAAACTTTTGATAGTGAAGAAGGTGCGATGAAAGCTCTTGAAAATGATGAAATCAAAGAGGGAGATGTTATCGTAATTCGTTATGAAGGACCAAAGGGCGGGCCTGGTATGAGAGAAATGTTAGCTCCAACATCACTTTTGGTAGGCAAAGGTTTGGGTAAAAAATGCGCACTTATTACCGATGGCAGATTTTCCGGTGCAACAAGGGGAATTTGTGTTGGTCATATTTGCCCTGAAGCTGCTAATGGCGGAGTTATTGCGTTGGTAGAAGATGGTGATAAGATAAAAATTGATATTCCTAATAGAACAATGGAATTGTTGGTCGCAGAAAACATTTTGGAAGAAAGACGAAAATGTATGAAACCGTTTGAACCAAAGGTTAAGTCAGGATATTTGTATAAATATGCTAAAAATGTTCAAGATGCTTCTCATGGTGCGATAGTTTAGTGCTTTTCGGTGCGTCTGACAAACTTTAAATCATATCCCAAAATGTCTGCAATAATTAACATTTCTCTGTGAGATATTGTTTCATTGCGGAGTTTGTTAGATAAATTGTTAAGGGAATAAGGTTTGTTCAACCGTTTGCTTAGTGCTGCGGCTAATTCGGTTAGTGATACGTTTACGTCTAATAAAATCTTTTTTAAATCATTTATGATCATTTTGTTCAATACTCCATTTATACGTTTAATATTTTACTTGTAGATTAAGTTATACTTAAATAAATTCAGTTCTTCATTGACAATTGAATGAATACGTGTAATAATGAATATATACGTTATTAATCTTTAATAAAGTTAAGGGGCTGTTGTTATGAAAAATATTAGAGAGTTTTTTAAAGTTGGATTTGTGAAAAATCGATTTTGCAACAAGTGCGCAATTGTCTGTGCTGGTAAAAACTTCTCTCTCTTGGGAGAGAAAGCAAGCGTTCGAGTGAAACGAGTTACGCATGCGAGAGAGGGTAACAATTTTGCCGATACGGACTTTTTACTCAAACAACCTGCTTTTACATTGGCAGAAGGTGCTACGCACGTAGCCCATTGGAACAATTCTCGTAAAATAGCTTTTACATTGGCAGAAGTTTTAATCACTCTCGGTATTATCGGAGTTGTGGCAGCTATGACTATGCCGTCATTGGTAGCGAATTATGAGAAAAAGCGAACTGCAACTGCGGTGAAAAAAGCTTATTCGGAACTTTCACAAGCTCTTAAACTTGCGGAAGTTGATTACGGGGATATGGAATATTGGGATTATCCTGATGGTTTTGATATTGAAGAAAATAAAGCATTTGTGAATAGATATATTACACCTTACTACAAGGGAGTTACTATGTTGCAAGATGGAAGTGTTCCTGGTTGGACTACAATATCTACAACCGGTATTAATTTTATATCTTCAAACGGGACAATATTTTCCGGTAAACCAAATAATTCAAAAGCATTTTTTGTTTTGGTTGATATTAATGGTTTTAAAAGACCAAATAAAATGGGGACAGATATCTTTTATTTTGCAACAAGTACCGGTAAACTTATGCCTGATGGTTGGGAAGATGGTTTGACCAGAGAAATGATATTAAATGGATATTCTCATAATGGGCAGACATATACTTGTAAAACTGCGAGAAGTGAAAATGATGATGCTACAATGCTTGCTCGTCACGCCTGTACTTCTTTATTAATGATTGATGGATGGGAATTTAAAAAGGATTATCCTTGGAAATATACAAATAGTGGTGCATATTAATTTCGTGATATCATGATGTCATGAAAAAGTTGGAAGATTTCAAAGAAGAAATAAACAAATGCTCCAAATGTGGCTTATGTCAATCTGTTTGCCCGATTTATAAGTTGACAGGTAACGATTGTGCGGTTTCTCGTGGAAAATTTGTGATGCTTGATGGGGTTTTGAAAGGGGATTTAAAGCTCAACAGGAATATCAACAAATATTTAGATTTGTGCTTAAAATGCGACAAATGTTCTAATTTTTGTCCGAGTTCAATAGATGTTTGCAAAATATTGGAAACCGCAAAATACAATTATGAAAAAAATACATTATGGGGCAAATTTATTTTCTTTTTGGAATATAAGTCCTCTATTCTTTTTCTTATAAATAGAGGTAGTGAACCATGGTGAAATGCTATACCATATTTTAATACATGAGCTAAGTTAAAATCTTTATGAATATACTCCATGATTATTTTTGACTCGGAAATAAGTTCATCGTCTGTTGTTATCGATACTTTTTTTCCCGAATTAAATACTCTAGAAATTCGTTACATTTCCTTATACATTCTGTTTTACTTGATACGTAGATAAGGTTTGACTTGGATTGTTGT
>OGQZ01003221.1_pt1 | contig 10626 bp, 9 predicted proteins | sample 1553321 | NCBI WGS metagenome assembly OGQZ01 (sample SAMEA2579958, study PRJEB22360) | human gut metagenome | reverse complement strand
TGAAAGAAGATTCTAAACAAACCATATTTATTGAAAATAAATTCATTGCCAATTATAATGAATTTATATGATTCAGGTTCAGAATGTCTTTTATCACTGGCATCTTTTAAAAGGCGATTATCGGATGTGGATATAGACAATAACAAATCTGTCAGAACGTGTTATAATGAAAAGGAGAAAAAATATGATTATTTATGCAGGAAAAGACTACAATGACGTGAGCAGAAAAGCAGCTAATATTATGTCAGCTCAGATTATTATGAAACCGGATGCAGTTCTTGGTCTGGCCACAGGTTCTACACCGGTGGGAATGTACAAACAGTTAATTGAATGGTATCAGAAAGGTGATCTGGACTTCTCTAAAGTTACTTCTGTAAATCTTGATGAGTACAAAGGACTATCCGGAGATAACGACCAGAGTTACCGCTATTTCATGAACACAAACCTGTTTGACCATGTAAATATTAATAAAACAAGAACCTATGTGCCGAATGGACTGGAAGAAAACAGTGAAAAAGCATGTGCAGATTATAATGCGATCATCCGCAGTGTAGGCGGAGTAGACATGCAGCTTCTGGGAATCGGTGGAAACGGACATATCGGATTCAATGAGCCGGGAGAAGCTTTTGAAAAAGAAACTCACTGTGTAAACCTTACAGAAAGTACAATTAAAGCAAATGCAAGATTCTTTGCAAGTATGGATGAAGTTCCGAAACAGGCTTACACAATGGGAATCAAAAGTATTATGTCAGCCAGGAAAATTCTCCTGATCGCAACCGGAGAAGCAAAAGCGGATGCTCTTTACAAATCTTTATACGGACCAATTACTCCAAATGTACCGGCATCTATTCTGCAGCTCCATCCGGATGTAACTGTTGTGGCAGATGAAGATGCATTAAAACTGATTCGTGAAAAAGGTCTTTTATAATACTGGCTCTTGTGTGATAATAACAGTATCAGCGGAAAGAATTGCCTGACAGAGATAAAGTCAGGGAAGTACTTAATAATTCACTTCAGCGAGAAAAGAGGCAAAAAGAAGATGATTATAAAGAATGGAAAAGTTTTTCAGGAAGATGGAAGCTATAAAACAGCAGATTTATACGTAGAGAATGGCTGGATTGTAGCATCTGAAGATGAAGTAACAGATAAAACAGAACTGGATGCAGCAGGTCTGAAAGTGCTGCCGGGACTGGTAGATATTCACAGCCACGGTGCAGTCAGACATGATTTTTCAGATGCGGATGTGAATGGACTGAAAATCATTCTTCAGTATGAAAAATCACAGGGAATCACTTCCTACTGCCCGACATCCATGACCCTTCCGAAAGAAGAACTGCTGAGAATTTTCCAGACAGCAAAAGATGTAGAACAGGATGAAACATGCGCAAGAATCGTTGGCATCAACATGGAGGGACCGTTCCTTGATCCGTCCAAAAAAGGAGCTCATGTGGAAGGATATATCCGCAAACCGGATATTGGATTTTTCAAAGAATGTAATAAGGCAGCAGGCGGACTGATCAAACTGGTAACTCTTGCTCCAAATATGGAAGGCTCAGAGGAATTTATCAGGGAATTACATGACGAGGTAGTTATTTCCATCGGACATACAGCAGCAGATTATAACTGTGCAGCAGAAGCCATGAAACAGGGTGTCATTCATGTAACTCATTTATATAATGCCATGAATCCGATGGGACACAGAGAACCGGGAGTGATCGGAGCAGCGGCAGATAATGAAAATTGTATGGTAGAACTGATTGGAGACGGTATCCATATCCATCCGGTAACTGTACGCAATACTTTTCGTCTTTTCGGAGACAGCAGGGTCATTCTCATCAGTGACTCCATGATGGCAACTGGTATGGAGAATGGAATCTATGAACTGGGTGGTCAGGAAGTAACTATGAAGGATCGCAAGGCGACACTGGCAGACGGAACCATTGCCGGTTCAGCGACCTGTCTCTTCGGATGTATGAAGAGTGTTATTTCCATGGGAGTACCGGAAAGAGAGGCTATTCTTGCAGCAACTGCAAATCCGGCCAGAAGTATTGGGATTTATAATGAAGTAGGTTCTCTGACCCCCGGAAAACGGGCAGATATCATTCTGACAGATGAAGAACTGAATATTGTGAAGGTACTGTAATTATATCAATCCTCTCAAGTGCATTGTTTTAAGAGGAACACCATAAGGCCACCCGCAGGGATTGCGAAGAGCAATAAGCTGTGGGTGGTTTTTTAAGGAGAATAAAAACTGATGACAAAAAAAGAGTTTCTTGATGCGATTCATGGACAGATGATCATTTCCTGTCAGGCTGTAGAAGGCGAACCTTTATATGTAGAAGAGAAATCCATTATGTATTTAATGGCACGTGCGGCGAAGCAGGCAGGGACACCGGCAATTCGTACCAGCAGTATCCGTGACGTGGTGGCGATTAAGGAGGAGACGGAACTTCCGGTTATCGGTCTGGTGAAGATTCAGTATCCTGGATATGAGGGATATATCACACCTACTATGAAAGAAGTTGATGACCTGACAGCAGCAGGTGCTGATGTTGTGGCACTGGACTGCACACTTCGTAAACGTGGAGATGGCACAACTGTCAATGAGTTTATCGCTCAGATCAAAGAAAAATATCCGGATATTATACTGATGGCAGATATTTCCAATTACAAAGAAGGTATCAATGCATGGAAATGCGGTGTAGATATTGTGGGAACGACTATGAGCGGGTATACGGCTTATACAGTATCAGGAACTGATGAGCCGGATTATGAACTGATGGAAAGATTGGCGCGAGATACAGATATTCCTGTTATTGGAGAAGGGCGGATCCATTATCCGGAGCAGGCTGTAAGAGCATTGCAGACCGGAGTATGGGCGATCGTTGTAGGTGGGGCGATTACCCGCCCGCTGGAAATCGCATTGCGTTTTCAGAAGAAAATCAGAGAGAGCAGATAGTAATTCTATAAAATAATGCAATCAGGACAGTTCAGCAGAGCAGATTTTACAGGGATTATCTGATATTCCCAAAACAGGAGTTTGTATTTAAGAATCCGGTCCGGATGCTGCACTTCTTGTCAATTATACCGGTGTATGATATATTTGAAAAAAACCGAAAGGATAAAATACAAATGAAATTAGTGATCGTACGACACGGGGATCCGGATTATTCCATTGATTCTCTGACCGAAAAAGGATGGAAAGAAGCAAAATATCTTTCAGAAAGACTGTCGAAACTTGAGGTAAAAGACTTTTATGTTTCTCCTCTTGGAAGAGCAAAAGATACCGCCTCTTTTACTCTGAAAAAGATGAACAGGACAGCAACAGAATGTGACTGGTTACAGGAATTTAATGTTCTCATTGACCGGCCGGATATCACAGACAGAAAGAAAATTCTATGGGACTGGCTTCCGCAGGACTGGACACAGGACGAGAGATTTTATCAGTATGATCACTGGTTTGAAAACGAAAGACTACAGAAAGCAGATGCCAAAGGCTATTATGATTATGTAACAGGAAAATTTGATCAGCTTCTGGCTGAGCATGGATATGTCCGTGAAGGACATTATTACAGGGTTACAAAAGCGAATGATGACACACTGGTATTCTTCTGCCATTTCGGACTGGAATGTGTTCTTCTCAGTCATCTGATGAGTGTATCTCCTATGGTGCTCTGGCATGGACTGTGTGCAGCACCAAGCTCTGTGACAACCGTAAACACAGAAGAGAGACGGGAAGGAATCGCCAGTTTCCGGGTCAGTGCATTTGGGGATATTTCCCATTTATATGTGCATGGTGAACCACCTGCATTTGCAGCGAGATTCTGTGAGATGTACAGTAATGAGGATGAACGTCACTAAGCGAATAAATATCTACATAGTCAGAAAGGAAACAGGAAATATTGATATCAAAGACAATGAAAACAATTCTGCATACACTGTCGCATGGAAATATAGAAGTGGATTCGTCCAGAAAACTGGCAGATCTGAAACAACTGGATGCCATGCGGATTTTTGTAAAAAAGCTGGATGCGAAGGTCTATAACGGAGATCATGTAGTGCCGATCCGATTATATTTTCCGACAGAAGAAGCAATGCAGGCAGGGATTGTAGAGGGAAACACATTTCCAATCCTGCTGTTCTTCCACGGTGGTGGATGGGCAACTGAAAGTGTGGAAAATTATGACCGGGTTTGCTCCAGAATGGCACAGGCAACAGCACATATTGTAGTTTCTGTAGAGTACAGACTTGCTCCGGAGCATAAATTTCCGGTTCCTCTGGAGGATTGTTATGCTGCCGCAAAAGCACTCTATTCAAATGAGTTGATCTTAAACACAGATCCTGAGAAAATCACGATTGCAGGTGACAGTGCGGGAGGAAACCTGACAGCAGCGGTGTGCCTGATGGCAAGAGACAGAGGCGATTTTACACCAAAGCGCCAGATACTCATTTATCCGGCACTTGGAAACTGTTATACAGAAGAATCTCCTTATCCATCCGTACATGAAAATGGAAGTGATTGTATTCTGACAGCAGTAAAAATGGAAGATTATCTCACCTTATATCAGAGAACTAAAGAGGACAGGCAGAACCCATATTTCGCTCCGATTCTGGAAAAAAATTTGAGAAATCTGCCGGAAACTCTGGTTCTCACAGCAGAATATGACCCTCTTCGGGATGAAGGAGAAGCATATGCAAAAAAACTGGAAGAAGCAGGAAATCATGTGGAACTTCACAGAATCCATGGTGCATTTCATGGCTTTTTTGCACTGGGAATCAAGTTTCTGCATGTGCAGGAGAGCTTTGAATACATCAACGGATTTTTGAATAAGAGTTATGAGAAGATACTCTGAACCAGCGTGTCAATATCTGGCACACCCTTGGTGAGATAAAGAAGAAAGCAGGAAAACTATGGATACAGGATATTCAAAATGGAGAAAACTGGATAATGCAGCGTTAGCATTTCCATTGGTGTCAGGAAAGAATGATACCAGAGTATTTCGATTTTACTGTCAGCTAAAAGAAATGGTTAACGGAGAACTGCTTCAGACTGCGCTGGATCAGACAATGGAGAAATATCCACTGTTTCAGGCAGTTCTGAGAAAAGGATTATTCTGGTTTTATCTGGAACACCGGGATATCAGGGCAACAGTGAAGCAGGAAACGGAACCGCCATGCAGCCGCCTGTATATCCCGGACAAAAAGTCGCTGCTGTTTCAGGTTACTTATTATAAAAACAGGATTAATTTTGAAGTGTTTCATGCGCTGACAGATGGAACAGGAGCTATGCATTTTTTGCAGGAACTGGTGCAGGAATATCTGATTCTTGCACATCCTCTGGCAGATCTGCCACGGATCGAGAAGGAAGCAGAAATTACTCATGGAGATAAGGAAGAGGATAGTTTTTCACAGTACTATTCTTCAGATATTCCCAAAGATAAAGAGAAGAAAAAGGCAGCAGTAAAGCTGAAAGGTGAGAAGCTGGTTCATTCCGACATGCACATTACAGAAGTGATTCTTTCTGTAAAGGATATTCATCAGAAGGCCCGCTCCTATGGAGTATCTATTACCGTATTGCTGGCGGCCATGATGCTGTGTTCCATTCGCAGGGAAGTACCAAAAAATCAGCAGAAGCGTCCAATCTCATTGATGATACCAGTGAATCTGAGAAATTATTTTCCGTCTCAGTCTATGGCAAATTTCTTTGGATGGATTGAAGTTGGATATACATTTTCAGATACAACAACTTTTCAGGATGTGGTAGATGAAGTAAAAAGACAGTTTGAGAATGAACTGGTAAAAGAGAAAATCGCCATGCATATGAATGGGTACGTGCGGATTGAGAAGAATCCTTTTGTGCGGGTAGTTCCGTTGGAAATCAAGAGATATTTCATGAGGATTGGAGCCAGCCTTGGCAGCAGAAGCGTTACTGCTGTTTATTCTAATATTGGAATTATCCGGCTGCCGGAAGAATACAAAGAATATATTCAGCATTTTGGGATTTTTGCCTGTACTAATACTCTTCAGATGTGTTCCTGTTCTTATGGAGATGAAATGGTTCTTGGACTCACATCAAAGCTATCGGATGACAGCATTCAGAGAAATTTTCGAAAAATACTCAGTGAGGAAGAGGTTTCCCACAGGGAGTTGAAGAATGAATTTCCGGGATATGGGGAAAAACACAGGCTCGAAAAGAAAGAAAATCAGAAGGTTATCCAGACCTTTAGTTTTTTGTGCCTGGCAATAGCAGTAATCTGTGGAATGGCTAATTTTATGATGGCGGGTGTGCTGAACTGGTTCTGGTTTGCAGGTGCAGGATGTGCCTGCGCATGGCTGGTTGTCATGGTAGCATATTATAAACGAAGAAATATTCTGAAGAACGAAATGTGGCAGCTTTTGCTTATATCAGTAATTGCGGTTTTGTGGGACAGGTTTACCGGATGGAAGGGCTGGTCTGTGGATTTTGTATTTCCCTTTGGAGTGCTGGCAGTGCAGTTTTCCGTTCCTGTGATCGCAAAAATAAACAGGCTGGAACGGGAAGAGTATCTGTTTTATCTTGTTCAGGCCGGAATTGTAGGACTGGTTCCAATGATACTGGTATGGATCGGAATTGTAAAATTTACCATTCCGTCAGTAATCTGTGCAGGTATCAGTTTCCTGACACTGGCAGCACTGTTTATCTTCTGCCAGAAGGATACGCTGAGGGAGTTTCATAAAAAGCTGAGGATGTAAGGATATAATCATTATACAGATTAGAGGGAGATGCATAGCATGCATCTCCCTCTTTAAAATCCGGCTTTTTAAAAGCATCATTCATCAAAAATAGTAACGATCTCTCCGTCCAGAATACGGTTTGTATTTTTAACAGCGCAGAAATTACCGCACATACTGCAGGTGTCTTCCTTCTCAGGTTTGGCTTCTGCACGATAACGTCTTGCCTTCTCCGGATCCATGCTGAGTTTGAACATTTCTTCCCAGTCAAGGCGTTTTCTCGCTTCGCTCATCTTGTAATCCCAGTCAGCAGCACCAGGAACGCCCTTTGCAATATCAGCAGCATGGGCAGCAATCTTGGCAGCGATAATTCCTTCTTTTACGTCAGCAGCATTTGGCAGACGAAGATGTTCTGCAGGTGTTACATAGCAGAGGAAAGCAGCACCTGAATAAGCTGCGATCGCACCGCCGATTGCAGAGGTGATATGATCATATCCCGGAGCAACATCTGTTACAAGCGGTCCAAGTACATAGAAAGGAGCGCCATGGCAAAGAGTTTTCTGGATCTCCATATTAGCTGCGATCTGGTTCAGCGGCATGTGGCCAGGTCCCTCGATCATAACCTGAACATCCTTTTCCCATGCACGTTTGGTAAGCTCACCGAGAGTGATCAGCTCTTCAATCTGTGCAGTATCAGTTGCATCTGCAATACATCCGGGACGACATGCATCTCCCAGACTTAAAGTGATATCATACTCTCTGCAGATATCAAGAATTTCATCAAAATGTTCATAGAACGGGTTCTCTTTTCCTGTCATTTCCATCCATGCGAACATAATAGAACCACCTCTGGAAACAATGTTCATGAGACGTTTATTCTGTTTGAAACGTGCTGCGGTTGCACGATTCATACCGCAGTGGATAGTCATAAAATCCACGCCGTCTTCTGCATGCATACGTACGATATCAATCCACTCTTCAGAAGTAATCTTACCAAGTGCTTTGTGATAATATACTACTGCGTCGTAGATCGGAACAGTACCGATCATTGCCGGACATTCGGATGTAAGTTTGCGGCGGAAGCTTCTGGTATCTCCGTAGGAGCTGAGATCCATGATGGCTTCTGCACCCATTTCTACTGCTGAATGTACCTTTTCATATTCCATATCAACGTCTTTCCAGTCTCTGGAAACACCTAAATTTACATTGATCTTGGTGGTCAGCTTTGCACCGACACCGCTCGGACTGATGCTCTTGTGATTTTTGTTGCAGGGAATAATTACCTGTCCTTTTGCAATCAGTTCTCTTAATTCTTCCACGTCAAAGTGTTCTTTTTCTGCTACGATTTCCATCTGTGGTGTGATGATTCCCTGACGTGCCGCGTCCATCTGCGTTGTATACTGTGTCATTTTTTCCTCCTTGCCCTGCACTGTGGGCTCTTAATTGCTGCACATAGTAATAGATAAACAGCAATATTAAATGAACTGCGCCTCCTGCATATAGCAGGGACTTGCACCTGCGCATATTCGTAAGTTTTTAAGTAAACTACTGGTGTGACAGAGAGTGGTGCCCCCGGTCTGTCGTGGCAATATTTTATTGCCTTTCAGGCGTATGAAATCATTTGCCTGACTATTTGTCCGCAATTAAAACAGGGGGGAGATAATATGATATGTCCGTTCAGAGTAAAAGGAAAACTGCAATATGCCAACAAGCATATTGCAGTGTGGAAGAACTATAACTTTCCCTACGTTGGCATTATCCAAATCAGGTAATGGGTTAAAGCAATACAGCTTACTCTCAGCCTGTTTACACAAGCACCCCTTGTCTCAATTACAACTAGTGTATCACCTGAGAATGGGAAAGTCAATATGAAATTTGACAGGTAAATGTGAAAGCAGACAGCCGGTAGCCTGTAGCCACAGGGTCAGGATAAAGACATATTATAAATCTTTGAATCAGAACGCCATACTTTGTTTTTTACCTTTTTATTGGCAATTACCTTAATACCATACTTGGTGTTCTTCTTCATTCCGGTGAGTGTAAAGGAATTGGAAGAGGTTGTTTTCACCTTTTTAAAAGAATCGGATCCCGGATATCTGATGTAAATACTGTAGCTATTTGCACCTGCGGTTCTGTTCCATTTCACACTCATGGAAGTGTTGGTATTTCCTGCTTTCTGAAGGGAAATAGCGTTGGCAACATATCTGTTTGTTGAAGTTGAACTTACATAACGTTTGTTTCCAAGAACCAGATAAGGGTAAATTTTCACCTGATAAAATGTGTTGTCAGATATCGGAATAGTAAAAGAATATCTGGTCTTAAAATATTTGGTTATAGGTTTACGGGCCGCAGAACCCTGATATACAACTTTGTATCCGGTGATCGCGTTTGAAGGAGTTACAGTCTTCATATTAAAAGTATATCTGCCCGGATTTGCATAAGAAGACTTAATACTTACTTTTGAATAAAGGGTTGTACATCCTACAGAGCGGGAAGAAATTGCAGTGTCGGATGAATTCAGTGCTGTAATTTTTATAATGTAGGCAGTTCCCGCCTTTAATTTGTTGATTGTAGCTTTGTTACGGGAATTGCCAACGTAGCCCAGAAGACGATAGGAAGAAGAGTTTAAAGGGCTGATGCTGACAGCATATTTAACAGCATTGGCAACAGGATTCCATTGAATGGTTACGGAAGTTGCTGTCTGGCTGATCCCGGACTGAGCAGAGAGGGAAGCACCGGCAGTCGGGGCTTCTGATGATTCAACAGCAGGAGTATCGGAAGCATTCTCCTGAGTCAACTCTGCAGTCTGTTCTGCAGGTACCAGCAGTGCGGTAGCTGCAAATACAGAGGAAGCAGATGATAATGTGAGAACAGCACTGAGCGCAATGCTTACAAAAAATTTTTTAAAACTTTTCATCTTCATAAAAGAACCTCCTTGAGTAGGGTTTTGTGTTGTGAGTCACAAAAAGCTCCGTTATTGTTAATGTCAATATAACATAACGGAGCAGTGAGTCTGTAATTATAACAATACTGTAGCAATTCCTTCATACTTTGCAGAACTGTTGTAAATGCAAGATGTGCATGGATTACCACAAGAGCTGTTTTTATAATTATTCATCCCAGCCATCATACATACGGATATTGACCTGAATATTTCTGACAATATCTCCCTCCTGCAGATCCAGATCAGACTCATCAGAAATCGCCGGAAGATCCATCTCATCCTCCATTACTTCTGCATAGATCCAGTTATAAGCTGCCTCATTTGCGTTATCGATCGCGTCATCAAGTGTTTCGCCTTCTGCTTCACAGCATACCAGATCAGGAAAAAATGCCTTGTATTTTCCCTCCTCATTTTTTCGGAATACTGCCGGATATATAAATTTCATGATAAAAACTCCCTTCTGTCAGATAATTGCTGATCTGACTATCCTATAGTAATAATGTATATTCAAAATCGTATTGCAGGGGGGATTTTGATTACATATTTTATGAATTTTAGTTTACGTTTTCACTCAGTATAGTATATAATACATTCATATATTCATCAAGGATAAAAATGAGTTAGAACAGAGAGGGTCGTTACTGTTCGCTCCGTTTACAGTAACGTGACGTGTGAATAGTAAACAAGGATTAGTTTATGTTGACAATAGAGATGGACAACTTTAACCTGGGACAGATCTGCAGATCCGGGCAGTGCTTTCGGATGGATCAGATTGGTGATGACCGTTACCGGGTGATCGCAGGAGATAAATATCTGGAACTGACTCAGGAGCGGGGAATTGTCAATTTCTCTTGCCCGGAAGAAGATTTCATCTTCTTTTGGATAAGATATTTTGATCTGGATTGTGATTACAGTAAATATATAAACATGATCAATCCAAGGGATAAATATCTGACAGCAGCAGGAGAGAT
>OGQZ01003212.1_pt1 | contig 10646 bp, 8 predicted proteins | sample 1553321 | NCBI WGS metagenome assembly OGQZ01 (sample SAMEA2579958, study PRJEB22360) | human gut metagenome | reverse complement strand
ACCGCGTGGAATCGTTTGTACAGAAGAACGCAGAGAGAGGGACAGCATTGTCCGTTTCCTGAATTATCCGGTGCGTGTGACTTATATCGGACGACTTGATAAGGATTCTCACGGACTCCTTCTGATGACGAACAACGGTGATATCATCAATAAAATGATGCGTGCAGCCAATAAACATGAGAAAGAATATAAAGTAACTGTTGATAAAGAGATTACGGAAGAATTCTTAAAGAAGATGGCAGCAGGAGTTCCGATTCTTGATACCGTAACACGTCCGTGTACAGTGAAAAAAATCGGTAAATATACATTTTCCATAATCCTGACACAGGGGTTGAACCGTCAGATCCGCAGAATGTGTGAGGCTCTTGGATATGAAGTGAAGGATCTTTTACGCGTCCGCGTGATGAATATCACACTGGATGGATTGAAGGATGGACAGTACAGAAAACTGACAGATCAGGAATTGAACGAATTATATGATCAGCTGAAAGATTCTTCTGCATTGCCCGGTGGAAAATATCAGGAACAGTGGGCAGCAACACAAGATAATAGAACGAGACATGGGAAAGGGAAGAAGTGATGATGGATGAGCAGAAAGAAATGAATCACATGCGAGAACTGGTGGAACTTCTGAACAGAGCGAGACGTTCTTATGAGCAGGAAAATACAGAGATCATGAGCAACTACGAGTATGACAAGCTCTATGATGAACTGCAGGAGTTGGAAGAGAAGCTTGGCACGAGAATGGCAAACAGTCCGACTGTAAATGTTGGATATGAAGTACTCAGTGAGCTTCCGAAAGAGCGTCATGAGCGTCCGATGCTTTCTCTGGACAAAACGAAAGATGTAGAAAGGCTGAAGGAATTCCTAGGCGGACAAAAAGCATTAATCTCCTGGAAACTGGATGGACTTACTGTTGTTCTGACCTATCAGAACGGAGAACTTGCGAAGGCAGTCACCAGAGGAAACGGAGTGATCGGTGAGGTCATTACAAACAATGCGAAAGTATTTAAAAATGTACCGCTTAAGATTCCATATCAGGGAGAACTTGTACTGCGAGGAGAGGCAGTTATTTCCTATAAAGATTTCGAGAAGATCAATGAAGAGATTGAGGATGTAGATGCGAAATATAAGAATCCACGAAATCTTTGCAGCGGTTCTGTTCGTCAGCTGAATAATGAAATCACTGCAAAGAGAAATGTAAGATTCTACGCATTTACACTCGTTCGTGCAGAAGGCGTGGATTTCCAGAATTCCAGAAAATATCAGATGCAGTGGCTTGAAAACCAGGGATTTGATGTTGTGGAGAACCATGAAGTGACAAGAGATACGATTGAAGAGGAAGTGGCATGGTTTGCCCGTGAGATTGAGCACAACGAAGTTCCGTCGGACGGTCTTGTGCTTGTGTATGATGATATTGCTTACGGACAGTCCCTTGGAACAACAGCGAAGTTCCCAAGAGATTCCTTTGCCTTCAAATGGGCAGATGAGATCCGCAACACAAAGCTGCTTGAGATTGAGTGGAGTCCGTCACGAACAGGTCTGATCAATCCGGTGGCGGTTTTTGAGCCGGTAGAGCTTGAAGGAACGACAGTCAGCCGTGCAAGCGTCCATAATATCAGCATCATGGAAGAACTTGAACTTGGTGTTGGAGATGAGATCCAGGTATACAAGGCGAACATGATTATTCCGCAGATTGCGGAGAATCTGACAAGAAGTGGAGTGAAAGATATTCCAAAAGTTTGTCCGGTCTGTGGAGGTGAGACGAAAATCTCTATGGAAAATGAGACAAAGACGCTGTATTGTACCAATCCGAAGTGTCAGGCAAAGCATGTGAAGTCCTTTGCACTTTTTGCGAGCAGAGATGCGATGAATATTGAGGGTCTTTCAGAGGCAACACTGGAGAAATTCATTTTCCACGGCTATGTGAAAGACTTTACAGATCTCTTCCATCTTGATAACTACAGAGATGAGATCATGACAATGGATGGCTTTGGCGAAAAATCTTTCCTGAAACTGCAGAGCAGTATTGAAAAGGCAAGAAAGACAACACTTGCAAGACTGGTTTATGGTCTCGGAATCCCGGGAATCGGAAGTGCGAATGCTAAGGTAATCTGCCGGGCACTTGGAAATGATTCGCAACGCGTGCTTCAGGCAGAAGAGGCAGAACTGGTTGAGATCCAGGGTGTCGGAGCAGTCATGGCGAAAAGCTATGTAGATTATTTTAAAGAGGAAGAGCATCAGGAAATCTTTAAGCGACTTCTTAGCGAAGTGGAATTAGAAGAAGAGGAAGTAACAGAAGACAGCCAGAAATTCGCCGGAGTGAACTTTGTTATTACCGGAAGTGTTGAACATTTTGCAAATCGTGCAGAGGTAAAGGCTGAGATTGAAAAACGTGGCGGTAAGGTGACGGGAAGTGTCACATCAAAGACAAATTATTTGATCAACAATGACGTAAATTCCACATCTTCAAAAAATAAAAAGGCAAGAGATCTCGGAGTTCCGATCATTTCAGAAAATGATTTTCTGGAAATGCTGTAAAGAAACAGTGGAAATACACAGGTTATAGGAAAGGTGACTTAAAATAACTGGGAGATGATAGTGTGAAGAAAAATAAATTCTACCCGTTGGCCGGAACAGCGGTATTCCTTTTGGATCAATGGATAAAAGATTATGTAGAAAAGAACTTGAAGATGGGAGAGAAGAGGAAGCTGGCAGAGAAGTTGGAACTCCGGCGTGTCCATAATCCGGGAATCTGCCTGGGAGTTTTTGCAAATAAACCGGAAAAGGTGAAAAAGCTTACAGAAGCAGGAACAGGTATTGTGACAGTGACACAGATGCTGACACTTCTTGGAAACAATCATGTTTTGAAAAAAGCAGGAATCACACTTGCGGCAGCGGGTGCGTGGAGTAATCTGGCAGACCGTTATCATAAAGAGAAGGTGGTTGATTACATCGGGATTAAGACAGAAAAGAAAAAGCTGGAACAAGTAACTTATAATTTGGGAGACTTTGCAATCGGAGCAGGCGGAGTACTCTGGGTTCTTGGTTCTATGTTTAAGAAAGAAGGAACAGAATTATGATTCAGGATATACAGCCACATCAGTTTGATAACCAGTACAGACCATGCCCTCCGGATGCGCAGAGCTATGCATTGTATTACGAAGGACAAAGTGCACTGCTGAAGAAAAGGAAAGATGGAATTGAATTTCCAAGATTTCGTGATTTGGAACGGCTTAATGAAGAAATTTATGAAGAAGCAGTTTATCTGTTTACGATTGACGAGGAACGCTTTTATCTGGTACAGAATATTAGTCGTGAACGGTTGTCAGAGTTTACAATGGAGAATAAAGAATCTTTCCGTTATGCAGAACCGCAGTATCTTGCATTTGCCGGAATTACCGGTTATCAGTTGAACAACTGGTATCGTAATCGCAAGTTCTGTGGACGCTGTGGACATAAGATGAGACATGATGAAAAAGAACGTATGATGCGTTGCGATCATTGTGGCAATATGGAATTTCCGAAAATCTGCCCGGCAGTTATCATAGGAGTAACTGATGGTGACAAGATTCTCATGTCAAAATACGCCGGAAGAGCATATAAAAAATATGCACTTCTTGCAGGATTTACCGAGATTGGAGAAACAATCGAGGAGACTGTTCAGCGTGAAGTAAAGGAAGAAGTCGGGCTGAAAGTTAAAAATATTCGTTACTATAAAAGTCAGCCATGGTCTTTCAGTGATACGCTCCTGATGGGATTCTATTGTGATTTGGATGGTGAGGAAGAAATCACACTCGACCGCGAGGAACTGGCCTTGGCAGAATGGTTCCGAAGGGATGAGATTCCGGTGGAGCCGAGCAGAGACAGTTTGACGAATGAAATGATCATTAAGTTTAAAAATGGTGAAGTGTAAAACTTTCTTATGAACAGTTACAAAATGTGAATAAATTCAGTAAGAAAACGGAAAGATGTGAATATCTCTGAGAAATTCATGTCTTTCCGTTTTGATATACTTGTTTAATTGCGTGATATTGCAGTAATAACAGTTAAGCTTCGGGACATGTGATTTTAATCACCTGCTCGATCATATGATGCAACAGCTGTGCCTGGTTTGTGTCTGCTGCTTTGTAGTAAACTTCTTTCCCCTCTCTGCGGCTTGTGATCAGTCCGTAAGATTTCAGCTGGCGGAGATGGTGAGAGACAGCCGGGCTACTCATGTCCATCATGGAAGAAATGTTGATCACACATTCTTCGCAGTGGCAGAGAAGCCAGAAAATGCGTACCCTGCTGTTATCTCCGAGGACCTTGAACAGGTCAGCAACAATCTGGAAGTCCTCCGTCTTTGCAATATTATCTATAAGAAGTTCTGTATTCAGATGTTCACCATGATTATGTGGTAAAATATGGTCAGTCATAAACAATCTCCTTTTATTCGGTATTGAAATTCAATAGCGCCTTTGGCAACTCTATAATCATAAAGGTATTGTAACATAAAAATACCAAAATGTATTGACTTTTTCATTTGGTTGGCTATAATGTAAATATAAAGATTAAACGAATGCTTAATCGTTTAATGAAAATGAATAGGAAACATGTTTGATGAAAGTCAAAAAACAAGATCAAAGGAGAAGAGAAAGATGAAGAAGACTTATAAGATTGAAGTGGATTGTGCAAACTGTGCAAATAAGATGGAAGATGCAGCAAAGAACACAGCAGGTGTTCAGAATGCAACAGTGAATTTCATGACACAGAAGATGATCGTTGAGTTTGAAGAGGGACAGGATGCAAAGAGCGTTATGAAAGACGTTCTGAAGAATTGTAAGAAGGTAGAGGACGATTGCGAGATCTACCTGTAAGAGGGTGAGAAGAATGACGAAGAAGCAGAAGAAGATGCTGACCAGGATCATCGCTGCGGCGGTGCTCCTGATTCTATTGAATTTCCTTCCGGTAACAGGAATTATCAGATTTGTATTATTTTTGATTCCATATCTGATCGTTGGTTACGATATTTTGAAGAAAGCATGGAAGGGAATCTTAAACCGTCAGGTATTTGATGAGAATTTCCTGATGGCAGTCGCCACGGTCGGTGCGATTGCGATTGCATTTTATGAGAAGTCCGGAGACTTTAATGAAGCGGTTGCTGTTATGCTGTTTTATCAGATCGGTGAACTTTTCCAGAGCTATGCAGTTGGAAAGAGCCGGAGAAATATCAGTGAACTGATGGATATCCGTCCGGATTATGCAAACATAGAGCAGGATGGAAGTCTTGAACAGGTGGATCCGGATGAAGTTGAAATCGGAACAGTGATCATTGTTCAGCCGGGAGAAAAAGTGCCAATCGACGGTGTGGTTGTAGAGGGAACCTCTACACTGAATACAAGTGCGTTGACCGGTGAAAGCGTTCCGAGAGAAGCGAAAGCCGGAGATGAGATCATCAGTGGCTGGATCAATCTGACAGGTGTGTTGAAGATCCGTACAACAAAAGAGTTCGGAGAATCAACGGTATCCAAGGTACTGGAACTGGTAGAAGAATCCACATCCAGAAAATCAAGATCAGAGAACTTTATTTCTAAATTTGCAAAATATTATACACCGGCGGTATGCTATGGCGCACTTGCACTTGCAGTGCTTCCACCACTTGTGAGAATGTTTGCAATGGGAGCTGCACCGCAGTGGAATGACTGGATCTACAGAGCACTGACATTTCTTGTAATCAGCTGTCCGTGCGCGCTGGTTATCAGCATCCCACTTAGCTTTTTCGCAGGAATCGGTGGGGCAAGTCATGAAGGAATTCTGGTGAAAGGTTCCAATTATCTTGAGGCACTGTCCAAGACAAAATATGTTGTTTTTGATAAGACAGGAACTTTGACTCAGGGAATTTTTGAAGTGGTCGGAGTACATCATAATCAGATGGAAGAAAAGCAGCTCTTAGAGTATGCGGCACTTGCAGAGAGTGCGTCATCTCATCCAATCAGCAAGAGTATTCAGAGGGCTTACGGAAAAGAACTGGATCGTTCCCGTGTCAGTGAGATAGAAGAAATCAGTGGAAACGGAATTACAGCGAAAGTAGACGGAAGAAGCGTTGCAGCAGGAAATGTTAAGCTGATGGATCGTCTTGGTATTCCATATAAATCATGTCATAAAGTAGGAACAATCATACATATGGCAATTGATGGCGAATATGCAGGACACATTGTGATTTCAGATGTTGAGAAACCGACTTCTAAAGAAGCAATCGCGAAACTGAAACAGGCAGGAATTCAGAAGACAATCATGTTGACGGGAGATGCGAAACAGGTGGCAGACCAGGTGGCAACAGATCTTGGTATTGATGAGGTTCACAGCGAACTGCTTCCTGGAGATAAGGTGGAGCAGGTAGAAAGACTTCTGGCTGAGAAGCCGGCGAAGGCAAACCTGGCATTTGTCGGAGACGGTATCAACGATGCACCGGTTCTTGGAAGAGCGGATATCGGTATTGCGATGGGGGCAATGGGATCCGATGCGGCAATTGAGGCAGCAGATGTTGTCCTGATGGATGATGATCCGCTGAAGATTGTTAAGGCAATCCGAATTTCTAAGAAATGTCTCGGAATCGTATATCAGAATATTGTATTTGCTCTCGCAGTAAAGGGCGTGTGCCTGATTCTCGGAGCACTTGGAATTGCAAATATGTGGCTCGCAATCTTTGCAGATGTGGGAGTTATGGTACTTGCAATACTCAATGCGATGCGTACACTTTTTGTGAAGAAGTTATAAAAAGAAAAGGATGAATGGTAAATGTGAGATACATTACCACTCATCCTTTTTCTAATGACTTAATCAGTAAAATCTTATACAGCTTTCAGGAACTGTACACTGTAAGCCGGCATTGTCAGCTGTCCGTTCAGAGTTACATTTTCTATTTCATCAGCATTTGCAAGCAGTTCTGTGAAATTACCCTGCAGTTCTCCATTTCCGGCAGTAAACTCAGAATCACCGGCGTTGATCGCAACGAGAACACGTTCATTATCAGTGCGGCGTTCAAAGATCAGCTGATGATTTGTAATGACAACATTTCGGTAAGAACCATTGCAAAGAGCATCACTGTTTCTGCGAACTTCAATCAATTCTTTGATGAAATCAGTCAGTTCATTCGGCTTCGGCTCTTCGAAGCATGGACGAAGTGCATAGTCATTATCCGGTGCTTTCACACCTTCCTCGCCCCATTCACTTCCATAATAGATACACGGAATACCCGGCATACCAAAGAGAAGACCGTAAGCAAGCGGAAGATGATTCTTGTTCGTCAGGATACTTGCGATACGTGTGACATCATGATTATCTACGAATGTCATCAAATGCTTTCCACGATAAATACACCACTGCTCTGGTCCGAACTGGCGATTCAGAGAATGTGCGATCTCAAACAGATTCATGCAGTTGAAGCTTGAAAAAATTCCTTTGTAGCATTCATAGTTTGTACAGCTGTGAAGCATCTCGTCGTTTACAATTAGATTGTAGTCGCCGAAGAGAACTTCACCAATCAGTGCAAATCCCGGTTTCAGTTCCTCGCAGAAGCTGCGCAGACGGCGCATGAAATTATGATCCAGGCAATAAGCTACATCCAGACGCAGTCCGTCTATGCCGAACTCTTCAATCCACATCTTGACACAGTCAAGCAGATAGTCGACAACTGCAGGATTCTGCAGATTTAATTTAACAAGTTCAAAATGACCTTCCCATCCTTCATACCAGAAACCATCGTTATACGCACTGTTTCCGTCGAAGCTGATATGGAACCAGTCTTTATACGGAGAGTCCCATTTCTTCTCCTGCACATCCTTGAATGCCCAGAAGCCACGTCCAACATGATTGAATACTCCGTCCAGCATGATCTTTACATTGTTATCATGCAGCTTTTCACAGACTTCTTTAAAGTCTTCGTTCGTTCCAAGACGACAGTCGATCTTGCGGAAATCTCTTGTGTCATACCCATGGTTGTCTGATTCGAAAATCGGATTCAAGATGATTGAACCGATTCCAAGATCACCAAGATATTCTGCCCATTCACCAATTTTAAGAATCCGGTGTTCTGTTACTCCGTCATTATGTACCGGAGCACCGCAGAATCCGATCGGGTAGATTTGATAAAAAGTTTCATTGTAAGCCCACATAGTTGTTACCCACTTTCTTGATTCGGATTTTTATCGGATTTCGATAAAGAGTCAGAGATATAAAAATCTCTTAAAACCTATTTCTAATTATAACATAAGTTGAGCGGTTTGGTGAAAAAGTTTAAAGAGATAGAATTGCATTTACGAGAAATACAACGTATACTAAAATTATCGAAACAACAGGAAGATACTGGCCGGATGATACAGAAATATGGAAGATTCAAAGGAGGATATCATGGGAGAAGAGATATACCAGAAAGCACTGGAGTATGCGAAGAAGAAGCATGAAGGACAGTTTCGGATAGGTGGAGCTCCTTTTATTGTACATCCGATTGCAGTTGCAGAGATTCTTCGGCAGGATGGTAAGCAGGTTGAATATCGGGTTGCGGCAGTATTTCATGATCTTTTAGAGGATACAGATGCTTCAGAACAGGAGATTGTAGAAATCGGGGGAGAAGATGTCTTAAAAGCAGTGAAGCTGGTGACGAAGGAAAAAGAATATTGTATGGAGACCTATATTGCAGGGATTAAGACAAATTCTATGGCATATGCAGTGAAAGGGGCAGATCGTCTTCATAATCTGCAGAGCGCATTCTGTGCAAATGAGAAGTTTCGCAAGAAATACATCCGCGAGACGCTTGACTGGTATATGAAATTCAGACCGGAGATCCCGGAAGTTGTAGCAGAACTGATTGAAAGTTTGAATGATTGTGAAGAAAAGCAACAATTTCGTGAGGAAGTAAAAGTATTTTAAATAGATCAAAAAGATTAAGATTTTTTTAGAATACAAGGCTTATGTTGCGAAATGAAGGTTGAAATGGTATATTAAATTAGTATTCATGGGCTGTTAAGCGTAGAAATTGCGTTTGGCAGTGCAATTAGAAAGCGACAGATAGAAACATAGAGAATGATTTACAGGGAAGGAAACTAAAGAATATGAGTCAGCAGGACAAAAGATCTCGGCGCAGGAGACCTTCTGATGAAAGAAATGATGTGCGAAGAAAGAAAAGACATTCCAATAGAAAAAATACATCTGACAGACATCGCCGAAGGAGAAAGGTGAAAAAGAGAGAGAATAAACTCAGCAGAACAATTGGATTAGTTCTGGCAATTGTTCAGCTTATTGCGACAGGGATTTTTATGGCAGGCATATTTAAATTGAATATGCTTCCGACAAAGTATGTTGTTGCAGCAACTGTAGCATTGGTGCTGTTTTGGGGAGTTATTCTGGCAAGCCAGTTCTTTTCCAAGAAAAATGCGATTACAGGAAAAATTATCAGCGTATTGATTACCGTATTGTTGATTTTTAGTTCGTATTATCTGTTCAAGGTAAGTGGAACGGTTTCCAAAATCTCTGGTGGAGAGTATAAACTAGATAAAGTAGTTGTATCTGTTATGGCAGATGATTCAGCAGAGGCAATCAAAGATGCAAAAAATTACACATTTGGTGTACAATATAAGATGAATGGAGATCAGATTAAACAGACTGTTCAGGCAATTAATGAAGAACTCGGAACGGAAATTAAGACAGAAGAGTATGATACATTGGCAGAACAGGCCGAGGCTCTTCATGATGGAAAAGTAGATGCGATTATTTATAATCAGGGATTTACAGGAGTTCTTGAAGAAGCATTTGAAGGGTATGAAGATAATACAAAAGTGATTTATTCCCATGACATTAAGACTGAGATAGAAGATACCTCATCTGATGTTGAAGTGAAAAATGATACATTCAGTGTATACATCAGTGGTATTGATGTTTATGGAGCAATTGAGACAAACAGCCGAAGTGATGTAAATATCATAGCAGAAGTCAATCCAACAACACACCAGATCCTGCTTGTAACCACACCGCGTGATTATTATGTCGAAATTCCTGAGGTTTCAGGTGGACAGAAAGATAAACTGACACATGCAGGAATCTATGGCGTGGATAAGTCTATGAAGACATTAGAGAAGTTATATGATACGAATCTTGATTTCTACGCGCGAGTAAACTTTACCTCCCTGATCACAATGGTAGATGCACTTGGTGGAGTAGATGTAGAATCTGAGTATGCCTTTACAACAAGTGAAGATTCAGGACTTGTGATGGATGTTGTACAGGGAACCAACCACTTTAACGGAAAACAGGCGTTAGCATTTTCGAGAGAGCGTCAGAATGTACCAGGAGGAGATAATCAGCGCGGTAAGGATCAGCAGGCGGTAATTACAGCAATGATCAAGAAGATGGTATCTCCGGCAATTTTGACAGGAGCAAATGGAATTCTTAATAGTGTAAGTGGAAATGTTGAAACAAATATGTCTGAAGCTCAGATTCAGGAATTGATTAAAACCCAGCTTTCTGAGAACCCGCAATGGACAATTACATCAATGGCAGCAGATGGAACAGGAGACACTCAGTATTGTTATTCTTATTCCGGTAAGCCTTTATATGTAATGCAACCAAATCAGGAGTCTGTAGACGCGATCAAAGAAGCTATGGATAAA
>OGQZ01003202.1_pt1 | contig 10671 bp, 8 predicted proteins | sample 1553321 | NCBI WGS metagenome assembly OGQZ01 (sample SAMEA2579958, study PRJEB22360) | human gut metagenome | reverse complement strand
AGGAGAAAGAACCTTTCCGGTTGCATTTCGACAGGATGAAGATTCATGGGGTGGAATTGAGCCGTATGCTGCGCATCGGAGTGCCGGCAGGAGTGCAGGGCATGATTTTCTCCATTTCAAATGTGGTGGTACAGTCGTCTATCAACAGCTACGGAGCTGATGCGATTGCCGGTTCGTCGGCTGCGCTCAACTTTGAGTATTATTGCTATTTCATTATTCAGGGATTCAACGGGGCTGCCATCAGCTTCATTGCCCAGAACTATGGGGCCGGAAGAATGGACCGGGTGCATCGGGTGTTCTGGATTTGCATGGGCTCAAGTCTGGCTTTCTGTGCAGCTTTCAACTGGCTTTTTGCCTGGCAGGATGATTTCTTCCTGGGCTTCTTTTCGAATGTGCCGAGGGTGCATCATTTCGGGGCTATCCGCATGCACATTGTGCTGGCCTGTCAGTTTATTGCCAGCAGTTACGAGATTGCCGGTTCGTCGTTGCGCGGCATGGGAAAATCGCTGACTCCGGCCGTGCTCACGGTATTTGGAACCTGCCTGTTGCGTATTGTCTGGGTGTATGGGGTATCGCCGGTGTGGAGAGGATACGATGTGCTGATGATGGTGTATCCGGTGTCGTGGGTGGTTACCGGATTGCTGGTGCTTACGGCCTACTGGTTGTTTATTCGGAAAAAGAGATTGGCTTTGAACTAAAAAGAAATAGCCCCAGTTTACGCTGAGGCTATTTGCTATATAAAGGATGAGTGTGTTTCTTATTCCCACTCGATGGTGGCTGGTGGTTTTGACGAGATATCATAGCAAACGCGGTTCACGCCTTTTACTTTGTTGATAATGTCGTTCGAAACCTTGGCCATGAATTCGTAGGGCAGGTGAGCCCAGTCGGCTGTCATGGCATCGGTACTTGTTACCGCACGCAGTGCTACGGCACGTTCGTAGGTACGTTCGTCGCCCATAACTCCTACGCTCTGTACCGGCAACAGGATTACGCCGGCCTGCCATACCTGATGGTACAGGGAAGTCTCGTTGCCGTTTTCATCTTTTACCTTCCAGTCGCGCAAGCCTTGGATAAAGATGTCGTCGGCATCCTGCAGGATACGTACTTTTTCACGAGTGATGTCGCCCAAGATACGTACAGCCAAGCCCGGACCCGGGAACGGATGACGGGTAATCAGGTGCTCAGGCATACCCAGTTCGCGACCTACGCGGCGTACTTCGTCTTTGAACAGCAGACGCAAAGGTTCGCAGAGTTTCAGGTTCATCTTTTCCGGCAGACCACCTACGTTGTGGTGACTCTTGATAACGGTACCGGTGATAGACAATGACTCGATGCAGTCAGGATAGATGGTACCCTGTGCCAGCCATTTCACATCCTGAATCTTATGTGCTTCTTCATCGAATACGTCGATAAAGCCTTTACCGATAATCTTACGTTTGCGTTCGGGTTCGGTTACACCAGCCAGCTCTGAGAAGAACTTTTCGCTGGCATCTACGCCGATTACGTTCAGACCAAGGCATTCATAGTCGTGCAATACGTTCTTGAATTCGTTCTTGCGAAGCATTCCGTGGTCTACGAAGATACAGGTCAGGTTCTTTCCGATGGCTTTGTTCAGCAATACGGCTGCTACTGATGAGTCAACGCCACCGCTCAGTCCTAACACTACCTTGTCGTTGCCAAGCTGTTGCTTCAGTTCGGCTACTGTGGTTTCAATGAAAGAAGCGGCACTCCAGTCCTGCTTTCCGCCGCAGATGTCTACTACGAAGTTCTTCAGCAGCAAAGTTCCGTCTTCGCTATGGAACACTTCCGGATGGAACTGTACGCCCCAGAGCTTTTCGTTCTTTGCCTGGTAAGCGGCGATGGCTACTTTGTCGGTAGAAGCGATGATTTCAAAGTTGTCGGGGATGGCAGTGATGGTGTCACCGTGGCTCATCCATACCTGAGAGTGTTCGCGGATGCCTTTCAGCAGCGGATTCTGATGGTCGAAAGTTGCCAGGTGTGCACGTCCGTATTCGCGGGTGTTAGCCGGCTCTACCTTTCCTCCGTTGGTGTACGACATGAACTGTGCACCATAGCAGATACCCAGGATAGGATATTTTCCGCGGATGTTGGTTAAATCAACTTTGAAAGCCTTCTCATCATACACTGAGAAAGGACTTCCCGACAAGATTACGCCGATAACCGACGGGTCATCGTGTGGAAACTTGTTGTAAGGAACAATTTCGCAATACATGTTCAGCTCGCGCACACGGCGGCCGATAAGCTGCGTGGTTTGTGAACCGAAGTCAAGAATAATAATTTTTTCCTGCATATTGTGTGTGATGTAAAATGTAATCTATGCGTGCAAAGGTACGCATATTTTTCCTAAATCCGATGTGGCCTTTGATTTTATTTGAGGCTGAAACCTGTCATTTGGAGCTTTGAAAGCTTTATGGTATGCTTTTTTTAAGTTTTATATGTAAATAAGTAAGGAATAAATTTGTACTTTTGTCGCCGTATGAGCAGAATTTTGGCAATAGATTATGGCAGAAAACGCACCGGAATTGCAGTGACCGATCCGATGCAGATTATAGCGAACGGGCTGACTACCGTGCCGACACATGAGCTGATGGATTTTTTACTGAAGTATGTGGCGCAGGAAAAGGTGGAACGCATCGTGGTGGGGCATCCCAAGCAGATGAACAATGAGGACTCCGAAAACATGAAGTATATCAAGCCGTTTGTGGCGCAGCTGAAAAAGAAACTGCCGGACATGCCGGTGGAACTGGTGGACGAACGGTTTACTTCTGTGCTGGCACATCAGGCGATGCTTGACGGCGGACTGAAGAAAAAGGCGCGTCAGGACAAAGCGCTGGTGGACGAAATCAGTGCCACGATTATTCTGCAATCTTATTTGGAATCGAGAAGAATGTAACTTAATAAATTTTTGAATAATATGATTTTACCTATTTATGTATACGGGCAGCCTGTATTGCGTCAGGAGGCTCAAGATATTACGCCAGATTATCCGGGCTTGAAAGAGCTGATTACAAATATGTTTGAAACGATGGACCGTGCCGACGGGGTGGGACTGGCTGCGCCTCAGGTGGGACTTCCTATCCGTGTGGTAGTGGTGAACCTGGATGTACTGTCGGATGATATGCCGGAGTTCAAGGATTTCAAGCGTACGTACATCAATCCGCATATTCTGGAAACAGGCGGTGAGCTGGTTTCGATGGAAGAAGGCTGTCTGAGCTTGCCGGGTATCCACGAAAGTGTGAAGCGTCCGGACAAGATTCACGTGACTTACCTGGATGAAAACATGCAGCCGCACGATGAGTGGGTGGAAGGCTATCTGGCCCGTGTGATGCAGCATGAATTCGACCACCTGGATGGTACCATGTTTATCGATCATTTGTCGGCTTTGCGCAAACAGATGATTCGTGGCAAGCTGAACGGTATGGTGAATGGTAAAGCTCGTTGCTCTTATAAAGTGAAAACAGTGAAATGATCAAAAAAATCCTATACATATTATATATAGGTATGTTTTTCCCGGTGGTTGCCCTGTCGCAGATTAATACGGACAGGGTTATGACCATCGGGAAAAATGCACTTTATTTTGAGGATTATGTCCTCTCTATCCAGTATTTCAATCAGGTAATCGGGGCGAAACCGTATCTGGCTGAGCCGTATTTTTATCGTGGACTGGCCAAGATGAACCTGGATGATTATCAGGGGGCGGAAGCTGACTGTTCGCAGGCGCTGGAACGCAATCCTTTTGTGGTGAATGCGTATCAGATTCGCGGTATTTCCCGTATCCGTCAGCAGAATTATCAGGGGGCTATCCAGGATTACTGTAAGGCCCTGAAGATGGATCCGGAGAATAACAGTCTGTGGCATAACTTAGCTTTGTGCCGGATGCACGAGGAGGAATATGCGCAGGCACGTGCGGATTTGGATACGTTGATTCGTATCTCTCCGCGTTATACGGATGCGTACCTGATGCGTACGGAGGTGTCGTTGAAACAGAAGGATACGCTGCAGGCCATGACGGATGCGGACAAGGCTATCGAGATGGACCGCTATAATCCGGATACATGGTCGTCGCGCGGTATGCTGTTCTTGCAACGCGGAAAGTATAAGGATGCGGAAACGGACTTGACAGAGGCAATTCGTCTGTCGGTGCGTAATGCGGGCGTGTATATCAACCGTGCACTGGCAAGATACCATCAGAATAACCTGAGAGGGGCGATGTCGGATTATGACCTGGCACTGGATGTAGACCGGAACAATTTTATCGGACACTATAACCGTGGTTTGCTTCGTGCACAGGTAGGGGATGACAACCGCGCGATTGAGGATTTTGACTTTGTGCTCAAGATGGAGCCGGACAACCTGATGGCTCGTTTCAACCGGGGCTTGCTGCGCGACCGTACGGGTGATTATCCCGGAGCTATCGAGGACTATTCGGCGGTGCTGGAAGAATATCCCAACTTCTTGGCTGGATACCAGTATCGTGCGCAGGCCAGAAGAAAGGTGGGCGACCTGAAAGGGGCGGATGCCGACGAATTTAAGGTGCTGAAAGCGCAGATTGAAGCGCAGAACGGTACGAAAAAGCAGACGGCTTCGAACGATAAGACGCGTAAGAAATCGGATAAGAACGTGGAAAACTACCGCAAGATTGTGGTGGCCGACAATGATTCGGAGGACGACCGTTACAAGACGGATTACCGTGGAAGGGTGCAGGACAAGAATGTGACGATTTTGCCACAGCCGATGTTTGCCCTGAATTACTACGAGCGTCCGGAAGAGGTAAAGCGTCAGGTCAATTATTATAAAGGTATCGACGACCTGAATGCACGCAGGGTGCTTCCGCATCGTCTGCTGATTACGAATAATGAGGCTTCGTTGTCGGAAGAGCAGGTGAAGCAGCATTTTGCTTCCATTGATGAGCGGACGGCTGCCATTGTGAAGGAACCGGGTAATGTGTTGTATTATTATGCCCGTGCACTCGACTTCTATCTGGTGCAGGACTTTGACAATGCGTTGAAGGACCTGGATGAGGCTATCCGTTGTGACTCTACGTTCTTCCCGGCTTATTTCAGTCGTGCACTGATTTACTACAAACAGTTGGAATACCGCAAGCGCGACCGGAAGTTTGAAGTGGAAACGGTAGAGGAACAGAACCTGCAGGTGCGTTCGTATGATTATAATAAGGTGCGTGAAGATTTGGATCGTGTAATTGAACTGGCTCCCGATTTTGTGTATGCATATTATAACCGGGGTAATATTCTGGCAGTGATGAAAGACTATCGGGCTGCGTTGGTAGATTACAACAAGGCCATTGAACTGGATTCCCGTTTTGCGGATGCCTATTATAATCGCGGACTGACGAATATCTTCTTGGGTAACAACCGCCAGGGTATTCAGGATTTGAGTAAGGCTGGTGAACTGGGAATATTCTCGGCCTACAATATTATCAAGCGATTTACGACAATAGAGGAGAAATAATTGGATGCAATATTTTTCTTTAACTAAAAAGTTTATATTTTTGCGTCTCAATAACAGATTAATACAAAAAGACTATGGTTAAGATAACTTTTCCTGACGGCTCCGTTCGCGAGTATAACGAAGGAGTTACTGGTCTGCAGATTGCAGAAAGCATCAGTTCCCGTCTGGCACAGGATGTATTGGCTTGTGGGGTGAACGGTGAAACTGTGGATTTGAATCGTCCTATCAACGAAGATGCAAACTTCGTTCTTTATAAATGGGAAGACGAACAAGGAAAGCATGCCTTCTGGCATACAAGTGCACACTTGCTGGCTGAGGCATTGCAGGAATTGTATCCGGGCATTCAGTTCGGTATCGGTCCGGCTATCGAAAACGGATTCTATTATGACGTAGATCCGGGTGAGGCTGTGATTAAGGAAGGTGACCTGCCTGCCATTGAAAAGAAAATGGCTGAACTGGCTGCCAAGAAGGAAGAACTGGTTCGCCAGAGCATTTCAAAGGAAGATGCCTTGAAAATGTTCGGCGACAGAGGTGAGACTTACAAGTGTGAGCTGATTTCTGAATTGGAAGATGGTCACATCAGTACATACACTCAGGGTGCGTTTACCGACCTTTGTCGTGGTCCGCACTTGCTGTCTACTGCTCCGATTAAGGCTATTAAGCTGCTGTCAGTAGCTGGTGCTTACTGGAGAGGTCAGGAAGACCGCAAACAGATGACACGTATCTATGGTATCACTTTCCCGAAAAAGAAAATGCTGGATGAATATCTGGTAATGCTGGAAGAAGCCAAGAAACGTGACCACCGTAAGATTGGTAAGGAAATGGATTTGTTCATGTTCTCGGATACAGTCGGTAAGGGACTTCCGATGTGGTTGCCGAAAGGTACTGCCTTGCGTATCCGTCTGCAGGACTTCCTCCGTCGTATCCAGGCACGTTATGACTATCAGGAAGTAATGTGTCCGCCTATCGGTAACAAACTGTTGTATGTGACTTCAGGTCACTATGCAAAATATGGTAAAGATGCATTCCAGCCTATCCATACTCCGGAAGAAGGCGAAGAATACTTCTTGAAACCGATGAACTGTCCGCATCACTGTATGATTTACAAGAACTCTCCGCGTTCTTACCGTGACTTGCCGCTGCGTATTGCTGAATTCGGTACGGTATGTCGTTACGAGCAGAGTGGTGAGTTGCACGGATTGACTCGTGTACGTAGCTTTACACAGGATGATGCGCACATCTTCTGCCGTCCTGACCAGGTGAAAGATGAGTTCCTCCGCGTGATGGACATCATCTCTATCGTGTTCACTTCTATGGGTCTGGAAAACTTTGAAGCACAGATTTCTTTGCGTGACAAGGAAAACCGCGAAAAATACATCGGTAGCGATGAAAACTGGGAAAAAGCAGAACGGGCTATCGTGGAAGCTTGCGAAGAAAAGGGCTTGAAGGCGAAAGTGGAATATGGTGAAGCTGCATTCTACGGTCCGAAACTGGATTTCATGGTGAAGGATGCCATCGGTCGTCGCTGGCAGCTGGGTACCATTCAGGTGGACTACAACCTGCCGGAACGCTTCCAGTTGGAATACATGGGCTCAGATAACCAGAAACATCGTCCGGTAATGATTCACCGTGCTCCGTTCGGTTCAATGGAACGTTTCGTGGCTGTGCTGATTGAACACACTGCCGGCAAGTTCCCGTTGTGGCTGACTCCGGATCAGGTGGCTATCCTGCCTATCTCTGAGAAATTCAATGACTATGCCGATAAGGTACGCATGGAACTGAGAAAGTATGATGTACGTGCATTGGTAGATGACCGTAACGAAAAGATTGGCCGTAAGATTCGCGACAACGAAATGAAACGCATCCCTTACATGCTGATTGTGGGCGAAAAAGAAGCCGAAAATGGTGAAGTTGCCGTACGTAAGCAGGGTGAAGGAGACAAAGGAACCATGAAAATCGAAGAATTTGCAAAAAATATTGCAGAAGAAGTTCATAATATGATAAATAAATGGTAAATTTGCAGCCGTTTGCTGACAGAATCAAAATTCTGCGGCAAACGGACTTTAAAATAAATAATTTATAAATTCAAAAAACAAACAGGAAGACACTATTTTTAATGAAAAATGACACGTTAAAAGGGCAACACCGAATCAACGAACAGATTCGCGCCAAAGAAGTACGTATTGTGGGAGATGATATTGAATCGGCGGTATATCCGATTGCGCAGGCTTTGAAACTTGCGGAAGAACATGAAGCCGACTTGGTCGAAATTTCACCTAACGCAGTTCCTCCAGTTTGTCGAATTATAGATTATTCTAAATTCCTCTATCAGCTGAAAAAACGCGCAAAGGAACAGAAAGCTAAACAGGTGAAGGTAAACGTGAAGGAAATCCGTTTCGGACCTCAGACCGACGAACACGATTACAACTTCAAACTGAAACATGCCATCGGTTTCTTGCAGGATGGAGATAAGGTAAAAGCATATGTGTTCTTTAAAGGACGTTCCATTTTGTTCAAGGAACAGGGAGAAGTGCTCTTGCTCCGTTTTGCCAACGATTTGGAAGACTATGCAAAGGTAGAGCAGATGCCGTTGCTCGAAGGAAAGAGAATGACCATATCATTGTCTCCGAAAAAACCGGGAGCTCCGAAAAAGGCTGCAAAACCAGAACCTGCGAAGGTGGTTGAAACCAAAGAATAAAAAAGAAAGGATCCTGGAATCCTCTTCTTTGGCGAGTTGACGTATTCCAGGATCAAAGATGGTATTGCTACCATGGTTATCATATCAAAGTATCGGTTAGAATGTAAAGAGGATATTTTTAGTAATCAGTGAAGAAGATACCATCTGTCCTGTGTGTGGAAGCCCTCTATGCAAGAGGGATAGGAAGCTGAGAGTACATAAGGAAGCCGGCGGAAAGAAAAGCTGGTTTTCCATCAATCGTCTAAAGTGTACCAATGAAAGCTGCGGGAAACTGCATAATGAGCTTCCTGATTGCATGATTCCATACAAGCATTATGGTTCCGAGATCATTGAGGATGTGATTGACGAGGTAGTAGGTCCGGATGACATAGAAACAGAGAATTATCCCTGTGAAGGAACCATGAAGCACTGGAAATGGTGGATGCTTCACAATGAGGCAAATATCAACGGACAGATGAGATCGATGCTGCATCGTCTCCTGGATTTCGATATAAAGTTCCTGAAATCCGGTGAGTCTTTGCTGAAGGAACTAAAGGAAAGGATAAGCCCCGGGTGGCTCTCAGTAGTTGCCAGGTTTATATATAACTCCGGAGGCCGTATAGAAGCGTATCCGGAGACGTAGGGTTATGCACCTACTTTTGTGTGCTGTCATTTCTATTTTGTAATAAGGTTGTCTCAAAAGGAGGTAATGCTTATGCAAAGTAAGGAAGTAAAGAAATGGCAGGACGAAGAGGCCCTTAGGCGCTATCAGATGATAGCACCGTTGTTAGACGAAGATCTGGATGAAGCAAAAAGGCGGCAGCTTCGGGAAGAGATAGCAGAAAAGTACGGGATATCCAAAAGAAGTCTCTACAGATATGAGGCAAAGTACCGGGAGGAAGCATTTGATGGGCTTCGTCCGATGAACCGTCAAAAGAGACGCAGTCAGGCACTGCCAGAGAATTATGATGAGATCGTGGGAGAAGCAATCCAGCTAAAGCGTGAGGTGCCAAAGAGAAGTGTCCGACAGATTATAAAGATTCTGGAGACAGAAGGCTATGCACCGCCCGGAGTGATTAAAGCGTCAACACTGCAACGGTACCTGTACAATGCAGGGCTGGGTGTGAAGCAGATGAAACGTTATACGGAGAAGAGGGAGACTTCCTCCAGGCGATTCTGCAGACCGCACAGAATGGAACTTTTACAGGGAGACATCAAGTACGGACCGGAAATTCGTCTGCGTGACGGAACACTGATCAAGACCTACCTGTCCTCACTGATCGATGATCATTCCCGATTCATTGTGCAGTCAGAGTTTTATGATAACCAGCGTCAGGAAGTGGTAGAGGATACATTTCATAAGGCAATCTTAAAGTATGGAAAATGTGATGCCTGTTATCTCGATAACGGAACCCAGTACACTTCCAATCAGCTGCATACGGCACTTGCAAGGCTTGGAATCCGCGTTCTTCATGCGAAACCAAGGGCTTGTCAGGCCAAAGGAAAAATTGAAAAGTTCCACCAGAAAGTAGATCAGTTCATCGCCGAAATCCGGGTAGCAAAGGTGCATTCCCTGGAAGAACTGAATCAGAAATGGAAGTACTTTTTGGAACAGGATTACCAGAAGGAAGCCCACGATGGAATCCGGGAGTATTATGAATCCCAGGGAGTGAAGGTGTCTACAGAAGGGATAACACCATTGCAGGAGTTTACAAGAGACACAAAAGGTCTGGTATTTCTGGATACAACAGTTGTAAGCGAAGCTTTCCTTCATCACGAAAGCAGAAAGTTGGATCATGCCGGATGCTTTTCCTTTGGAGACGTGAAGTATGAGACGAGTACAGCCCTTGCGGGTGCAGAAGTGGAAATTGCCTATGACCCGATGAATACGGAAACCATAAAAGTACTGTACCGGGACATGGAACCGGTTATTGCACATCGTGTAAGAATCGATGCCTTTTGTGACAAAGTACCTCCTGTGCCGGTTGGCATGACGGAAATGGTTCCGGAAACATCAAGATTTCTGGATGCATTGGAAAAGAAATATAAAGAAGACCATCATTTAATGGCCAATGCCATTTCTTTTGGTGAGTATGGAAGGGCAGGTGGCAGCCATGTATGAGGAATTCTTTGAAATGATGAACACGCCATTTGCTAGAGATATCCCTACAGACAGGCTGTACAGCTCGAAGCAGATAGAGGATGCCATGGGAAGACTCACTTATGTAGCGGATAGACAGCTGTTTGCGGTAGTGACAGCAGATCCGGGATGTGGAAAGTCGACGCTTATTCGGATGTTCGGAGATAGACTGGCAAAGGATAAATATATGTTGCTGTATCTGTCGGATTCCAAGCTGACACCACGTTGGTTGTATGCAGGACTTCTTGACCAGATGGGACTGGAGGCAAGGTTCTACAGGGGAGATTCAAAGAGACAGTTGCAGAAGGAAATAGAAAACGTCAGGACTGTCCAGAAAAAGAAAGTAGTTTTCGTACTGGATGAG
>OGQZ01003200.1_pt1 | contig 10679 bp, 10 predicted proteins | sample 1553321 | NCBI WGS metagenome assembly OGQZ01 (sample SAMEA2579958, study PRJEB22360) | human gut metagenome | reverse complement strand
AAGCACCGCAACCCATCATGTTTTTCAGGAAGAACACAACGGCTACCAGCATGAAACCAAGAACAATGATGGTAGAATAGATGTTAGAGATGCATTTCCAACGGTTAATCCAGGTGGTATTGTTCCATCCCAGAGTCTGCATTGAGCTCCAGAAACCGTGAGTCAGGTGGAACCACAAAGCAATTAACCAAATGATATACAGTACAAAGAACAATGGGTTAGAGAAAGTCTGCATGATGTAACCATAACCATCAGCTGCATGAAGACCTCCCATCATCGGATTACCGATAATTTCAGCGAACTGCATTTTGTACCAAAAATTCACAAAGTGAAGAGCCAGACCCAGAATTACAATGATACCCAGTACCAACATGTTCTGAGATGCCCATTCCACATTTTTAGGTTTAGCTGTCACAGCATAACGTTCGTGACCACGTGCGGCACGGTTCTGCATAGTCAGCCAAAAAGCGTAGATGATGTGAATCACAAACAAGGCAGCCAATCCAACAGTTGCTACCAGGGCATACCAGTTAGCACCGAGGAATTCGCAAACCATGTTGTATGCCTCGCCTGAGAACAATGCAACAAGGTTCATCGCCATGTGAAATGTCAGAAACAGGACAAGGGCGATACCTGTTACGCTCATCACCACTTTCCTTCCAATAGATGAATTACTTAACCACATAAATGATTGAATTTAAATTATTTAATTGTTAGAACTAAAATTTCTTTTACAATATGTTATTTCTTGTTGCAAAATTAGAAGTTTTCCGCGAGATTACAAGGAATTATGGAAATAATTCTTTAATCTCGTTTAGGGAAATTCATTCCCGGCTTCTCCAGCAGTTCAAGAGCTTTTTTCATACTGTCACTCAAATCATTAATCACTCTGAAATATTCGTTCATATCCCACAGGTCACGGGCGATCAAGGCTTTGAGCTGTGTCTTGATCAACGGAAGAGCAGTCTGAAACTGTTCCTCATTATACTCTGCTCCCATCGTCTTGCCCAATTCGACCAGTTCATCCAGCATCTTGGAAGAAATCTCAAAGTCCTTATAGAAACGGTCAAAGTTCTTATACTTCTTCAACCATTCTGCCCGATGACGGTCAATCAGTTTGATATTCATCTGAACAATTGCTCCCTTATCCCGCAGAGCCAGATAATAGTCTGTGTAACGGGTTGTATCAAGCGGAACAAAATAATCCGGCATGATACCGCCGCCGCCATAGACGGTACGTCCCAGTTTATGGGTCTTATATTTTAAAGAATCCGGGAAATGAATACTGTCTGCACTTAACATTTCTCCCCGGTTATAGCGGTCTATCAGATCTTTGTTGTATTGTTCAATACTTTCATACGGCTTCTGAATACAACGGCCGGAGGGAGTATAATAACGGGCCACTGTCAGACGGATCATAGAACCGTCCGGCAAATCAATGGGTCTCTGGACCAATCCTTTACCAAAAGTCCGGCGTCCGACGATCATTCCACGGTCCCAATCCTGAACGGCACCAGAAACAATTTCACTGGCCGATGCAGAATATTCATCTACCAGAACAACCAGACGTCCGTTTAGGAAGGCTCCATTCCCTTTTGCAAAGAATTCACTCCGAGGATTGCGTCTTCCTTCCGTATAAACAATTAGTTCTTTCTTGCCCAGGAACTGGTCTGCCAGATCAACAGCCGCGTTCAGATAACCGCCACCATTCCCCTGAAGATCCAGAATCAGGTCTTGCATGCCTTGTTGCTTCAGCTTCTGCAAAGCCTCCATAAACTCTTTGCTGGTAGTAGCTGCAAACCGGTTGACACGAATGTATCCGATTCTGCGGTCTACCATATAGGCCGCATCCAGACTGTAAACCGGAATCTTATCACGCTTTACGGTAAATGAAAGCAAATCTTTCACTCCCTTACGCATAATCTTCAGATTGACAACCGTTCCTTTCGGTCCGCGCAAGCGGCGCATCACTTCGTCTGTATTCATCTTCACTCCGGCAATAACCGTATCGTTGACCTGAATAATACGATCACCTGCAAGAATTCCTACTTTTTCAGAGGGGCCTCCGGAAACAGGCTGAATAACAAACAATGTATCCGTCGCCATATTAAACTGGATACCTATACCGTCAAAGTTTCCCTGCAACGGCTCATTCAGACGTTTCACTTCTTCCGGATCCGAATAAGTTGAATGCGGATCCAGCTTTTCCAACATGCTGACAATAGCAGCTTCGACCAGTTCCGGCTCGTCTACTTTATCCACATATAAATTGGCAATGGCAAATTCAGCCAACTGCAGCTTACGTGCCGGAGAATCCAACAATTTGTTTTGCGCCTGCATTCCTCCTGCGGACAAACAGGCCAGCATCACAATTAAACAAGTTCTTATCATGTCTTTCATTTTATTCAATCTTCATTCCTTCAGGCAAGAACGGAGTTACATCTTTGCCATATTGCAGCAGTTCACGAACAATTGTTGAACTGACAGAAGTGAGTTCCGGTTCCGTAAACAACAGGATGGTCTCGATACCGGAAAGTTTCCGATTGATATCAGCAATCGTTTCTTCATATTCAAAATCACGCACCGTACGAATGCCCCGGATAATGAACCCGGCACCACGTTCGCTGGCAAAATCAACCGTCAGGCCGGTATAAGCCTCTACACTGATACGCGGTTCATCCTTAAAAAGATCGCGTATCATCTGCACACGTTTTTCGGTAGGGAACCATGTACGCTTTCCGTCATTCACTCCGATACCGATGATTACCTCGTCCATAAACGTCAAGGCACGTTTCACCACTGAATAATGTCCGATCGTAAAGGGGTCGAACGTCCCCGGAAATATAGCTTTCAACACATCCAGAATTAAATGTTTCTACTCTCTTTCAACCGGCTTTCACACCTTATTATATATTATACGTTGTCCGTTATCAGATCTTCCTCCACTACCAGGTTATCGATAATAAAGTTCTGACGCTCCATTGTATTCTTTCCCATATAAAACTCCAGCAATTCCCGGACGGCGTCCGTCTTACGGAGAGTTACCTGCTCCAGCCGCATATCTTTTCCAATAAAGTTCCGGAACTCATCAGGAGAAATCTCTCCAAGTCCTTTAAATCGCGTAATCTCCGGATTGGGTCCTAACTTCTCAATCGCTGCCACACGTTCTTCATCCGTATAGCAGTAAATGGTTTCATAGACTCCTTTCTTCCGGTTGCGGACACGGAATAACGGCGTCTGAAGAATGTATACATGGCCTTTCTTGATCAGATCAGGGAAGAACTGAAGAAAGAAAGTCATCATCAGCAGACGAATATGCATACCGTCCACATCCGCATCGGTTGCTACAATCACCTTATTATAACGTAACCCGTCCAGTCCATCTTCAATATTCAAAGCGGCTTGCAAGAGGTTGAACTCTTCATTTTCGTACACAACCTTTTTCGTCAGTCCGAACGAGTTCAAAGGCTTACCCCGCAGACTGAATACCGCCTGCGTATTGACATCCCGGCTCTTTGTAATGGAACCGCTTGCTGAGTCTCCCTCTGTGATAAAGATAGAACTTTCTGCCCGTGGATCATCTTCATCATCCTTCTTGCCGGTTTTAACGTCATTCAGATGAATACGGCAATCCCGAAGCTTGCGATTATGCAAGTTTGCTTTCTTGGCCCGTTCACGTGCAATCTTTGTCACACCGGCAATCGCTTTCCGTTCCTTCTCCGATTCCTGAATCTTCTGAAGCAGGACTTCTGCTACATCCGCATGCTTATGGAGATAATTATCAACATTTTCTTTGACAAAGTCCCCAACAAACTTATTGACACTTACCCCCGACAACGGATATGGATTTCCTTCCGAATCCTTCTCCGGTGCCATGGTAAGCGAACCCAGTTTGATCTTGGTCTGACTCTCAAAAGTCGGTTCAATCACATTAATGGCAACGGCAGCTACCAGTCCGTTACGGATATCCTGGAACTCCATGTTCTTGCCGAAAAATTCCTTGATCGTCCGGGCCAGATGTTCCTTGAAAGCACTCTGATGCGTTCCACCCTGAGTGGTATGCTGCCCGTTGACAAAGGAATAATATTCCTCACCGTACTGCGGACTGTGCGTAAAAGCAATCTCAATATCCTCTCCTTTCAGATGGATAATCGGATACAATCCCTGTGAAGTCATGTTATCATTCAGCAGGTCTTCCAGTCCGTTCCGGCTGATAATGCGATGTCCGTTGTAATAAATAGCCAGTCCGGTATTCAGATACGTATAATTACGCAACATGGTTTCGATGAACTCCGGACGGAAATGATAATTCAGGAACAAAGTATTGTCCGGCTCAAAGAAGATATAAGTACCGTTCTCTTCGTCGGTGGAAGAAGTTGTATCGCTTATCAGATTTCCCTGAGTAAATATGGCCTCACGCATCTGACCGTCACGAACACTCCGTGCGACAAAACGAGAACTCAGGGCGTTGACCGCCTTGGCTCCCACACCATTCAGACCGACACTTTTCTTGAAGGCCTTTGTGTCATACTTACCTCCCGTATTCAGCATCGAAACAGCATCCACCAAACTTCCCAACGGAATACCACGACCATAGTCACGCACGGAAACACGCAGGTTATCCTCCATCTGGATATCAATGCGTTTTCCCGCTCCCATTTTAAATTCGTCGATACAGTTGTCCACCACCTCCTTCAACAGGACATAGATTCCGTCTTCAGCTTGTGAGCCGTCTCCCAGGCGTCCGATGTACATACCCGGACGGGTACGCACATGTTCCATGTCACTCAGATGGCGAATGTTCTCCTCTGTATAGGAAACAGGGGTATTCTGTTGTTCATTTATTTCTTCCATGCTCATTGTCGGTAATCAGGCTTAAAATACTTTCTTATAAGCACGACGACGCTTGTGCTGTACCGATTCAAAGGCACTCCACTGCGCCTGTACTTTCTTGTTTACTTCCAGTTCCGGATTGCTCTCACCATACTGGAATCCCATCTGCTGATAAATTGGAACCAGATCATAGAAAAGCAAAGCATTCACGCCCTTACTTTGATACTCCGGTTTCACTCCCACAAGCAGCAGGTCGAGCACTTTAGGTTTCTTGAAGAACAGGGCTTTCAGCAAATGATACCATCCGAAAGGCAGCATCTTTCCTTTGGCTTTCTGCAATGCCTCTGAAAGCGAAGGCATCGAAATACCTACGGCTACCAGTTCGCCTGCTTCATCTTCCACCAGCGATACCATCCGCAGGTCAATTAACGGAAGATAAGTTTTAATATACTGATTGATCTGTCCCTGCGTCATCTTGGAATAACCGTACAGAGGCGCATAAGCTTCATTGATCAGATCAAAGATTTTCTGTCCGTAATTCTTTTCCTTAATCTCACTACGCTTCAGCTTCTTGATCTTCAGCTTATATTTCTGGAGAATAATTTCGGATATGCGTACAAACTTCTCAGGAAGTTTATCGGGTACAGTCAATTTAAATTCCACCCAATCGGCCTCTTTCTCAAAGCCCAGACGCTCCATGTGTTGAGAATAATACGGATAATTGTAAATAGTGGACATCGTACTTAACTGGTCGAAGCCTTCAACCAGCATACCTTCTGCATCGAGATCCGTAAAGCCAAGAGGGCCTACCATTGCTTCCATCCCTCTTTCCTTTCCCCAGGCTTCCACCTGATCAAGCAAAGCTTTCGAAACCTCCGGATCGTCTACAAAGTCAATCCAGCCAAAACGAACTTCCTTTTTGTTCCATGTTTCATTGGCACGACGGTTAATGATGGCGGCCACTCGCCCTACCACCTTGTCGTCCTTATAAGCCAAAAAATAGTCCGCTTCACAAAATTCAAACGCCGCATTCTTCTGCGGGCTGAATGTTCCTAACATATCATCATACAAATCGGGTACAGAATAAGGATTATTCTTATACAACTCGTAATTGAAGCGGATAAATGTTTTCAGCTCTTTTTTATTGCTTACTTTCTTAATGATAATGGCCATCGATTCGTAATACTATGAAATTTCAGGGAGTAAAGATACGATTTTTTATTCGAAGAGCCTGCACTTCTTTTAATTTTCATAAAAACTTGCTGCTTTATACACCTTATATAATAAGAGGTTCATGTCAGGAGGCTATCTCTGGAAAATTTCTTCAAGTAAAAATGCCCAATAAGCCTTATCCAAAACTTTTTTCTTTATTTTTCTCCAGATTACACCGAGAGAAAGAGATACAAGTAATATCAAAAAGACACTTGGTACAGATATATAGCAACAAAAAGAAACAATATAAAGCCAAATAAAAGAGCAGAGCACAATTTTAAAACAAGACAGAATCAAACAAGAAAGTATAGATTCTGTCAGAATCTAAAAATCAGGAATATTTCACCACCTCCCCGGAAATTTTTAATTCTCACCGATTTCAGAACCACTTGTCTTCCGGCAAAGAAAGAATCATTCCTATCACTTCAGCATAATTCCGCTGCCCCGACGAAATACGGTTTCCTTTTAAGTACCAGTTATAGACCACATGCTGTACTGATCCGATCCATGGACTATAACGCTCCGACCAATAACGCTGACCGTCGGCCAGCTGACGAAGGATGGCCGGATGAATAGTTTCCAGCCAGGCTTTCCAGGTTTGTTCAGGAAGAGTCGCCGCCGCATTGGACAACACATACGACAAAAGTCCAAAATAACCGCTGTATCGCACGGCAGGTGATATCGAACGACTGCAAATCTGGTAAGCCCAGAAATTAGCTTCGGCTTCGTTGCTTATGCCTAACAGATGAGACAGCTCATGGGCATAAGTAAACGGATATTGCAAAGGAAGAAGTTCATGGTTAAGATGAGACTCACCGAAAAAAGGTCCCATAAATCCCAAGACACCGACCCCGGAATAAAGAGAATTAAAGAATAAGTATTTTGGATGTTGGAAATCGCGAGGAAGTGCCAGTCCGTAATGTCCCGGAATCTGTGCATAGAGTTTCTTCACTTCAGCCTCCAGATTCATCCGGTCAGGAAACAACAATGCTCTTTCCGATCTTTCTGAATCTGCCAGACAGGAATCATTAAGCGAAATGCCGGAAGCGACCGCATAGGAAGCATTCAACCGGTCGGCATAATTCTGTAAAAAACGACAGAACACCTCTTCTTCATATGGACGTGGTGCAACGTTGGCCCGGAGATAAAAGCTGTCACGATAATAGTTCATTCCCCATCCCCAATAAAACCAGACATAAACCCAAAGCAAAAATTCGGCCTCATATCCCAATATACGTTTCCAGCGAAACTTCCGATGACGGGCCCAAAAAGGAAAAACCACCAGCAGCACCAGAGAAAGAACGACCACCCATTCGTCAAGAGAAAAAGGAACAAGCGAAGCTATTGCAGAAAGGAAAGTGGAAATGGCCGGATACATGCGGCATGCATAAAATTCGCCGGCATGAGGAATGAGCCGGAATGCAAGACTCCCCACAACCAGGACAGCAAGCAAAGACCGGCGGATGACTTGGATTCTCTTCATAGAATATCTATTTATTGAAAGCAAAATTATCTTTTTCTGTTGAAAACACTTATTTTTGTCCGGATAAAGATTATTAACAACAGATAAAATATTATTCATCATGGTCTTGAACTATATCTGGCTTGCCTTTTTCCTGACAGCTTTTGCCGTGGCTTCCGTGCGTCTCATTTTCTTTGGCGACACTACTGTTTTTCCCGATATCATCAATTCAACCTTTGCTTCTTCAAAGACGGCCTTTGAGATTTCACTCGGACTTACCGGCGTTCTCTCCCTCTGGCTGGGCATCATGAAAATCGGCGAAATGGGCGGAGTAGTCAACTGGTTCGCACGAATTCTCAGTCCCCTGTTCAGTAAACTTTTTCCCGATATTCCGAAAGGACATCCTGTCACAGGAAGCATTTTCATGAACCTTGCCGCCAACATGCTGGGGCTGGATAATGCAGCCACCCCACTCGGTCTGAAGGCTATGGAAGGCCTGCAGGAACTCAATCCCCGAAAAGAAACGGCAAGCAATCCGATGATCATGTTTTTAGTCCTGAATACATCCGGACTGACCATTATTCCCATCAGCATCATGGTCTACCGCGCACAGATGGGAGCAGCCCAGCCCACCGACGTATTTGTACCGATCCTGCTGGCAACTTTCTTTTCTACACTGGCAGGAATCATCACCGTCAGTCTTTATCAGCGCATCAATCTGCTGAACCGTACCATTCTTCTTTTTCTGGGTGGAGCCAGCCTGTTCATCGCTGGAATCATCTGGTTCTTCACCACACTCTCACGCCAACAAATTGACACGTATTCCACCACTACTGCCAATGTGTTCCTCTTTGTCATCATCATCGGATTCATCATAGCAGGCATGCGTAAGCGCATCAATGTATACGATGCATTTGTAGAAGGAGCCAAGGAGGGCTTTACCACAGCCGTACGGATCATCCCTTATCTTGTCGCCATCCTGGTGGGCATCGGAGTATTCCGAGCTTCCGGATGCATGGACTACCTGATCCAGGGTGTAGCGAAGTTAACGGAACTCTGTGGCATCAACAGTGATTTTATCGGCGCACTTCCTACTGCTTTGATGAAGCCATTAAGCGGAAGCGGTGCCCGCGGACTGATGGTCGATGCAATGAGTACGTACGGAGCCGACTCGTTTATCGGACGTATGGCCTGTGTTTTCCAGGGATCCACAGATACGACGTTCTACATCCTGGCCGTCTATTTCGGAAGCGTGGGCATCACACGTACCCGTCATGCGGTTCCCTGTGGACTACTTGCCGATCTTGCAGGTGTCCTTGCCGCGATCTTCATCTGCTACCTCTTTTTCGGATAAACAAAGAAGATGCCGCCAAAAATGCGTAACTTTGCAACCACATTTAAATGTATAGACAATTATGATTACTTATCAAACGGAAGGCGTGGATATGCCCGCCATCAAGAAGCGTGAGACTTCGGCCTGGATTAAAGCCGTAGCTGAAACTTACGGAAAGAAGGTCGGTGAAATAGCTTATATCTTTTGCTCGGACGAAAAGATTCTGGAAGTAAACCGCCAGTATCTGCAACACGATTATTACACGGATATCATTACGTTCGACTATTGTGAAGGCAATCGGATTTCCGGTGATCTTTTCATCAGTCTTGACACCGTACGCACCAATGCTGAACAATTCGGTGCCACTTACGAAACAGAGTTGCACCGGGTGATCATTCATGGTATCCTTCACCTTTGCGGAATCAACGACAAAGGGCCGGGCGAGCGTGAAATCATGGAAGCTGCAGAGAACCGTGCCCTTGATATGCTGGCCGATTTCCAATAAAAGAAGCTCCGTTCAATCCCGTTCCCTATTCTGTTTCCGTCTCCCGGCAGGCCGTGCAGATGCTCTCGGTGATGGAGGCGGCGTAGGGGTGGGTGGCATCGATCACCAGATCGAACCGGGTCTCTTGCAGCATCCGGATGATGTCCTCCACCGGGATACGCCCCGCCAGAACCGTGACGTTTTCCGCCTCTGGCAGCAGCGTCTCACCGTACTCCGTTGCCACGCATACCGTGGCCTGTACCGGCTGTCCGGCGAGAAATTCCACCAGCTCCCGCCCTTCGGTGGGGCCGGCAAACACGCAGATATTACACATTTCGGTATCCTCTGGGGGTGATGAGCTGTCCCGCCACCGTCTTTGCCGCACTGTTGCCGATAAACACGGTGCAGAACATATCCACCTCCGCCTCCCGCAGCTCTGCCAGCGTCAGGATGCGGCGGCTCTGCCCGTCGCGGCCGATGTTGCGGACGATGCCGCAGAGTCTGTCCTCCGGCAGACGGCGCAGCAAAATATCGCAGGCGCGCTTTACATGATCCGGTCTGCCGTGGCTGGCCGGGTTATACAGGACGATGGTCAGATCCGCCGCCGCCGCGCAGTCCAAGCGCTTTTCGATGGTCTCCCACGGCGTCAGGCGGTCGCTCAGGCTGATGACGGCAAAGTCGTGCGTCAGCGGCGCGCCCAAAAGCGCCGCAGCGCTGCATGCCGCCGTCAGGCCGGGGACGACCTCGATCTCAGGCTCTTCGCTCTCGCCGCGCAGCTCGTACACGAGCGCCGCCATGCCGTAAATGCCGCTGTCGCCCGAGCAGACCATGGCCGCGGTCTTGCCCGCGCGCGCAAATTCGAGCGCAAGCGCGCAGCGCTTTGCCTCCTGCGTCATGGGCGTTTCATAAAACGCCTTGTCCGGATAGCGCTCCTTCACAAGGTCAACATAAACTCCGTAGCCGACGATGGCATCGCACGATTGCAGCGCGCGGTCGGCGCGGATCGTCATATCCTCATAGCTGCCGGGGCCGATGCCCACCACGATCACTTTACCCAAAGGAAACCTCCCAATGCTCCGCCGCCACGGCGACGGTCACGCCGTCCACCGCAGTCTTTTTCACCAATAATTTCTCCGCGCCGCGCATCGCCGCGCGCTCGCAGACGTTGCCGACGCCCGTCATCTCCTGCACGAAGGGGGAATCCGTAAATTCGCCCGGTACGCTGCGCAATTCCTCTGCCGTGTAAAATACCGTCGGCCAGTTGTGCTTCGCGCAGGCGGCAAGCAGCCCCGCCTCCTGCTGCTTTAAGTCAATGGAATAGACGCCCTTGACCGCGCTTGGATCTAGCTGATGCG
>OGQZ01003190.1_pt1 | contig 10696 bp, 10 predicted proteins | sample 1553321 | NCBI WGS metagenome assembly OGQZ01 (sample SAMEA2579958, study PRJEB22360) | human gut metagenome | reverse complement strand
CGCATTGACGAGTAGTGCGCCGATGACCGCGCCGATGAGCGTCCCACGGCCGCCAACAGCCACCCAGATAACCATCTCGACCGAAAAGGCAATATCGAGCTCTTTCGGCGAGATCATGCCCGCAAAGAGCACGTACATCGCGCCGGCAATGCCCGTGATAATGGCAGAGATGCAATAGACAAACGTCTTATAGCGGCTCGAATCGTATCCTGTGAAGTACGTGCGGTTCTCACCATCGCGGATGGCGATGAGGATCTTGCCGATGCCGCGGCTCATGAACCAAGTGCAGAAAACATACGTTACGACCAGCAATGCCACGGCAACATAATAGAAGGAAACGAGATTCATCGGGTTCTGGAGCTGGATGCCCAAAAGCGTCGTGAAGCCCGTGATGCCATTGCTGCCGCCCGTGTACGCCTGCATGCCGACAAAGATGGTCACGAAAGCCCAGGCCAGTGCCTGCGACAGGATGGAAAAGTAAACGCCCTTGATGCGGTTCTTGAAGGTGGAGAATCCTACAATGAAAGCTAAGAGCAGTGGCAGTGCAATGACCGCAAAGAAGGCGAACGGCGCAGATGCAAACGGCTTCCAGAATGCTGGCAGTTGCGTCAAGCCGCCCGTTACCATGAATTCCGGCAGCGAACTGCCACTGGCCACGAGCTTCAGATGCATCGCCATCGCATACGCGCCTAACCCGAAGAATACACCGTGACCGAGGCTCAGGATGCCAGTATAGCCCCAGATGAGGTCGATGCCGAGTGCCACGATTGCATAGCAGAGGAATTTGCCGAGCAGGGTCAGGCGGAAGAGTGTCAGCACGAATGGCATCGTGAGCAGCGCCAAGACCAAGAGAATGAAGACAAGATTCTTCTTGTCCCGGAACCAATATTTGATACCCAAAGTACAAGGCCTCCTTTCTCAATCATCAAGAGAACGACTGCGCAGAGCGAAAAGCCCCTGTGGCTTTTTCTGCAGGAACAGGATGACGAGGAACAGCACTGCAGCTTTTGCAATAGATGCCGTGCTGCCGAATTCGAAGACTGTCCCTGCCACGCCGATGATCAGTGCCCCCGAGATGCAGCCAATCAGCTTGCCCACACCGCCGAGCACGACGACCATAAAGGTATCGACGATGTAGTTCTGCCCGAGCGTCGGGCCGATGGAGCCGAGCAGCGTCAAGGCGCAGCCCGCGATGCCCGCCAGACCGCTGCCGAGCGCAAACGTCAGGCAGTCAATGCGCTTCGAGCGAATACCTAGGCACTGTGCCATGTCACGGTTCTGGATACAGGCCCGCATCTTGCGGCCAAAGTCCGTATGATAAAGGAAAGCCCAGACGCCGACGAGGCAGGCAAGAACAAGTGCCAGGATGAACAGGCGCTTGTAGGACATCGAGACGCCCAAGAGGGAGATGCTGCCACCGAGGAATGCCGGTGCCACGACATTGACGTTTGGTGCGCCAAAGATACTGCGCGCCAGCTGCTGCAGGATGAGGCTGACGCCCCAGGTTGCAAGCAGGCTGTCGGTTGGCCGACCGTAGAGCCTCCGGATGACAGTGACCTCCAGCGCCATGCCGAAAGCAGCCGCCACGAGGAAGGCAAGTACGATGGAAATGAAGAAATAACCGTCGCCGAGGACAGGCATCAGTAGCCCCTGCACGACATATGTCGTATAGGCACCGACCATGATGAATTCCCCGTGCGCCATATTGATGATGCCCATGAGGCCGAACGTGATGGCCAATCCCAGTGCTGCCAGCAATAGGATGGACGAAAGGCTCAGGCCATTGAATAAGATGGTAAGAATATCCATAAATGCCTCTCTTTTTCATAAATAAGTGCAGGATATGCGCTGCTGATGCCTCGCACCTCCTGCACTTCCCCTACGTCACACGCTTTACTGTGCTTCTGCACTCAGGCCTTTAGCCCAGTCATACGTCTTGAGGAATGGATCCGGCTTGATGGGGTCCGTCGCAAAGACTTCATCGATGAGGCCATTGCTTGTGACCTTGCCGATGCGCACGTATTTGTACAGATGCTGGTTGTCGCCATCAATCTTGACCGTGCCTTCCGGTGCATCGAAGCTGATGCCGCCAGCCGCTGCACGAACCTTGTCGACATCAAAGCTGCCAGCTTTCTCGACGGCAGCCTTCCAGAGGTAAACGGCGTCGTAAGCGGCTTCAATCGGATCATCCGTGACGCGGTCTTCGCCGTATGCTTTCTTATAGGCCGCGACGAACTTCTCGTTGGCCGGCGTCTTGGTCGTCTGGTAATAGTCCCACGAGACGAGGTCGCCAGCGATGTTCTCGGCACCGATGCCCTTGATTTCTTCTTCGGCAATCGAGAACGACATGACCGGGCATGCTTCTGCTGTTACGCCGGCATCTTTCAGCTGCTTGAAGAACGCCACGTTGGAGTCACCGTTCAACGTATTGACGATGACATCGGGGTTGGCGGCCTTGATTTTGCTGATAATCGTCGCGTAATCCGTATATCCCATCGGAGTGTACTCTTCGCCGACAACCTCACCACCCTCTGCGGCGAGCTGCGCCTTGATGATGCGGTTCGCTGTCTGAGGGAATACATAGTCGCTGCCGACGAGGAACATCTTCTTCCTGCCGTTCTTCAGCAAGTACTCGATAGCCGGTACAATCTGCTGATTCGGGGCAGCACCCATGTACATGATGTTTTTCGACTGCTCCATGCCTTCGTACTGGGTCGGGTACCACAGAAGACCGTTCGAGCCCTCCACGACTGGTTTCACTGCCTTGCGCGAAGCACTCGTCCAGCATCCAAAGATGGTCGCAACTTTATCATTCATCAGGAGTTTCTTGGCTTTTTCCGAGAAGATCTGCGGATCCGAGGCACCGTCTTCCTCGACAATCTCGATTTTCTTGCCCAAGACGCCGCCCTGATCATTGATTTCTTGGATAGCGAGTTTCTCGGCATCGCGTACAGACGTCTCACTGATCGCCATCGTACCGCTCAGGGAATGAAGCAGTCCGACTTTTACCGTATCGCCCGAAGCGTTGCTCGTATTGCCGCTCATGGCACTGTCTCCGCCACAGCCCGTGACTAGCAGACTTGAAGCCAGGAGAGAAATTCCCAGCAGTTTTTTCCACATTCTCATATCCACACTTCGCTTTCTTGTTGAACTCATCTATAATTCCAACGGCGGCATTTTCTCGAGAAAATCTGCACCCAGTAAAACGAAGCGGGGCTCATGATCCGTGCCAATGCACTGAATCATGAGCCCCGTTGCTCAACTGGATATGGTCCTATTGTAAGGCTACCTGTATGTTTTGTCAACAGTCTATTGTATGTATACAATAGACAAAATGTTTATTTTTGCACGATATTAGCATAAAAAAACGATTTTTCTCAGCAGCATCTCACTATTCACCCATATTTATCTCATCAGATAAATATCCTGACAAAAATCCGCATGACGTCAGCCAGCCGACACCATGCGGAAATCTCCTAGTATTCAGTTCGTCAGCAGGGCATCCTGCATCTCATCGAGCATCGCCTTTGCCTGCTGCCAAGAATCGTCATGCGTACCCGCAGCAGAGTCGAGGTCATTGCTAGCCTGCTGGAGGAGCGGCCAGATGGCGTGCAAATCATCCTGGCGCAAAAGGCACGCTTCTGCCTGCAGGAGCGTGAAATGCGCGCGCTCAACGGGCGTATTGCTGTCGAGCACCGCCAGAGAGGCGATGATACTGGCCTCGCTGTAGCGCCCGTCATGCATACATTTGCTAAAAAGCATCTCACTCGTATGGAGCGGTGTCTGATGCGCGTGGTTGTCGCGGATGGCGGTCTGCGTGATCCTGTACTGATCATCACTGATGACCGCCATCTCACGATATTTGAGGGCAATACGAGCCTTCAGGGCCGCCTGAGCGCGGACTGCCGAGCTCAGGCCGTTGTCGCCTCCATCTGTCACGACAGAGATAGGGGGTCTCACGGCGTCCCGTGGCTGTGCCGCAGCAGATGACGATGTGCTTCCAAGAGGCAGGCAGACGGCCAGCAATACCAGCACACCGCCTACCACCTTCCCTGCATTCAGCATTCCTTGAAGAGCTCGATGGACTCACCGCACGGGCCTACAGCAAAGGCAATGCGGACCGGGAACGGCGTCTCTGCGGGGATGGTCAGGTCAGTCGGCTCAACGGTGATCTTGTAACCTGCCTCGCGAATGGCCTTGACACAGGCGTCCGTGTCGTCGGTGGCCAGAGCGAAGTGGCGCACGGAGCCTTCGCTGTGGTTCTCGCCGCCCTTGGCAAAGATTTCGATGAGGCCGGCGCCGGTATCGAACATGATGCCAGCTTCCTCACCTTCACCCCAGCTGCGCTTCACGGGCAGGCCGAGGACTTCCTTGTAGAAGTGGATGGCTTCCTGGAATTCCGCCTGGCAGCTGCACTTGAGTGCAGCGTGATGCAATCCTTTGATCAAAGACATAGAAAAGACCTCCTATTCAGATACAACAGTTCTTACAATCTATCTCAACACCGGCAAGCGCTATTACGGTTCCCGGTATTCGACAGCATTCTCCTCACACCAGTCGCGCGCGGCCTGCAGCAAGTAGTCCTGCTTGAAGGCCTCCCAAGCTGGTTTGAGCAGCAGATGGCGGACCTGATGGTGGAAGCGCGTCACGGCACCTGTACCCTGCAGGGCCTCGCGCAGGCGCTCTTTGACGTCCTCGCGCGGTCGTGACTCCGCAAACGCGTGCATCATCGCCGTCTCATCCTCGTCCATGACGTTCGGGATCGGGATGTAGTGCTCCCAGTCCTCTTCCATCGCGAAGGCGTGATGCATGGCCTCTTCCTCGGCCATGTCGTCCGCCATCATGACGACCTTGCCCGCCCGAATGTCCACATAGCCCTGGCGCACATCCGACTGGGCAAAAGCCGCCGCTAAATCCTTTAAATCGACTTTCATGTTTAGGTCACCTTTCGTCTTACGCAATCTCTTGCTCCTATTATAGCAAATTTTAGCAAAAGAAACACCCATGCGTCAGGATATGGATATCCCAGTGCACGGGTGTTGGACATACTCAGTTAGGGTCGAACTTCTTGCTGGCATCCTGCAGGAGATGGTCGCGCAGTTCCTTGGACGCCGCAAAGTAATCGTGGACGGTCTGGCGGTCGTGATGCTCGACGGCTGTTATGACCTCGCCGAGAATGGCCTGCAACTGCCGCAGGTCGCTCGCGATGGCCTCGCCGTTCGTCATGCAGATGTCGGCCCACATGTCGGCATTCGACGAGGCGATGCGCGTCGTGTCGCGGAAGCCGCCGCCGATGAGCTTGATGCAGGATTCGCGGTCGTCGCCCCAGCGTGACGAGTGCGGCGGCTGTGACATGCGGCACGTGGCTGATGACGGACGCGCAGCGGTCGTGCTTGGCGATGTCGAGCGTCGTGAAGTTCGCGCCCGTGTATTTGAGCACGCTCATGAGCTTCTCGTGGGCCTCCGGCGGTGCGCCCGTGTCCTCGACGATGACGTACGCTTTGCCGACGAAGAGGTCCTTCATCGCGGCATCGACGCCGCTCTTCTCGCGGCCCGTCATCGGATGGGCGGCGGTGTAGTAGATATCTGGCGGCAGGATCTTCTGCAGGTGCTGCCAGATGTAGCCTTTCGTGCTGCCCGCATCGGTCAGGATGCAGCCCTTCTTGAGGTACGGCAGGATTTTCTCCACCATCGGCACGATCTGCAGCACAGGCGGGCTCAGGAAGACGATGTCGGCATCGCGGACGACCGCCTCGACGTCGGCAGAAGCGTAGTCGACAGCCCCGAGCTCGACGGCCCGGTCCATCGAGGCCTGATGGCGGCAGAGTCCCGTGATGTAGATGTCCTCGCCGAGCTTGTCCTTGAGGCAGAGCCCAAGCGAACCGCCGATGAGTCCAACGCCGATGATGGCAAGCTTGAGGCGGCTCATAACGTGCGCCCCATGACGTCACAGATCTTGCCGAGCTCGCCCATCAGGGCGTTGAAGTTCTTCGGCGTGAGGCTCTGGTCGCCGTCGGAAAGCGCGACCTCCGGATGCGGGTGTACCTCGATAATCAGGCCGTCGCAGCCAGCGGCGACAGCGGCGCGCGCCATCGGGCGCACCATCTCCCAACGGCCCGTGCCATGGCTCGGGTCGACGATGATCGGCAGATGCGAGAGCTCCTTGATGGCTGCAACGGCGCTGAGGTCGAGCGTATTGCGCGTGAACGTCTCGTACGTGCGGATGCCGCGCTCACAGAGGATGACGTTCTCGTTGCCGCCGGCCATGATGTACTCGGCGCTCATGATCCACTCTTCGATGGTGTTGCAGAGGCCGCGCTTGAGCAGAACGGGCTTGTGCATCTTGCCCACAGCCTTGAGCAGCTGGAAGTTCTGCATATTGCGGGCGCCGATCTGCACCACGTCCACATATTCCTCGAACTCAGGGATGCGTTCCTCGCTCATCAGCTCGGAGACGATGGGCATACCGGTGGCCTCGCGGGCCTTTACCATGTCAAGGATGCCCTCAGTCTCGAGGCCCTGGAAGGAGTAGGGAGAGGTGCGGGGCTTGTAAGCGCCGCCGCGGAAGAGGGTCGCACCGCCGGCCTTGACGCCCTGTGCGATGCGGAGGGCCTGCTCTTCGCTCTCGATGCTGCAGGGGCCGGCCATGACAGCGATCTTCTCCTTGCCGCCGATCTTCACGCCGCCGCAGTCGATGACGGAATCTGCCGGGTGGAAAAGGCGGTTGGCACGCTTATAGGGGGCAGAAACACGGGTCACGTTGTCGATCCAGGGGTTGGCGAGGACGTCGCGCTCGTCGATCTTGGTGGTATCGCCCACGAGGCCGAAGACATTGTAGTCCTTGCCGGTGATGAGGGTGACGTCGAGGCCCTGCTTTTCGAAGCGGTCAACGATTTTCTCGAGTTCTTCCTTCGGGGTACCCTTTTTGGTGGAGATGATCATAAAATTTTTCCTTTCTATCCTTCTTTTCCACGCCCTCTTTGCTCCGCTTTCCAGCAGAAGAGAGTCGATTTTTACATCACTAAATGGGTGTGCGCACTGCCGTCCAGCCGCAGCAGCTGGGCCAGATAGGCGGCAGCGTGGAGATAGCCGCTGATGCCCTCGCCGATGAAGTGGCCCTGACAGCCGAACGAGACGATGTCCGTCTTGCGGAAGGGCTCGTGCTCGTCGGGCTCACTGAGCAGCACTTCCACGGCAGGCACGCCGCAGAGGCGCAGCGCGTCGAGGATGGCGACGCTGTAGTGGGCGTAGCCGCCGGGGTTCAGGATGATGCCGTCGGCCCGGCCTGCGGCAGACTGGATCTCGTCGATGAGGTCGCCCTCGTGGTTGGACTGGAAAAATTCCACTTCCATGCCCATCTGGGTGCAGCACAGCTCGAGGTAATCCAGCAGACCGTTATAATCCAGCTGACCGGCCACGCCCGGCTCGGTGAAGTGCATCATGTTGAGGTTGGGGCCGTTAATGACTAAAAATTTCATCCAGTGCCTCCATTGCGGCGGTCACGGCGTCTTCCACCGTGCCGCTGTTCGGGATAACGGCGTCTGCCGCCGCGAGATACAGGGGGCGGCGCTCCGCCTCCATCTTTTTCAGCGCCTCGGTGCTGGACGAGAGCGGACGTCCGCCGCCCACCGTCAGCGCATCCAGGGGCCGGTCGAGGAAGAGCACGACGCCGTTCTGATGCAGCGCCCGCAGATTCTCGCCCCGCTTGATGATGCCGCCGCCGCAGGAGAGCAGCTGTCGTCCCTCTTTGGCAAAGCGGGCGGTCTGGGCGGATTCCTTCGCACGGAAGCCGTCCTCGCCCTCGGCGGCGAAGATGTCGGGGATGCTGCGGCCATCAACCTTGACGATCTCCTCGTCGAGGTCGATGAACTTTTTGCCCAGCTTTTCGGCCAATGCACGGCCCACGGTAGATTTTCCGCTGGAGGGCATTCCGATGAGGGCCACGTTGAGCATATCGCGGCGGAGTGCGGCAGTAATGCGGCCGATCTCCCCTGCTGCGTCGTCGAACTTTCGGCTGAGGAAGTATTCGGCGGCGTACACGGCCTGCGCCACCAGCATCTCGAGGCCGCCCACAGCCACCGGGACCCCGGCCTCTTCGGCCCGGAGGATGAGTTCTGTCTTATCGGGGTTGTACACCACGTCCAGTACAGCTTCCAGCCCGGGCATTTTTGCCACGTCCAGACTGCACACGCCCACGTTGGGGTACATTCCGGCGGGGGTGGTGTTGATGACGATGTGTGCGCCGCTGAACACAGCCTCTTCATAGGAGAGCTGGCCTTTGGCGGCGTCCGGCGTCCGGCTGACGGTGAGCACTCTGGCCGCACCCTTGTCGCGGGCGACGGCGCTGGTGGTGTTGTGGGTGCCGCCGGTGCCGAGGATGAGGACGGTTTTGCCTGCAAAATCGACGCCGTGGGCGTCGCACAGGTGGGCAAAGCCGAGATAATCGGTGTTGTAGCCGTAGAGCAGACCGTTCTTGTTGACCACAGTGTTCACCGCGCCGATGGCCTTGGCACGGGGGTCGATGTAGGTGCAGTATTCCATCACCAGCCGCTTATAGGGGATGGTGACATTGATGGCCTTGAACTGCCGCCTGGTCAGGAAAGCCCGGGCCTCCTCTTCGGTGGGAAGCGGGCAGAGGTCGTAGTGGTAGCCGCAGAGCATTTCATGGATGATCTTCGAGTAGGAATGGCCCAGTTTCGAGCCGATGAGTCCGTATTCCATCACAGTCCCTCCCTGCGGTAGCTGGTGGGCCGCTCCATCCATGCGGTGCCATAGCGGGCGGTCATCAAATCGCCCACAGCCAGCGCGGCGGCGCAGGTCTGGACGATGGCGGCGCGAGGCACGATGCAGGGGTCATGACGGCCCTGAATGGAGAGGGGCGCGTCCTGCTTTGCAATGTAATCCACCGTCTCCTGCTCTTTGTAGATGCTGGGCGTCGGCTTGACAGCGGTGCGGAAGACGACAGGCATTCCGTTGGTGATGCCGCCGTTGATGCCCGCGTTGTGGTTGGTGGCCGTGACCACCGAATCGCCCTTCATGCGGAAGGCATCGTTGGCCTCAGAGCCTTTCAGGTCGGCGAAGCCGAAGCCGGTGCCGAACTCAATGCCCTTCACGGCAGGCACCGAAAACGCCATGTGGGAAATAAGGCTCTCCACGCTGTCAAAATACGGCTCGCCCACACCGGCGGGCAGGCCGAGAATGGCTGTTTCAAGGATGCCGCCCACGCTGTCGCCCTCCGAACCGGCGGCACGGATGGCCGTTTTCATCGGCTCTTCGACGGAAGCATCCAGCAGGGCGAAGCCCTCGTCCCTGCTTTCCAGCACGCTCACCTGAGCGGCCAGTGCGGCGGCATCGTCCAGCGCAAAGGGCGTATCGGAAATGCCGGCACAGCGGGCGATGTGGGTGGTGATGTCGATGCCGGCGCGGTTCAGCGCACCCAGCACGATGGCACCACCTGCCACCAGCGCGGCAGTGATGCGGCCCGAAAAGTGTCCACCGCCCCGGGCGTCCTGAAAGCCGTGGTATTTGGCGTAGGCGGTATAGTCCGCGTGGCCGGGGCGGAGAAGGTCAGCCGTCTTGGCGTAGTCGCCGCTGCGGGTGTTCTGGTTCTCGATCATCAGGGCGATGGCCGTGCCGGTGGTGTGACCGTTCACGACACCGGAGAGCAGCTGTACGTTATCAGCCTCCACGCGGGGCGTCGAAAGCCCGTCGCCCCGGGCGCGGCGCTTATCCATGCAGGCGGCAATGAATTCCTCATCCACCGGCACACCAGCGGCCATGCCGTCCAGCACACCGCCGATGGCCCTGCCGTGGCTCTCGCCGAAGATGGTCAGCGCCAATGCGCTGCCAAAGGTGTTTTTCATGGCTTTAGTCCTCCATGCCCAGCAGGGGGCGCAGACCCTCCACCGGGATGGTCTCCGCGCGCCAGCAGCCCAGCCCCGGCACCTTGATGACGGTGATCTGGCCGCCCTGTGCCTTTTTGTCGTGGAGCATCTCGGCGTAGACCTTGTCCTTATTGTAGGCGGTACGCAGGGGCAGGCCCAGACGGCGGTAGACCGCACGGACGCGCTTCTGCAGTGCCTTGGACTCGATCATCGGCAGCATCCCCAGAGCCACGCACTCGCCGTGGTAGAGGCCCACGGTGCGGCGTCCCTTGACGCCCTTGACGGCCTCGATGCCGTGGCCGATGGTGTGGCCGAAATTGAGGGCCTTGCGCATTCCATGCTCCGTCTCGTCCTGCTCGACGATGCTCTTTTTGAAACGGAGGCTGCGGTAGATGATCTCGCCGATCTGCTCATCGATGTCGCCCTTTTCAAAAATGGCGAACAGTTCCGGGTCGGCCAGCAGACTGGCCTTCACCGACTCGGCCAGACCGTTGATGTACTGGCGGCGGGGCAGGGTGGCGAGGGTGCTGGGGTCTACGATGACCAGCTTGGGCTGCCAGAAGGAACCGACGATGTTCTTCGTCTCCCCCAGATCCACAGCGGTCTTGCCGCCGATGGAGGAATCGATCATCGAGAGGGTGGTGGTGGGGCAGTTGATGAAGTCGATGCCGCGCATATAGATGGAAGCGGCAAAACCCGCCAGATCGCCCACAACGCCGCCGCCGACGGCGATGACGAGGTCGCCGCGGCCCATGTTGAACTCCAGCATCTGGCGCAGGACGCTTTCGAGGATCTTCATGCTCTTGCTGGCC
>OGQZ01003183.1_pt1 | contig 10708 bp, 9 predicted proteins | sample 1553321 | NCBI WGS metagenome assembly OGQZ01 (sample SAMEA2579958, study PRJEB22360) | human gut metagenome | reverse complement strand
CTTCCAATGCCGATACAAACGGCTGGTCAATGTTATGAAGAAGAACAACTGCATTCATATCCTGCTCACGGAACATCTTCACATACTGGCTCTGCTGCTGCAAATCGGTAACATAGTAAACAGTCTTCTTCGGTGCCTCTGTCTCTTCTGAAGATTTCTCATCCTCTTTGCCTTCTTCAACCACTTCAGCCTCTACTTCCGGCTCCGGAATTGTCTCCAAATACTCTTTTAATGTACTGTATTTGTCGTCTAAGTCTTTGAACAAAACATAATCTTTAATTTTCTCTTTGAACTTCTCATCTTTCAAGCAGCCAAATTTGATAAACGGGCTGATATCATCCCAATATTTCTCGTAATTCTCGCGGTCTGTTTTGCACATACCGGAAAGTTTATCTGCCACTTTTTTCGTAATATAATCCGAAATCTTCTTTACAAATCCGTCATTCTGCAAAGCACTTCGGCTTACGTTCAATGGCAAATCCGGGCAGTCAATAACGCCTTTCAACAACATCAGAAATTCCGGAATTACTTCCTTAATATTATCCGCAATAAATACCTGATTGTTGTATAACTTAATCATACCTTCAACATTCTCATACTCCAAGTTTACTTTCGGGAAGTACAAGATACCTTTTAAGTTAAACGGATAATCCATATTCAAGTGAATCCAGAACAACGGCTCACGGTAATCATTAAATACTTTACGGTAAAATGTCTTGTATTCCTCTTCGGTACACTCATTTGGATGTTTTGCCCAAAGTGGGTGCGTATCACTAATGGATACCGGACGTTTCAAAATTTTGGTCTTTTTAACCGGCTCTTTTGCTTCTTCGCCCTCTTTTTTGTCATCCTCTTTTGGCTCTTCCACAATTTCCTCAATAACCGTATCTTCCTCTGTCACTTCCTCGCTCGGAATTGTCTCATACTCCGGCTCAGCATTTGCCTTTGTGAGGAAAATTTCAACCGGCATAAAGGAACAATATTTATCAAGCACCTCACGAACACGGTATTCGTTGGCAAACTCGTAACTGTCCTCATTTAAATGCAGGATAATCCGGGTACCTACTGTATCTTTATCGGATGGTCCCATCTCGAACGTCAAACCACCGTCAGACTCCCAATGAACCGCTTCCGAACCTTCTTTATAAGAAAGGGTATGAATTTCTGCAGAGTCCGCTACCATAAATACAGAGTAAAAGCCAAGACCAAAATGTCCGATAATCTGCTCTTCATTTGCTTTATCTTTATATTTTTCCAAGAAATCAGCAGCACCGGAAAATGCGATCTGGCAGATGTATTCCTCGACTTCGTCTGCCGTCATACCAAGTCCATTATCGGTAAACGTAATTGTTTTATCTTCCGGATTTACTTCCACCTCAATTTTAGCTTTGTAATCATCTGGCAGAGAGGCCTCACTCATAAGGTCTAATTTTTTCAATTTCGTAATCGCATCACAAGCATTACTTACAACTTCACGGATAAAAATATCATGGTCTGAATACAACCATTTCTTAATAATCGGGAATATGTTTTCTGAATTAATCGCTAAATTTCCTTGTTCATTCGTCATGTTATCAACCTCCAATTAGTAATTCAATCTTGTTCTAACAGATATGATAACGCTGTCACAATCGAATGTCAAGAAAAATTTAGCACTCATTCAAGTTGAGTGCTAACAATTTCATGTTTCTTTATAAATTGCAGACAATTGTCATCCCACGCTTCTTGCCCTTTTTTATCCAGAGAAAACTCCTTTTGCATATATCCGGTCACAAACTGAAGTTTTTCCTTTTCATAGCGGATTTGAATCGATCCAACATCTCCATTTGGCATGTAATGACAAAAATCAAACAACATCTTCTGTGGCACTTTATTTCCTTTTATCCACGAAAAAACAAATATTTTCATCATATTCCATGTAACCAGACCGGTTTCATCTGTCCGTTTTTCATCACTGTCAAACCAATCATCAAAACATCTGCCGTCAATATGAAACGTGGCAAATGTTGTCACCTCGCAGGAACGCAGATGAAACCGGTCAAACATACTGCCCTGAAACATATGCTGCATAAATTCTTTTACGCTGTCAATTTCCAATACAATCATTTCGTATATTATCCTTCCTAACTGCTCATACTAGCATTGTTACAAAGTAACCTAAATTCACCGATATGGTGAAAGAATGGAGGCAGATTATGCGTGCAGATGAGCAAACTTACCGCGATGTAGCCAAAAACTGTAGTGCCTATGAAGTCAAGGACTGCTGTAGCTGCAGCAACAAATCCGGCAATGTCAATGTTTCCTGCGTAACATGTAAACATTTTACGTCTGACAAACATTGTTCTTTGGACTTGTTCGATCCAATCGTGGAAAACCACAATCTTTAGGCATTTTTATGCCCTTTTGCCGGGATTTTCTTCTTATCGGAAGTCCCGGCAGTTTTTTTTACCGGTACATTCTCAAAAACAGCAATTGAGCGCGGCGCCAGCTCATATTTCTTTCCATCCACTGCCATTTCCATAGTATTTGAAGTATCAAATACCCGTTTCCATTCTTTATTTTTTTCAATTTCCGGGAGATAAAATACATGTGGCTCCCAGTGAAAATTAAATGCAAAATACAAGGGAATGACTGGTTCTGCATCAGTTACTATTCCTGCACTAAAAGCAGGTCAATTCGGTGCAAAAGAAGTTACTATTATCTTAAGCGAGAATTTCTTTGCATAATAAGAAAACCTCGCATTCCACGGCTCTACTCCGTGACAGGATACATCCGGCGCACCAAGCCCCTCAGAATCCATACCGGTCAGATACCGTCTGCTCTGATAGAGAGGATGGTTCTTGCGAAACTCAATCAACTTTTTTACATAGGAAAATAATTCTTTATTTTTCTCTAACAAACTCCAGTCAAGCCATGTAATCGCATTATCCTGACAATATGCATTATTATTTCCTTTTTGTGTATTTCCAAATTCATCTCCCGAAAGAATTCTCGGCGATGCCATACCAAGCATAAGCATAAGAAATGCATTTCGTTCCTGACTGGAGCGTTTTTCACGGACTTCTTTTTTTCTCGAAGGTCCTTCTGCCCCACAATTCCAGCTGTAATTATACTCTGTTCCATCGAGATTCTTTTCTCCGTTTGCCTCGTTATGCTTCACATCATAAGACACCAAATCCCGCAGAGTAAATCCGTTATGTCCGGTAATCGAGTGAACCATAGCAACTCCTTTTTTCTGCTCGCGGAATTGATAATAAAAATCCTCAACCTGTCCTTCATCACTTTTTAGAAAACGTCTTGCCGTCACCAAAAAACGGTCATTCATCTCGCAGAACATTTCCTGACCGGCTTCATAGCCACATTCATCCCAGTGATAACCAAATAATTTCAAATGAGATAGAACCGGGTCCTGTCGTAGCCATTCAACTGACACACACTCCTGATTAAACCGAAAACCATCGATATGAAAACGCAGTGCATAATACCGCATACAAGTCAGCATAAATTCAGGCGACACATCCTTAAAATAAAAATCCATCACCACGTTCATCCCCTGTGAATGAACTGCTTTAATCAGCTTCTGAAACTCCTTTGCCTGTTCACCCTTTTTTGCTGCATAACCGGCCTTCGGAGCAAAATAAAACGCATCCTCTGTATAGCCCCAGTAATTAACTTTCTTTAAATCCACGCCATTTTCATCATGCATACATTCATTAAAATCATATGCCGGCATGAGTAACAGCGTATTTACCCCTAAATCTTTCAAATAAGAAAGCTTTTCCTCCATACCGGAAAATGTACCCGGATTTTTTACATTTGACGACTTATGTTTCGTAAATCCACGGACGTGGCATTGATATAAAATCATATCACGCGCCGGAATCTTTTTCCAATTTTCTCCTGTCCAGTCAAAATCCTGAAAATCAAAACAAGCTCTCACTTTTCCCTGACGTCTGCCAAAGTACTCTCTTCCGGTAATCATTCTGGCATAAGAATCGCAAAAAGTTTCACCATCTGCCACAAAAAAATAAGGCATTCCCTGAAGCCTGTCTGCCAAATTCTCCGCTTGTAAGACAACTGTAAAATAATCTTCCATCCCGCATATTTTCGCCGGATACATCGGAAACAGTTTCCGCTTCCCCTCTGCTATGACTGCCAACTGACATTTCTTCGCTTTCGGCCGCCAGACAGAAACCAAAACCTCATTTTCATTCTGTTTTCTGACACCGCATGAAAACTCCTGCTGCATCTCATATGGTCTTGTCTTTATCATCTCGAATAATGTCATGCAATCCTTCCTCCATAATTTCTAAAACAATTCGTCCAATTCAAGAACTTTTCTTTTATTATACCGAAAAAGAGTGGAAGTAACAAGAAAAATATGATAAAATAGAAGTCGACACAAATAATCTACAAATTTGGGAAAGGAGATTTTTTATGTTATTAGACAGAGAATACAAAGTACCTTCCAAAACGAACAGCAAAATTAATTTAAAAGTCGTTCCGGGACATTTTGCAACGACATCTTCACACATTAATTTTTATATGGATATGACTACCTTAAAAGTTCGCCAAAAGGAAGCTTATGAAGTAGCAAGAGAAATGGCAAAAGAATACCAGTACAGCAAACCGATTGACACCATCGTATGTATGGACGGCTGTGAAATCATCGGTGCCTGCTTAGCAGAAGAACTGAACAAAAACGGTATTATGTCATTAAACCAGCATGACAGTCTGTATGTCATTACACCGGAGTTTGACGGAAACGGACAGATGATTTTCCGCGACAACTTACAGCCGATGGTAAGAGGAAAGAACATACTTCTTCTTTTAGCATCCGCAACAACCGGACGTACCATTGCCAGAAGCCTGGAGTGTATTCAGTACTACGGCGGTATCATTCAAGGCATTTCAGCAATTTTCAGCGCAGCAAAAGAAATTTACGGTGAACCTGTCCACTGCATCTTCTCAACAGAGGATTTGCCGGACTATAACACCTTTACACCAAGTGAATGTCCACACTGCAAAAACAAAGAAAAAATTGATGCGATTGTAAATGGATTCGGATATTCCGAATTGTAAATCGTACATAATAAAAAACGGTAAATCAACGGAACTGTATGGTTTCGATGATTTACCGTTTTTTTGCTATTTCAACTGTTTCAATATTTCAAGCAAATATTCCCACGTTCGTTTCACACTTTCCACATCCATACTCTCTTTCGGCGTGTGGATATCTTTCATATCCGGTCCAAACGAGACACAGTCAAGTTCCGGTATCTTTCCGGCAAAAATACCACATTCTACACCTGCATGAAGTGCCTCCACAATAGGTTCTCTGCCATATTGCTCTTCAAATATCCGGCACATCAAATCACGCAGCGGTGAATTTTCCAGATACTCCCATGCCGGATAATCTCCATTTGTGGTAACCGTGCCGCCTAATGTTTTTGTCAGACAGGCAATCTGGTCAAGCAGCGCCCGCTTTTCCGACTCCACACTGCTTCGCACCGAAAATGACAGTAAAACATGGTCTCTCTCCGTCTTCATAATTCCTAAATTTAACGAAGTCTGAACAAGTCCTTTCATTTGAAAACTCATCTTCTGAATTCCTCCCGGCAGACAAAGAAGGGCGGTAATCACCTTATCCGCAGAATCTTTCGTCATTGCCAATTCTTTTTCTACGATTGTAGTCTTCTTTGCTTCCACCAAAATCATAGGGTCTGTTTCCAAAAACTCATGTTTTATTTCGGCGGAAATCTCCGCAATCTTTGTATTGATTTCTGACTGCCGTTTTTCCGGACATACAATAACTGCTTCTGCCTGTCTCGGAATGGCATTATCTTTCAATCCACCATTTAAGGAGCACAGAGAAAATGGAATTTCTTTATGCAGTTCATAGAGAACCCTTCCCATTATCTGACAGGCATTGGCGCGCCCCTTATCAATTTCAACACCGGAATGGCCTCCCATTAAACCACTGACAGAAATAACGTATTTCTCCCCATCGCCTGTCTCAAAGGAAAGTGGAAGTTCCACCTGCGCTGTCACACCGCCGGCACAGCTGACTAACAAATGCCCCTCATCTTCGGAATCCAAATTCAACATCGTTTTTGCACGAAGAGGTGAAGTATCCAAAGCTGTGGCACCTAACATTCCGATTTCTTCATCTACCGTAAGCACAATCTCCAACGGCGGGTGTGGATATTCATCCGTCTCCAATAAAGCAAGAGCATACGCAACGGCAATACCGTCATCTCCGCCAAGCGTTGTTTTTTCTGCTGTCACAATGCCATCTTCCACCTGCAGACAAAGTCCATCCGTCTCAAAATCAATGTCACAGCCCTCTTCTTTTTCACAGACCATATCCAAATGCCCCTGCAGCATAACCGGAGCCGAATTCTCATATCCTTTTATGCCGTCTTTCCATATTATCACATTGTTATATTCATCCTGCAAATAAGTAAGGTGATGCTCTTTTGCAAAAGAAACACAATAATCACTGATTTTTTTCGTATTTCCCGAACCATGCGGTATGCCACAGATTTCTTCAAAATAATGCATCACACGTGCCGGTTCTAATGCTCCCAAAACACTCATTGTCAATTCCTCCTTGCTCTGTGTAAACTTTTTTCACTTCTATTGTATGAATCCACATTCTCCGTGTCAAGCAATTGTAATTTACCCAAAAAGGTGCTAAACTATGTTTATTAACTTTGCAAAGAATGGAGATTATGATGCTATGAAACATTTAGAACTTGGCTTTGTCGGATTTGGACTCATTGGCGGTTCCATCGCAAGATCACTCAAAAAACAAAATGAGGATGTGTCCGTACACGTCTATTCCAGAAGAAAAAATCCGGCACTTGATGAGGGCATGACAGAGGGGGTCATTGATTCTATCTGGTATGAAATTGATGAGCGTTTTTCCACCTGCGACATCATTTTTCTCTGTGCGCCGGTTCTAAAAAATACAGACTATCTGTCCGTCTTAAAACCGCTGTTGAAACCCGGCTGCATCCTTACCGATGTCGGAAGTGTAAAGGGAAATATCTGTAAAAAGGCAGCCGAACTTGGACTTAGCCGCCAGTTTATCGGCGGACACCCAATGGCCGGTTCTGAAAAAACGGGGTATGAAAATTCCACCGATATTTTATTGGAAAATGCATACTATTTACTGACACCATTTGAGGAAACACCCATAGAAAACTTATCTCTGTTAAAAGAATTGGTGGCAAAAACCGGTGCAAACTGTGTCGTTTTATCACCATCGGAACACGATAAAATCACTGCTGCCATCAGCCATGTGCCACACATTATCGCCGTTTCCCTGGTTAATATGGTTCGCACAAGTGACAACGAGGAACAGACTATGAAAGCGTTTGCCGCCGGCGGTTTCAAAGATATTACAAGAATTGCCTCGTCCTCTCCACAAATGTGGCAGGATATTTGCTTAGCAAACAGCGAAAGCATTGATTATTTTCTCTCCCATTTTGAAAAGCAGATTGAAGATTTCCGCCACATGATAGCAGAAAAAGACGGTGCTTCCATTCAGGATGAATTTCACACAGCAGGCGACTACAGGGATTCCATCCCGGCAAAGAAAAGCAGTGTAATTGCCCGTTCGTATGATTTATTCATAAACATCGATGACCGTGCCGGCGCCATTGCCACAATCGCCACGATTCTGTCCGTGAACGGCATCAGCATCAAAAATATCGGCATCATTCATAACCGTGAATATGTAGATGGTGTTATGAAACTGGAACTTTACAAAGAAGATGATGAGAAAAAAGCAAGAGAGCTTTTAATCCAGAATCGATATGATATTGTGGATAGGGATTAACACCTATCCACAAAAATAAGTAATTGCCTGCGGATGATTTTGAATCACCGCTTTTTTATGTTTTCCACCATTTTCCCCATCCAGCGTATACGCTAACGCTTCCTTACAACTGATTTCCACATGGGAACTGTGTATCACCTTCACCTGCGAATTTGCTTTTCCGTGCAGTAAAAATGCCATTACCTGATTCAACTCAATCGGATTTTTCGGTGTTTTCACAAAAATCCCATCAAGCAGACCATCTTTTAAACTGACACTGTTTTTCTTATATAATTTTAATCCTGCTACCGATTTTGCATTTGTCACCATACCAAGAATACAATCCTGCTCCCAAGTTTCCAAATCTGTCTGCACCTTTATATGATAACTTTTGGTTTTTCCCAACTTTACCGCACCATCTAAAATATAGGCCGTCTTTCCAAACAAGTTTTTCGTCGCCTGTGGTGTTTCATAAGAAACCGAGGTAAAAGCTCCAAATGCCGCTACATAAGAAAAGAAATTACCGTTCATGTCCCCGACATCATAAGCACTCTTTTTGTCCCCCACCGCAATCTGTGCACAGGGAATCACTCGTTTTGGCAGCCTGATACTATTTGCAAAATCATTCACCGTTCCGGTTGGAATATAACCACAGGCCGGACGCATATCGGGTGGCAGAGTCATCAATCCATGAATCACCTCATGCAGTGTACCATCGCCGCCGCTGCATATCACACGGTCACAGCCGATTCCCTTTTGTATAATATATTCGGCTGCATCTCCAGCCTTCTGTGTTGCCGCAATCGAAACATCCCACTGTCTTTTCATCATCATATCTATGATATCAGCAAGTTTGTTCCGCAAAGTCCCCTTTCCGGCACGCGGATTATAAACGAATAATACCTTTTCTTTTTCCATAAAAATCCCTCACTAGTCGTCCAATATAATCATCGCATCTCCAAACGAGAAGAACCGGTATCTCTCCTGCACTGCTTCTTCGTACACACGCATAACCTGCTCTTTTCCTGCAAGTGCAGAAACAAGCATTAAAAGCGTTGATTCCGGCAAATGAAAATTCGTAATCAGCACATCCATCATTTTGAAAGAATAGCCCGGATAAATGAAAATATCGGTATCGCCCTGTCCCGGCTTAAGCACACCATTTTCATCGGCAGCCGACTCAATCGTCCGGCAGCTTGTCGTTCCCACGCAGACAATCCGTCCACCGGCTTGTTTTGCCTTGTTAATTTTATCTGCCTCTTCTTTTGTCACCTGATAAAATTCAGTATGCATATGGTGTTTCGACACATCATCCACTTTTACCGGTCTGAAAGTACCAAGCCCGACATGAAGCGTAACATTTGCTACAAGTACTCCTTTTTCCTCTAATTTTTGAAAAAGTTCCTCCGTAAAATGGAGCCCTGCCGTTGGGGCTGCTGCCGACCCTTCGTATTTTGCATAAACGGTCTGATAACGGTTCTTATCTTTCAATGTATGCGTAATATAAGGCGGAAGCGGCATCTGTCCGAGTTGATCTAAAATCTCTTCAAAAATCCCCTCATATCGAAACTGAATCAAACGGTTCCCATCCTCTTTGACATCGATAATTTCTCCTGTCAAAATTCCATCCCCAAAAGAAATCACAGCTCCTTTACGCGCTTTTTTTCCCGGTTTTCTTTATTGTCTACATTTACTCCGATAACCTTTCCGTTATAGAAAGTGGAAATATCTTTGAAAATGGTATGTCCCACAATAATGTGTTTTGCCTTATAACGGTCCATAAGCATTTCTAGGGAGTCTTTTACCAGCGGATTGTATTTGACATCGGTGCGTACCAGTCCGCGATACCAGATGGGCCCGCTGTTTCCATACAGGAAGGCTGTGAGTGGAGAAAGCGCTTTACGTTCTTTTTTCGTCATAAATAGTCCTTTGCTCATTTCTTCATTGACAGTGGGGATGCTCAAGTTCTTGTCATAGAAGTCTTTGCCCAGTCCGGCATGTACATATAGGTCGTTACCTATCATTTGCATGGTGTTACGGGTTCCCAACCATCTGCCCAGTTCGGTATCAGGACCGAATAGCCGGGGGTACTTCATCTTTAGTTTTTCAGCCAATATTTTATATTTTTCTTTGGTGTATCGGAGGTCATTGGCCAGTACCATCGGTTCATGATTTCCCAGCATGAACGATACGTGTCCTCCGGCTTTGGCTGCTTCCTCTTCCAGTTTGTAGAATAGCCAGAAGATTTGCGGTACATCTTTTCCTCTGTCAAAAATATCACCGATAATCATCAGATGGTTTTTCCCGAAGCTCCATTTGTAGTCTTTATCAATGATATGGTTGCCTTGTAACAGGCTGATTACACAGTCCAGCCTTCCATGAGGGTCGGACATGACAAAAACTTTGTCTGCCTGGGGATAATTCCATCCGGGACGTTTTACCGGGTGTAGTTTTACATCAAATGGAAACCTGCCTTTGTGGTCTGTCACATGCAGGGTAAAGTTTTGAGGTAATGTGGTATAAGTGGTATCAATGATATTCCCTTTCTTATCTACATTGATTACTCTGGTTTGGCCGTCAGGCTGATACAATACGTATGGACCGTCGGCTGTTAATTCTTCTTTTTTCTCTTTGTCTTTCTTCTTGTCTTTGAAATCAAGAGTTCCGGCACTAAGGCCGGAACTGATGAATGCGAGGGTAAATGCAAGAAGAAAGTAGTTGATAAAATTAGTCTTGCTTGTCATCGATTTGATTTAATATTAAAATTATAAATTTATAGGACATCTATTAATAATGTTCAGTAATGGGGCCTTCTCTATCATCTATTTCTTCTATATTGCTTGTTCCTTCTATAATATCTCCAGTTGCAAAATATTTTGAGAA
>OGQZ01003179.1_pt1 | contig 10719 bp, 14 predicted proteins | sample 1553321 | NCBI WGS metagenome assembly OGQZ01 (sample SAMEA2579958, study PRJEB22360) | human gut metagenome | reverse complement strand
TTTATTTGAATGGAGATAAAAAAGTTCCTGCTATTGAGTATGAGATTTGGGGAGACCAAGCAAAAGATTTTGTAAAGAAAATGGAAGCCGGCTTATTCATTATGCAACCTGATACGGAACTTGCTGGTGCTTTTACATTAGTTGCTCCAGTTATTGCAAACGTTCAAACGAAAACCAAAGGACACAATGACGGAACGATTGTTTTACCAGCTACTTTGAAAAACTCTAAAGGGCAAGATATAAAAGTAACAGCGGTAATTAAAGATGTAAAAGGAAATGTTGCAACAAACAACGAACTTGCTCCTAACGTTTATATCGTTACATTCTCCGCTGAAGGTTATGCAGATGTTTCAGTAGGTGTTGCTGTAACAGATAAACCCTAGCGCGCCCGACGGGGCTGACCACGTAGCCTTTGCGTATAGCGCAGATGGAAAAGATAGATTTATGACCGTTTACCCTAACTTGAATTTGTTAAAAAACACGAGAACGACATCGGCAACTTCAACTTCATCAGCTTGGGATACTTTATTTAATTCCAGCCAAATATATGACTCTGCAATTAAGTCTAAAACTGGAGTTTCAGCAATGAACTTTAGTTTTAACGTTTATATACCGTTGAATGCTATGGTTGGAAGTTCACTTGGTATCCAACTTAAAGGTCAAAATTCTCAAGCTCATGGAAATGTTGGAACTAATGATTACAACACAATTACCAGTGACCACTGGCATAATATTGAACAAAGTGATTTAGGTAAAACAATTCGTATAAGCATTCCGGTACTAAAAGGGGATAAATATAGAACTTTTGATACTGCTCTAGCTGATACTGATAGCGTTACTGTTAGACAAGGTTCAGATACACCGGAATTTGTATATTCTAAATTGAAACTTGAAATAGGTTCAACCGATACACCTTGGATTCCCTCATCTAGTGAAGTAACAGCCGAAGATTATCCAAGCTATATCGGAACATATACTGATAATAACTCCAATGAACAAAGTACAGACCCAGAAAAATATACTTGGAAAAAAATAGAATAAGTAAAGGAATATAAAATAAAATGGCAAAACAATTGAGTACAGCACGTAAATTTAAAATGATTACAGGTAAAGACCTTTTCCAGCAACAAAAAGCAATGGATACAGAGCTTAAAAAAGAAGACGGAGAAATTACTGATGTAATGGAGTTCGTTCAATATGGTCTATACTTAGCTCTTTTTCAAGATAACATTGTAAAAGCTAAAAGTGACTTCTCTGACTTCCGTTCTAACTTTGAGTTCGATACTGCCGGTAAAGGACTTAAAGAACTGGTCGAACTGTGGCAGAAAGAAATTTAATGAGCTGAAAGGACTGTAAATGATTTTAAAACATGCTATTAAATATTTAGAACTAACTGGTTCAGACTTTATTACAGATTTAAAAGACTTTGCAGACTTACAAAATTCTTTTGTCGCTGGATATATTCCTGATGACTTTACAGAGCGAATGGAGAGCTTTACAGACAAGTTGTTGATACTTTGGGTAGATTGTAACGGAGGACTGCAAAACGCCTTAGACGATAAAACAGAGCTTCCTACAACTAACGAGTTAATCAATATCTTCTGTAAAACTGTTTTTATTCAAGAAAAAGAGGAAACGGAAGACGAAATGGTCTTCTTTTCTTCTAGTTCATTGATTAAGAAAAAGAAAGATACTGTAAGGGAAAATAAAACTTTAGAACTTTTGACTATTTTAGGCAATAACGAAATTGATATAACACAGTTCATGGAAATGGAACTAGAACTTGTTTATAAAATAATTGAACTTATTGCAGAGAAGAAGAAAGAGGAAAAAGAAAAAGAGAAAAGGCGCAAGAGAAAGGGTATGTAATGGCAAGTAATGCAACGTTTGAGGTCGAGATATATGGTAATACCACGAAGTTCGAGAACTCACTTAAAGGCGTTAATACCGCAATGTCAGGGCTTAGAGGAGAAGCTAAAAACTTACGTGAAGCTCTAAAACTTGACCCAACAAATACCAGTAAAATGGCACAATTGCAGAAGAACTTACAAACGCAGTTGGGCTTATCACGTGACAAAGCAACAAAATTAAAAGAAGAACTTTCTACGGTTGACAAAGGGACGTCAGCAGGTCAAAAGAAATGGCTACAACTTACTAGAGATTTAGGCACAGCAGAAACACAAGCTAATAGGCTAGAGGGCGAAATAAAGCAAGTAGAGGGCGCTATTAGTTCAGGCTCTTGGGACATTGACGCTAAAATGGACACTAAAGGCGTTAATAGCGGAATTGATGGCATGAAGTCACGCTTTAGCGGTCTTAGAGAAATTGCTGTAGGTGTATTTAGGCAAATTGGTGCAAGTGCTGTTAGTGCTGTTAGCAATGGCTTAAAAGGCTGGGTATCAGGCGCAATGGACACCCAGACAGCCATGATTGCCTTGAAAAACACAATGAAGTTTAAAGGCAATGGGCAAGACTTTGACTATGTAAGCAATTCTATGCAGAAGCTCGCTAGAGATACCAACGCAAATAGTGAAGATACTTTAAAACTTTCAACAACGTTCATTGGTTTAGGAGATAGTGCTAAAACAGCGGTCAGCAAAACAGAAGCGTTAGTAAAAGCTAACCAAGCATTTGGTGGTACTGGAGAAAACCTTAAAGGTGTCGTTCAGGCTTATGGTCAGATGTCAGCATCCGGAAAAGTTACAGCTGAAAATATTAATCAGTTGACAGATAACAATACCGCACTTGGTGCTTCTTTAAAAGACACTGTTATGCAAATGAACCCCTCATTACAGCAGTATGGTTCATTCAATGAAGCTGTTGAAGCTGGTGCTGTCTCAATGGATATGCTCGATAAGGCTATGCAAAAGGCAGCAGACGGTTCAAGCGGTTCTACAAAAACTATAAGGGACACTTGGTCTGGTTTTAATGAAGACTTATCGCAAGCCTTGCTTCCTACACTTGAGGCTTTAACTCCTATTATCAATGCTTTAATTGATAAAATGGACGATTGGGGCAAAGGTGCTGGTAAAGCTATAGAAAATGTAGTTAAGTATTTCCAAGACTTGTTCAAACAGTTACAACAAAATGGTACGATAACTCAATTTTCTGCTATATGGGATAATCTAAAAAGTGCATTCGGTTCGGTAATTGGAATTATTGGTAACCTTATAAAATCTTTTGCTGGAGTTGATGAATCTACTTCAAAAAATTCGACTTCTGTTGAAGATGTAGCAAACACAATATCTTCACTTGCTAATAAGTTCGCTGATATCACGAAAAAAATTGCTGACTTCATTGGTAAAATTAGTAAAAGCAAGGAAGCAATGGATAATATAAAGGTGGCTTTAATTGCCTTAGCTGGTGCTTTCGTTGCTATGAAAGTTATTAATGGAATCATTAAGGCTTACGAGATATATAATAAGATTGTTAAAGCTGGCTCAATTATACAAGGTGCTTTCAATGCTGTAATGGCTGTCAATCCATTTGTACTTCTTGGTATAGCAATTGCAGCAGTCGTTGCTGGCTTGGTATACTTCTTCACTCAAACGGAAACAGGGAAAAAGGCTTGGGCTAGTTTCGTGGACTTCTTGAAGGGTGCATGGGACGGTATAGTTTCATTCTTTAGCGGTATTGGTCAATGGTTTGCTGATATATGGAATGGAGCAGTTGACGGAGCGAAAGGTATCTGGCAAGGTTTAGTTGATTGGTTCAGCGGAATTGTACAAGGTATCCAAAACATTTGGAATGGAATAACAACATTCTTTACTACCCTATGGACAACTGTTATTGGTGGCATTCAATCTGTATGGGGCGGAGTAACTGGCTTTTTTAGTGGAATATTCGACGCAGTTAGTTCAGTAGTTTCTACAGTATTCAGTGCCATTGGTGGCTTTGCTGGTTCAGCTTGGAATGTACTGGTTGGCGTATGGAATGCAGTAGCTGGCTTCTTTGGTGGAATATTTAACGCTGTTAGTTCGGTAGTTTCTACGGTATTTAGCGCTCTTGGCGGATTTGCTGGTTCAGCTTGGGAATTAATTAAGTCAATATGGAATACTGTTATAAGTTTCTACGCTGGCATATTTAATGGTGTTAGAAATGTTGTAGCAAATGTCTTTAGCGCTCTTGGCGGATTTGCTGGTTCAGCTTGGGATGCAATAAAAAATGTATTTAACGGAGTCGGTAGCTTCTTTGGTAGAGTATTTGACGGTGCTAAAAATGCAGTTAGCGGAGTGTTCGACGCTTTTGGAAATTTTGCTTCTAATGCTTACAACTCAATAAAAAATGTATTTAATGGTATTGGCGGCTTCTTTAGTGATATATTTGGAGGAGTAAAAAATACAATAGATAACGTTCTAGGTGGTGTACAAAATACAATTGATAATATCAAAGGTTCAATTGATTGGGTTGCAAAAAAAGTTGGCGGAATGTTCAAAGGCTCAATGGTAGTAGGCTTAACAGATGTCAACTTATCTTCTAGCGGTTACGGTTTAAGCACTAATAGCGTATCAAGCGATAATAGAACATATAACACATTTAACGTACAAGGCGGTGCTGGTCAAGATGTTTCTAACTTAGCACGAGCAATCAGACGAGAATTTGAACTAGGGAGGGCTTAATGGTAAGACAGTACAAAATACATACTAACTTAGACGGAACAGATGATAAAGTTTGGGACGTTACAAATGGAAAAGTTAGATTTTACCAGCCCTCTAATTTAGGGTTACAATCAACTAATAATATCTGGCAAAGTAATGGTATTGGAGTAATGGGGACACGCTCAATTAAACAGCCTCAAATAGAGTTTAAATTAGAAACGTTTGGTGAAAGTTTAGAAGAAAATTATCGGTTAATGAAAGACTTCGTGAATGATATTCTTAGCAAAAAATTCGTTACACTTGAATATCAAACAGAGATTTTTCAGGTGTATGCTGATTTAGCTTTAGCAGATGTCACAAAGACAGAGGGTTACGGTAAGAACGGAACTTTCAGCGAAAAGATAACTTTTGATATAATCACAAAGTGGTATACTTACGAAAATTTAACTTTTGATAAAATTCAAAACGGTAAAGTTATCGCTGGCAAGTCAAAAATTTATGGTGGAACAGCACCAGGAGACTATAAGTATATCAAAGGAACTTCTTACACTTATTATGGAGAAACAAATATAGAACGTTTAAGTCGCTGGGATATAAAAGACGAAATATTTAGTTTTATGGGGATATTATATCCGCAACTTCCTAAAACACCTGCTGGAGTTAGATTTTTAGACGATATTGGAAATGAATACACTGCGATTGTATTTAAGACGGAACAGGTACAGAATTATATTTTAATCAATACAGATGTAAATGATGAAATTTATCAAGGCTGGAACGGAACGACTTCATTAAATTTGTTCCCTGTAATGGACTTTGAACGATACAGAACACGTATAATCGAACACGGTCAAATGGAGTTAATCAATTTAACTAAGGCAGAGTTTAAAATCAAGAGAAAGGCGGACTTCGTTTAATGTTAGAAGCTAATGTTTATGATAACTTTAATCCGAACTACTATAATATATCTGATTTTAGCCTTCCTAATGGTAAAAAAGAAAAAAGAGGGTTGCCGATACCTAAAGCAAGATGTCAAGTTATTAACTATGAACTGTGGGAAACGGGCTATCTTTACACTTCATCAGCTACATTGACCGTTTCGGTAGAAGTTGGAGATATTGTTCAAATTCTTTTTCCTGAAGTTGTTCCAATTGAGGAGGCTCTAGGTCAAAAGAGAAAACTTAACTTAGATATGGTTTACCTTGTCACAGATGTAGATGAAAGTAATAAAGCTACATTAAAGAACTATTTTTGGGCAATGATTGAAACCCTTGACGTTCCGAACGCAATAACTAAAACGACAAACTTTGCTATCATTGATTATTTAATTGACCCTCGTAAAAATAATTTAATGAGCTATGGTTATTTCTTTAATTCAACTATCTTTGAAGGAAAGGCGACAATCAACCGTAAAGCAGAAACTTCATCGGCTCATGACGTAGCAAAAAGGATATTTTCAAAGGTTCAATTTCAACCAACTACGACAATTCAACATGCTTCATCTGAAACAGACCCTAGAAACTTGTTATTCATTAACTTTGCTTCAAGAAGCTGGAATAGAAATAGAATCACGACAAGGGTAGATATTAAGCAAAGCGTGACAATGGACACGGAAACAATAACAGAACGTTCGGCTTATAATTTTGCTGTTGTGTTTGTTAAAAATAAGGCAACAGACGACTATACAGACCCTCCTAAAATGTACACAGCAAAAAATAATGGAGATGTCATTGACTATAGTAATTATGGCGGAGACGGAACAGACTTGCCAGAAGTAAGAACAGCTAAAACATTGTTTTATGATAGAGATGACCACGGAAACCCACCAGATATCTCAACCATTAAAGCAGAAGTTTCGCCCTCTACAATCGTCACAAGATTAATCTTTAATCAAAATGAGCTTTTGCCTTTATATGTTAATGACTTGGTAGATATATGGTATGACGGTAAACTGTATTCAGGGTATATAGCAGATAGAGTTAAAACAGAGTTCAATGATAGACTTATTTTTGTAGAAAGTGGAGACAAACCAAATGTTATATGAGTATGTAGCTACTTACGGAGACAAATATAGAATAGATAGCTTCACAGGGTACAGAGAGCTACGTAAAGACCACTTAGAACTTTTATCTGGTAAAGTATATTATAATAGCGAAAACTCGCTTAGAATCGAAACTACGCTCTTATACGAAGTCGGCCAATTTGTATCAATTGGTGGTTATCCGTATGGGGGTAGAAAATTTAGATTATTAGAATTATCAATTACTGATAACCCGGTTTTAGATAAAGCAAAGATAATTTCAAGAAAGGTAAAAAATGACAATTAAAAAATTCACGTTTTTCAGTCCAAACGGTACAGAATTTCCAGTTTCCGCAAATGCTGACGCAAAACTGTACATGTTACTTTCTGAAAAAGACTATTCGCAATTCTCACTAAGGCATTGGGAAACGCCTATAAATACAGCTCTCAATAGAATTTATACAAACACAAGTTTATTAGTTGGCGGAAGATATTTTGAGCTTTATGATGAAGCAGTAGCCTTAAATTCAAATGCTACTAACTTTGTCCATGCAAATATAGACATTTCTAATGCTACAAATCCAGTGACGATGAGCGTAGAAAGTTCTAATAACTCAAATCAAGTTGACATCAATACAGGTGTCGGAGTTCTTAAAAAGTGTATTGAAGTTGTTACAACAAATGCAATGGGAGTAAGTGCAGTCACAAAACCGTCAGGAAGCAGTATTATAGAAAAATTTTATCCAGTTGGAGCATATTACTTTAGTTCGCAACCAACTGAACCAGCTACATTGTTTGGATTTGGGACTTGGTCAAGAGTTAAAGGTCGTGGGTTAGTTGGGGTTGATGAATCAGATTCAGCTTTATCTAGCGGTGGCAAACAAGGTGGCTCAACAAATCCGTTGTCACAACACACAATAACTCCTTCAAGTGGACAGTTTGTTGTCGCTCGTGGGGCAGGAAACTGGCACTGGTCTTCTGGTGGAGCTCCAAGTAATTCTTATGCTATGGATACAGAAAACGGCGGAGTCATAGTTGGAGATAACACTAATCATAATAACTGGCAACCATTCGAGGCAGCTTATATTTGGAAACGTATAAATTAGAAAGTAAAGTATAATGGTAACAAAAATGATTTTAATAACTATCTTAATTTTAGCGATTTTGTTCGCTACATGGGTTAAAGATGGAGAAGCAATGAACCCACCTTTCAAACGTAGACTTGTAATTGATTTGACGGTAGTCTTCGCGCTATGGGTTTTATATGCAGTCTTCTACTTTACACAAACACCCTCAACTTCTGATATCGCTAAAACAGTGATTAATGTAGCTTTGTTGTACTTCGTAGGACAATTTATTTACTTAATCGCAAAAATTAGCCCTATGTTTGACGGTTTGGTTAAACTTATGAAAAAGAATGGTGTAAACATTCCAGATGTAGAGAACGAACAAACGGAGGATAAAAAAGAATGAATATAACTAATGCTGGCGTTCGTGGTCATAACCCTACTGGGGTTGTGATTCACAATGACGCAGGCTCAAATGGTGCTAACACTGGTTTCTATAATAGTTGGCTACCTACACATAACCCTGAAAATGGTTTTGCTCATGTCTATATCGCTTCTGACGGACGTTTACAGGCTTCTGACTTCTCTAATATGGCATGGCATTGTGCTAACTCATACGGTAACGCAAACTATGCCAGCTGGGAAGTATGCCAATCAGAAGGCGACTTAAACCAGTTCTTAAGGAACGAACAAGCGGTACTTGACGATGTAGCTAAGTACATGAAACAATGGGGCTTAACACCTAATCGTGATACAGTCAAGTTACATCAAGAACTATCATCTACTTCATGCCCTAGACGGTCAGTAGAAGTCCACGGTGGCACTTTAGAAAGCTGTCGCTCATACTTTATCACAGAACTAAACAAACGCCTTACAGGGAAAACTGAAAGCAAACAAAACGAAAAGGAAATCGAAATGTATCTTATTTATTGTACAGACACAAAACGCTACTATGTTTCAAATGGAGTATCAGTACGCTATGTACGATCTACACGCATGTTAGAAAACTATCAAAACAAATGGGGTAAACTTAATCTGCCTAAAGATACCATGTTACAAGTGGAACTAGACGCTGAATTTGGACCAAACGCAACTAAACTATAAAATAAAAAAAGACAGCTTTATAGCTGTTTTTCTTTTGTAATTGAGCATATTTTAAAGAGGATATACCTACTTTCTATTTTTAATTAATTTATTTTGTTTTTATTTTTTACCAAGTCACCCAAGCTGTACCGCCTGAACCTTGATATATACTTACTGCTTTGTCTAAATAATCTTGTGGACTTAAGTTAGATACCTGCCCATGCACGCTTTGCATTATCTGTAATAGTCCCCAGCATGATAACTCATTTTCAACATAAGGGTTTCCACTCGACTCCTTATAAATAACATCAAGCCATTTACCAGCACTTACTCCTGTCTTGCTTGCCAAATAATTCGCAGCTATTTCTGGACTTACGCTAGACCAATCACTTCCAATAGTGTCACTAGTTGCTGTGTTTGGTACACCTCTCTCATTTTCATTTTCATCGCTAACTTCTTGCGTCCTTTCGGTGTCAGGTTGTTCAGTTGTCTTATCATGTTCTCTTGAGATTCTGTCAGATTCGGCTTGTTTTTCAGCTTCAACTCTTCGTTTATTTTCTTCACTAATTCGTTGTTCTTCAAGTGCTTTCTCCTTAGCTTGCCTTATATGCTCATATTTTGCTTTCTCTTGCGTTTTAAACTCTTGTTGATATAATTGTGCCACAATATCATTAAAGTTGTTATTTGCCCTTTTATGAGCTTGCTGAATTAGTACAATACTTCTAATTGTATCGTCTGTTAAAATAAAGATAATTATTCTCCTTTACGTGTACGTGAATTATAATATGCTTTCGCCATAACTATGTCTTTATTATTTGCTTTCATATTTTTAAATGACTTAATAACTTTATATTCGCCCTGTGAATCAATTTCAATTAAACGCATTTCAAATAAAGGAACAAGTCTATACATTGTTAATACAAACGCAAAATCATTATTTGCTTCTTCTAGCGTGTTGCTTGTTTTATAATAATCTCCATCTATTGCGCTATACCAAATCTCATATTTCATGTCATGCTCTTTTCTTAAAATTTTGGCGGTTCTTGTCGTTCTGGCGTTTCAACTTTATCATATTCGCCATTTTTAATATAAAAACTATTTTGTTTGTATAATTGTTCTAGTTCTTCATTCCATAACTTATAATAGTTCCATAAGTCTATTGAAGTTTTAGAATTAACATCATTAATTTTCAATTCATGTACAGCCATTTGTTCTAAGTGACTACCGATTAATTTTAAAATAAACCATTGTGCGTCTTGTGCTTCTTTTTTCATGCTATACTCTTTTCTATGTTTCAATTGCTTACCTGATTAATGGCTTCAATAATATTATTGCCAGTATTTATTAGAATTTCATCACTTACAATTACATTCTTTCTTGAAAACAGTTCATTCTCAATCTTCATAAAGTGCATTGCTTTAGCTAAAAATTGAGCCGATGATTCATAATATAATGTTTCTAGTTCATCATCTGAAAGCTGTGTTAAGTCGTCATTAGCAAAAGTTGTAAGTTTTCGCTTAATTTCTTTGCCATTGTCATCTTCTTCTACGTAATAACGCTTCATCTATTCATTCCTCTAATTTCAAATTTTTCAATAATATACCGTTTAGAACCTAACTCAAAGCTGACTAGATAATTATTAAAAGTGTCTTTTTTGTTCAAGTCGTTAGCAATCTTTCTAGCTGTTGACCGTGGATATTTTGAACTATTAATCTTACTTGTATACTTATGTAATATTATCTTACTACCTCCCTTTGCATTTTACGTTTCAATCGTTGCTTATATAGATACTCTTTACTTGGTTCTAAACTAGACAATATCTCATCTAGTAAGTCAAATGCTTCTCCGTTATCTCCTACGCTATCAATCTTTTTAAGGGTAAGTTCGTGCATTTCATCATCATTGAAAAACATAGTAAGATAAGGGAATGCTACGGTATTCGGTAAGCTCA
>OGQZ01003171.1_pt1 | contig 10738 bp, 7 predicted proteins | sample 1553321 | NCBI WGS metagenome assembly OGQZ01 (sample SAMEA2579958, study PRJEB22360) | human gut metagenome | reverse complement strand
CTTCCGGTCGCCTGGGCCTCTCCTCCGGGGGGCAACCCCATGCCGATGCCCGGCTCGATCGCCATAGCGACGGCAAAGCCGATCACGATCGCGATCGCTGTCGTCACCATGTAAATGACGAGTGTCTTCACCCCGATGCGCCCCAGCTTCTTCATATCCCCCATGGACGTCATGCCCACGATGAGAGAACAGAAAACCACCGGAACGATCATCATTTTGATCAGATTGATAAACATGGTGCCGATCGGAGCGATCCACATCTTGACAGGAGCCGCCGCACCCTCTCCCAGCATCAGTCCTATCACTACGGATAAAACCAATGACAGGAAAATTTGAATAGACAGATTCATTTCTTCCCTCCTGCACCAGAGCGGCAGCCCCATGGACGCCATTGCCCTGACCTTTAAAATTGAATGACTTCATTATAGGCGCACCCATGCTGAATAACCAATAGATTTATTGATACATTTTCATATGATTTAAAATCTTATAGTTAATAAATCATATGATTCTCCCCTCTTATATTATAAACTATATAATTTTTGCAATTTCCCTATATTTTTTACTTTTTATAAATATTTGTTTATTGATATGTACGCTTGCGATCGTTGACGTATACGCTTATCATGGCTGGGGGGGAGAGTGACCAGAACGCCCCCCCTATCTTCTCTCCTGCGTCAAAAAATCGCCTGATTTGCTCCTACGGAAGAGCTGAATCAAAAAAGGAGCAGCCGCCTGACGGCAGCTGCTCGCTCATTCCCGAGGAATTTCACTATATTTATTTTATACCTTATATATAAGCATCAGATCTTCTGTGCTTCTTCTGCTTCCGCAAGAGCTTCCTTGCGAGCCGCTGCCTTTTCCTTTTCGATCACAGCCTGGAAGGAGAAGACTTCTTCCTTGATGACCGGAGCCAGGACGAGGATGGAGATCAGGTTCGGGATCGCCATGAGGGCATTCGCGATATCAGAGAGGTTCCAAACCAGATCGAGGGTCTGGGTCGCGCCGACATAAACGACCAGAGAGAAGACAACGCGGTAAATGATGTTGTACTTATGGGTACCGAAGAGATATTCCCAAGCCTTTTCACCATTGTATTCCCAGCCAAGGATGGTGGAGTAAGCGAAGAGGATGATGCCGATGGAAACGATGTAAGAACCAATGACGCCGATATTGGAAGAAAATGCTGCCATGGTGAGCGCTACGCCGGTGAGCGGCTTGCCATCCGCGCCGACCATGCCGAGCACGCCGGAGGATGCGATGGTAAGACCGGTGATGGAGCAGACTACGATGGTATCGATGAAGGTACCGGTCATGGAGATGTAGCCCTGTCTAGCCGGATGATCCGTGGTGGAAGCTGCGGCGGAAATCGCTGCCGAGCCAAGGCCGGCTTCATTGGAGAAGCAGCCGCGCGCTACGCCATAGCGCATCGCATTCATGACGGAAACGGTGATGGTACCGACGACGCCGCCTTCGACAGCAGTCGGATCGAAAGCCATCATCAGGATGAGGTAGAGACCATGCGGAATGTTTTCGATGTTCAGAACGATGCAGGCGAGGCCAGCCAGGATGTAGAAGACAGCCATGCCGGGAACGACAACGGAAGAAACCCTGGAAATCGAAGTGATACCGCCGACGATGACAGCGAGTGTCATGACAGTCAGGACGGCGCCCACGATTTCATTCGATACGCCGAAAGTGGTGTGGATCGCAGTGGAAATCGAATTTGCCTGCGTCATGTTGCCGATACCGAAGGAAGCAAGGACAGCGAAGAGAGCGAAAGCAGTCCCAAGGAAGAGGCCGGCTTTTTTGTTTTTGAAGCCGTTCTTCATGGTGAACATCGGGCCGCCCTTCATTTCCCCCTTGGCATTCACTTCACGGAACTTGAAGCCGAGCATACATTCAGAGAACTTGGTCGTAAGGCCGAAGCATGCGGAGATCCACATCCAGACCAGAGCGCCAGGGCCGCCGGCGAACATCGCCGTCGCGACGCCGACGATATTACCTGTACCGATGGTCGCAGCAAGCGCCGTCATCAGCGCAGAGAAAGGAGAAACGTCGCCGCTCCCGACCTGAGTCGTGCGGGACTTCTTCGAAAAGATCGTCTTTAATGCGTATGGCAGATTTCTCCAAGTCAGAAAACGCAGCTTCAGTGTCATGTAAACACCCGTACCGACCAGAAGACACAGCATGACAGGCCCCCATACGAAGCTGTCTAGCTCACCGACAAGTTGATTGATTTGCACCATATCCATTGTAAAATCCCCCTTGTTCCCGTAACTGTTCTTATTGTTATAAGAAACAAAAAATCGCCGCACTCAGTCTTATATTCGAAAAAGACTGAAGCTGGCGAATTCATGGTTCATGAAAACAAGGGAGTTACCCAAGTGCCAGCCCTGTCCTTTTGCCTGAGAGATTCAGGATTTCTACGGGTGAAATCCTTTAACACCTTCGGCCCTCGCATCTTTTCAGCGAGCTTCTCCAGAGTCGTGTCCGTACACAGTTTCGTGTTCTTACTGAACGCCTGATAGTGTTACTCCTTCGGCAGAAGATCGTAAAGATCTCCATTTTTCAGTGTACATCATCCACCTATATGGTATGCGGCAACATACATTTTTCGCTTGGGCTTCCCAGATTCTGAATTCCGAAGCCTCAAGTGATTTACCTAGATTATACACGATGAAAATCAAAATGCAACATGCGAATTTTGCTCATTTTTCATATTGTAAACCTTTTGCTATGTTAAAGTTTCTTTCTTGTGCTTTTGGCGAATATTTTCTACTTGTTTGCGATATAGATATGATTTGTATCTTTTTTGTAGCTACTTGAAATTCATGAAATTTCAATAGGAAAAGTGCTTTGATTTTGGTATTGTGATAAGTTGTTGGAATCATAGTTAAGCATGATGGTGACTGGTGGCTAGGGATTAGCCGTCAGACGCCTGCCCTCTGGCCTTCGGGCATCGCCCATAAATATTCGCGGCGAAGCCGCCACTGATGAGCCTTCCCCACATGGGGAAGGCTGACGATACGAGAATGGCGATATCTCATAAGACCTTCGGGCATCGCCACTATTTCTACTCCGCGGCGCTTCCTCATTTTATGCGCCATACCACCACTTCTCACGCAAGTGGAAACATTAAAAACGCAATCAGGGGGCAACGGGGCTAGCCCTGTTATCCCGCCTGACCACTCACCATCAGCCTGCCAAAAGCCTACTCCCCTCTCCGCGCCAGTTTCTCTCGTAACATATCGAAAAGCGGAAGGAAACATGCCTTTGTATCCTCGATCAGCTGTTGCGCGACTTTCTCATTATATGTATGGGATTGCAGATTGCGAGCGAGCAGGGCTTGCAGCCAGCCTTCCTCATCCGTGATGACGCCCGCCTGGTAAGCCGTCTTGATGATCTGACGGGGCGATCCGCTCTCAGCCTCTGCCCAGCCCTCTTCAGCAAGGTACTCTTTCATCGCCCGCCAGGCCTGCTCGAAGCATATGGTATAAAGTGCTGTCATCCCGGCAACGATGATAGGATCCGTGTACGGCGGCTCGTAGCGATGGATTTCGTGCAGATTGGACAGCGCTTTGCAGAAATTTTCAAATTTTTTCATAAATGGTGATCCCCTCTTTCTCTATGCTCCCACGAAGCGCCTCCTGCATAGGACGCGCAAGGTCTACGACGTCGAAGCGAAGCAATGTCCATACTTTTTCTTCCACGTCCAGCGAAAATTTCACCGTATCCCCGCCAAGCACTGCGAGGTCGATATCACTCGTCCGGTGGTAGTCTCCCCGAGCGCGGGAACCGAAGAGTATCACCTTGCTGACCCCATGCGTCTTTGCCAAATGGCAGATGTCACTCCGCACCCGCTCTGTTAATCCATCCTGTCTCGTCATAGTCCTCACCTCTTTCTTTTATTGTAGCATAGAGGGGGAATGGGGCGAAGAGCAGCTTAGGAGGATAGATTAGGAGTGACTAGTGACTGGCGACTGGTGACGGGTGACTGAAATACAACTTTCGGGCATCGCCCTTATCTATACTCCGCGGCGCTTCTGATTTTTACGCGCCGCACCAATTCCTTTGAACCTGCTAAACCCATAGAACCCGCTGAACCTAAGGAAACGCTGATTAAATCGCAGAATCAGATTTCATATGGATTTTTATACATAGCATCGTCGACATCCTCCTTAAATAGCTTGAACATAAAAAATCCCCTATCCTGTTGGAATTCAGAGGAACAGGATAGGGGGGATGTCCCACTTCCTAGGGAAGTGAGGGGGGACAACGATATGGATACGGGAGATGCTTTTCGCACTCCTTCGAGAAAGCGACTGGCGACCAGTCACTAGTCACTAACAACTAGATTTTCGCATGTTCACCAGCGGTGACGCCGGCTTTCTTTTCTGCCTTTTCCTTTTCAAGGACGATCTGGAAGCGTTCTACTTCTTCCTTGATGACAGGCGAGAGGATGAGCATGGAGATCAGGTTCGGGATCGCCATGAGAGCATTAGCGATATCGGAAAGGTTCCACACCAGATCGAGGGTCTGGGTAGCGCCTACATAAACGACCAGAGAGAAAACAATGCGATAGATCATGTTGTATTTATGAGTACCGAAGAGGTATTCCCAAGCCTTTTCACCGTGGTATTCCCAGCCGAGGATGGTGGAGAAGGCGAAGAGGATGATGCCGATAGCGACGATCAGAGCGCCGATCTCACCGATATTGGTGGAGAAGGCAACCATGGTAAGTTCTACGCCTTTCAGAGGCTTGCCGTCAGCACCGGTCATGCCGAGGACGCCGGAAGCTGCGATGGTGATGCCGGTGATGGAGCAGACAACGATGGTATCCCAGAAGGTACCGGTCATATTGATATAGCCCTGACGGACTGGATCATCCGTGGTAGCTGCTGCTGCGGTGATAGCGGCAGAACCCATGCCGGCTTCATTGGAGAAGCAGCCGCGAGCGACACCGAAACGGACTGCATTCATGACAGAAGCGGTGATGCCGCCGAGGATGCCGCCACCGACTGCCTGCGGATCGAAAGCCATCATGAAGATGAGGTAAAGACCATGTGGAACGTTCTGGATATTGAGGATGATGCAGAGGAGACCGGCGATGACATAGAAGAATGCCATGGCAGGAACGACAACAGAGGAAACTTTGGAAATGGTCTTGATACCGCCGACGATGATGATGAGAGAAAGAACGGTCAGGATGACGCCGCAGACTTCAGGAGACATGCCGAAGGTGGTATGTACGGCACCGGAGATGGAGTTTGCCTGGGTCATGTTGCCGATCCCGAAGGAAGCGATAACAGCGAAGAGTGCGAAGAGGAAGCCCATGACGGAGCCAAGCGTTTTGTTCTTAAAGCCGTTCTTCATGGTGAACATCGGGCCGCCTTTCATTTCGCCTTTTGCATTGACTTCGCGGTATTTGATCGCGAGCATGCATTCAGAGAATTTCGAGGTGAGACCGAAGCAGGCGGAGATCCACATCCAGACCAGAGCGCCAGGGCCGCCAGCGAACATAGCGGTCGCTACGCCGACGATATTGCCGGTGCCGATGGTCGCAGCCAGCGCGGTCATCAGTGCGGAGAATGGCGATACATCGCCCGTGCCGCGTTTCTTGGTGCGGGCTTCTTTGGAAAGGACGCTGCCGATCGCATACGGCAAGTTTCGCCATGTTCTAAATTTCAATAAGCAGGTGAGGTACACGCCGGTACCGACCAGCAGGGTAAGCATGATAGGGCCCCATACGAGGCTGTCAATTTCATTGACGACTGAATTGATTGCAGCCATGTCCATAATAAATATCCCCCTTGAATCGATTTGCCCGTTTCCTTTTAAAAACAAAACCGCCGAGCCCAGGTAAGAAATCTACGGGCTGGCGGTCTAAAATGTATGTATGCATCCACGCATAAGGGTGTTACCCCATTGCCAGCCCTGTCCTTTTGCCTGAGAGATTCAGGATCCACGGGTGAGATCCCTTTACACCTTCGGCGCCCGCATCCTTCGAGCGGGACTCTCCAGAGTTGTGTCCGTACACAGTTTCGTATTCTAATGAACGCCTGATAGTGTTACTCCTTCGGCAGGCTGGAAGTTTATCACTTCTTTCAGGTCCTGATCTCTTATAAGAAGAAATCTTCGCCCGGGGTCGCCTTTTTTCAGTGTACTTCATCCACGCACTATGAAATTTTCATGCACTTCTGGTTTTCTTTCGAGAAACAAGCTTCTGAATTCCCTCTACTGGAAAATCTGCCGGGCATGTCGGCCTATATTCAAAGGTCATGAGCCTTCGACTATACAATGTGAGTGACTAGGGATTAGGGATTAGGGATTAGGGATTAGGGATTAGGGTTCAGGGTTGTGGTGGCGGCTTCTCCGCTTTTTTAGAAAAGGCATCCCCCGTATCGTCATTTCGAGCGCAACCGAGAAATCTTTCTTGCAGACCGTCAAACGTCGCTTGCTTGAAAGCCTTAAAGCGATGCATCGAGTCATCGTTTCCATAGAGGCTTATAAGAGCTGATTCCACTCTGCAATGGAGATCCCTCGACTTCGCTCGGGATGACAGCACGGGGAAACCGCCAGTCCCCTTTCTAATCCCTAATACCTTCTCTCTAAAACCTGCGGCGCTTCTATCTTTTTCGCGCCGCTACCACCATTTCTCATTTCTAATTTCTCATTTCTAACTAAAATACAAAAGCCCGCAGGAAATCAGATTTCCTTTGCGGGCTTCCTTGCTCAAGATATGTACTTCACCATTTATAAAGAGGTAGGGCCTCCGCGGCAGGGAAGACTTTCTGGGGATCTTCCCCGCCGCCCGGCAGACTCCTTGGATCAGTTTAGGAGGGCTTATCCGAAGGAGTGCCCTTTGCCGGATGGGGTGTCATATTATGCCGCCGGGAAGGAAAATGGGAAAACCTTCAGGGAGGAAATAATATGTTATATCAGGACCTGATGCTAGTCCTCGAGACTTTCTGCAGCCTTGGACATTTTGACCTTGCTGGGATCTAACTCTTCGTATTCTTCGTAGTCTTTACCAGTTTTGAGATGATCGAAATATTTAGCTGTCTCTCTTACGACGACGCCGGAGAGAGCCAAAAGGGCAATCAGGTTTGGAATAGCCATGAGACCATTGACGATATCCGCCAGGACCCAGATGGCTTCAAGTTTCAGGAATGCGCCGCTTGCGACGAGGATGATGAAGATGACGCGATAGGGAAGTACGCCCTTCGTGCCGCAGAGATAAATCATGCAGCGTTCCCCATAGTAGTTCCATCCGAGGATGGTGGTGAAAGCGAAGAGGACCAGCCCGATCATCAGCATGTAGCCGCCGAAAGCAGGGAATGCATCTTTGAAAGCTGCATTCGTGAGAGCTGCACCGTTCAGACCATTCATCCATTCGCCGGAAACGACGATGGAAAGACCGGTCAGTGTGCAGATGATGATGGTATCGATGAAGGTACCAGTCATAGAAATCAGACCCTGTTCTGCAGGCCATTTGGTTTTAGCAGCAGCAGCTACGATAGGAGCGGAGCCGAGGCCAGATTCATTGGAGAATACGCCTCTGGCGATACCATTTCTCATCGCGAGCATCACTGTCGCACCGAGGAAACCGCCGGCCGCTGCACTTCCGGAGAAGGCGCTGTACACGATGGTCTGAATGGCTGCAGGCACTTTGTCTGCGAAATACACAAGTACACCGATAGTAGAAATAAAGTAAATCACTGCCATAGCCGGAACGATTTTCGCAGCGGCCGATGCGATAGACTGCAGCCCGCCCAAGGTGATCGCTGCGACCAGGATGGTCAGGATGAGAGCGGTCCACATAGGATCGAGGCCGATCGTCATTTTGGTGATATCGACGATGGAATTCACCTGAGCGAAAGTACCGATACCGAAGTAAGCGACCAGTACGCCAAAGATGGCAAAGAGCGAGCCAAGCCATTTGAACTTAGGACCCATACCATTCTTGATGTAGAACATCGGGCCGCCGGCGATCTCGCCTTTGGAGTCCACCTCACGATATTTCACCGCCAGAAGACCTTCGGCATACTTGGTGGCCATTCCGAAGAAAGCGGCCATCCACATCCAGAAAATAGCGCCCGGGCCGCCGGCAGCGATCGCTGTCGCGACACCTACGATATTCCCTGTGCCTACCGTAGCAGAAAGTGCTGTGCAGAGAGCTTTGAAAGAGTCGATATCCCCGCTGCCCCTATTCTGTGCTTTGAAGATCAGTCCCAGCGCCTTCGGCAGCTGGAAGACCTGCAAGAGCTTCAGACGAAGCGTCAGGAGGATGCCCGTCCCCACCAGCAGTACCAAGAGCGGCGGTCCCCATACAAAACTATCAATCGCATTCAGCAATTCAAGATTCAAATCCATTTCTTTGTCTCCCTCCAGGAAAGTAAGATAAATAAAAAAGCCGGCTTTTCCAATAAAAAATAACTCTGGAAGCCGGCATTGTCTACCTTAACAATCACAAGAAGTGTGACGTTTTTCTCTGTCCTTTTGCCTGAGAGATTGGGATCATCGGATCCTTACACCTTCGGCGCTCTTATTATGAGACTCTCCAGAGTGTGTCCACATACGGTACTACCTCTTTCGAGATACCTGAGAGTGTTACTCCTTCGGTAAGCCTTACGGCTTTCTCCCACATGTTTCATCCACCAATATGAATTTGATGTTTGCATTATAAGTCCCTTGCTTTCATTTTGCAAGAGGAAATTTTCAATTTTATCTTTTTCTAATAATTGACTGGGGTTCAGGGTTCATCGGGTTCTATAGGTTCAAGAGGTTCAAAAGGGTTGGTGTGGCGCATAAAATACAGAAGCGCCGCGGAGGTTTGAAACTAGCGGTTTTCTCGTATCGCAAACCTAATCCCTAGCTACCAGTCACTAGTCACTCATCCCTGCTTTCAAACTTGAGGGCTCTCCCCACTACCTTCCCTTATGATTTTTCTCCTTCTCCTCATACATGCGCCAATCGGCCAGGATGCGGATATAGGCAGCATCGCCCGACTCCTTCGGATAGGCGGCAAGACCCATGCTGCAGCCTACTCGCAGGGTATGTCCATCGATTTCAAAGGGCTTCTCCAGCATCGTCTTCAGCCGCTCCCTGATCTCTGATGCTAGATTCTCATCGAAATCCATGCTGAAGAGGATGGTAAATTCATCGCCGCCGATGCGGAAGACATAGTCATTTTTACGAATGCACTGCAAGAGGCGCTTCGCTGTTTCCTGCAAGAGTTTATCTCCCGTCGCATGCCCATAGGTATCATTGATGGGCTTGAAATGATCCAGATCCAGATACACCAGAACGAAGGGCAGTTTCTTATTCTCTTTGCTCTGCAGCATTATCGTAAAATAGCGCTCATTGAAAAGTCCGGTCAGTCCATCGGTATTCGCCAATGTTTCCAGATCATGCTTTTCCCCGATATCCTGACTGATGCACATCACTTTTTCCAGCATGCCTTTTTTATCCCAGGAAATCGGCACTACTGTCATCAGTTTGAAGACCTGCTTCTGGCGGCCGCAGTACTCAAAGCGCATGAGATCATCCTTCGAATTCAAAACGCTGACGAGTTGCTCTTTGGACAGCAGCTGGCTGATCTTCATATACTCCGCATCCCCTGTCGCGACAAAGGCACGGGAGAGTTTCTCCACGAGCAAAGAGAAACAGCCTGTCTCCGGATACAGAGATTTCTTCAGCAGATTCTCCCCATAGTAATACTGGTCCGTCTTCAGATTGGCCACGACGTAGCGATCCGCCACCCGCCCCATCCCGCCAAAGAGATCCCGCATCATCTCTCTCTGGCTGGCGAGTACCTTCTTCTCCCGCTCTTTCTCATGGAGTCTCTGCCGGGCCTCCTTAATGGTCACCCCGATCATGAAAAAGGCCAAGAGTGAGAAGATAGCCGCCAGGGCGAAAACCGTCGCATTCCGCACACGCACAAGACCTTCATCCACCACGCGGTCACGGACGAGCCCCACCAGTGACAGATGACTGATCCCAAGCGGGCGATAGACGGTATAGTACTTCCTTTCCCCCAGAGAAATGAGAAGACTCCTGCCCTGCTCTTCGCGAATGCCTCGCGCCATCCATTCAAGGCTTCCCTTCTCTTCGGCTGCATCATGCACCTTGAGATAGGAAAGAATATTATCCACATGCTCCGGGATCTCACTCTTCGGTGTCAGGGACAGCACCACATTGCCCGCCTCATCGACGACATAGCAGTCACTTTCCCCATCATAAATATTGCCTGTGATGAAACGCTCCACCACTTGATTGTCATAGGAAACAGCGATCCCCATATAATCGATCCCATCAATCGTCAAAGGTTTTTTGAAAGGCACGGCAAAGACGACACGCCGCGTGCCATCCGTCGACACATAACTCGAAAGGATCGGCTTCCCTTCCTTTTCTACCGCTTCAACGACCGCTTTGAAGCTGTCCGCCTGCCCCTTGCGACCGCCATCTGTCACAAAATGGCCAGACTTCCCGAAGAGATAGAAATCCCTATACATCCACTAGTCTCGCGCCCCATCCCAGCAAAGTAGCGATCGCCAGAACAGCCGCCTTTTTGTACGCCTGATGCATGAAATCTTCCCCCTTGCACATCATAAGCCGCAAATAATGATAAAATTTCTATAAAATTATACAAAATATAATCATTTTCGTAAAGAAGCACACCTGTGCTTCCTATCATTTTATCACAAAAAAGACGGCTGCCCCTGTCATAAGTGAC
>OGQZ01003169.1_pt1 | contig 10746 bp, 10 predicted proteins | sample 1553321 | NCBI WGS metagenome assembly OGQZ01 (sample SAMEA2579958, study PRJEB22360) | human gut metagenome | reverse complement strand
TTCGCCGGCGACCTGCTGCGCATGTACACCAAATACATCGAGTCGAAGGGCTGGCGCTACGAAATGACCTCGTTCTCGGACGGCGCCGCGGGCGGCTACAAGGAGGTCGTACTCAAGGTCACGGGTCAGAACGTCTACGGCACGCTCAAATACGAGTCGGGCGTGCACCGCGTACAGCGCGTGCCCCAGACCGAGACGCAGGGCCGCGTCCACACCTCGGCGGCATCGGTGGCCGTGCTGCCCGAAGCCGAGGAGTTCGACGTCGAGATTTCGATGAACGACATCCGCAAGGACATCTTCTGCGCGTCTGGCCCCGGCGGCCAGTCGGTCAATACGACCTATTCGGCCATCCGCCTGACACACATCCCGACGGGCATCGTCGTGCAGTGTCAGGACCAGAAATCCCAGCTGAAGAACTTCGACAAGGCGTTCGAGGAGCTGCGTACGCGCGTCTTCAACCTCGAATACTCGAAGTACCTCGACGAAATCGCCTCGAAGCGCAAGACGATGGTCTCGACGGGCGACCGTTCGGCCAAGATCCGCACCTACAACTACCCGCAGGGGCGCATCACCGACCACCGCATCAACTATACGATCTACAACCTCGCGGCCTTCATGGACGGCGACATCCAGGACTGCATCGACCACCTGATCGTGGCCGAGAACGCCGAACGTCTGAAAGAGAGCGAACTTTAGCTGCTTAAAAAGCCCTTTTCAGGGGCAGCAGGGGCAGCAGGGACAGCAGGGACAGCAGGGGCGGGATGAGCCGCTGCCGAAACCCGTTGCCCCGGGCCGTCTAAAAAACGGCTTTCAGGAGGGAGGGGCCGGACTTGCGCCCCGGATTCGGCTCCGGCCGTTTCAGATAAACGAAACAAGCGATGAAGATTCCCGCCGATTTCGACGCCGAGATCTGGAGCGTCGTCGCAGAGATTCCCGCAGGACGGGTCGCGACCTACGGGCAGCTGGCCCGGCTGATCGGCATGCCCGGCCATGCGCGCCGCGCGGGACGGGCGCTGGCGCTGGCTCCGGAAGGCCTGCCCTGCCACCGGGTCGTCAACAGCGCAGGCCGCACCGTCCCCGGATGGACGCGGCAGCGGGAGCTGCTCGAAGCCGAAGGCGTACGCTTCAAGGCCAACGGCTGCGCCGACCTCGCCCGCTGCGGGTGGGAGGAGATCCGGTAGCGTCGCCATACGACCGCCGCGGAATCCGCAAACGCCCGGCCCGAAGCCATGTCGGTTCAACGCCGCCCCGAACCAAAGCCACGCCGGACAAAAAACACCCGGTCAAAAGCCGTCCCGGTCCAAAACCACGCCGGACAAAAAGCCGCATCGTTGTTCCGCCCCTGCCGCTGGGTTCGGAAACATCAGCCAGTCCCAAAGACGCCCGGCAAGAGCGGCTCTGCGAAGCCCCCTCCGCAAGACGCACAATTAAAGGCCGCCCTGCTAAAGCCCCCGCAAGACGCGCTATCAAGGACAGCCCGAAAAGACACCCGGCCCGGCAAAAGACATCCGGCAAATGCACCGGCAAATACCGCCCCGCGAAAACCGGCCCGAAAGACCCGCTCCGCACGCAACACCCGGAAAGACCCCCCTGCAAACCATCCTGCGGACCGAAAATCGCTGGAAAATTTGGCGTTCCGCAGCAAAACCGTTATCTTCGCACATACCGAACGACGCCTGCGGCCGGGCAATATTCCCGCCCCAGCGACCGTTTATCGGGAAAAGCAACGCATGAAAAGATACTTTCTGTTTATATCGGCACTTCTCGCCGCAACGCTTCCCGTTGCGGCGCAGCAGCCTTTATATATAGTCAACGGCGTCGAAACCGAGCAGATCGCGTCGATCCCGCCCGACGACATCGAGAACGTCGAGATGCTCCCGGCCGACGAGGAGACCATCGCCCGCTACGGCGACAAAGCCGCAAACGGGGTGATGCTCGTCACGCTCCGCTACGACCAGTCCGCCGTTTTCACCGCCGACTCCACCTTCAGCGGCTACATCGCCCGGCAGGTGAAGTGGGGCGACGACGAACCGGCCGCCCGCATCGTCCTGCGTTACACCGTAACGCCCGAAGGCGACACGGTCGTGGCTCAGGAACTCGAATCGACCGACAGCCGTCTCAAACGCCGCGTGCTCAAAGCCGTCGCCGAAGCGCCCCGCTGGACGCCGGCCCGCAAAAACGGCACGCCCGTCGAGAGCGAAGGCATCCTGCACATCCAGCTTCCCGAAGGCAAGCTGATGCCGCGTCAGGTAGAACTGGTCTGGCGCTAACCCATGCAGACGCACTCACATATCACCCTTTCCCAATTGCAGCGGCTCGTGAAGGAGACCCTCCACGAGCGTTTCGCCCTGCCCGTATGGGTCAGCGCCGAAATCTCCGAAATAAAGGTCAATTACTCAGGCCACTGCTACCTAGAACTGGTCGAAAAAGGGGGCGACAACGGCGTTCCGCTGGCCCAGTCGCGCGCCGTGATCTGGCGCACGGCCTATCCCCGCATCGCAGGATACTTCGAAGCCGAAACCGGCCAGCGGCTCCCCGCCGGAATCAAGATTCTGGCCAAAGTCGCCGTCAATTACCACGAACTCTACGGATTTTCGCTCCAGATCACCGACATCGACCCCACCTACACGCTGGGCGACATGGAACGGCAGCGGCAGATAACCATCGCCCAGCTTCAGCAAGAGGGCGTCTGGGACATGAACCGCGAAGCGCCGATGCCCGTCGTGGTGCAGCGCGTGGCGGTCGTATCGAGCGCCAACGCCGCAGGTTATCAGGATTTCCGCAAGGAGCTGACCAAAAGCCCCTACCGTTTCGAGGTGACGCTGTTCGACGCCTTCATGCAGGGCGCGGCGGCCGAAGAGTCGATCGTCACGGCGTTATGCGCCGTCGCAGAGCGGATGGACGAATTCGACGCCGTGGTCCTCATCCGCGGCGGCGGCTCGGCCAGCGACCTCAACTGTTTCAACGCCTACCGGCTCTGCGCCCACATGGCGCAGTTCCCGCTGCCGATCCTGACCGGCATAGGCCACGACAAGGACACCAGCGTCGCCGACATGGTGGCCCACACGGCGCTCAAAACCCCGACAGCCGTAGCCGGATGGCTCGTCGAACGGATGACGCAGGCCGAGGGGTGGCTCGACTACGCGGCCCTGCAACTGCACGATGCCACGAAAGCCGCCATGCATGCCTCCGAGGTGCGGCTGGAACGGCTCTCGGGCGACCTGCGCCAGATGAGCGGCAACCTGCTCACGCGGCAGCGGCTCCGCGCAGAACACCTTTCGGCCCTGCTGCCGGAAGCGGTGCGCAATTTCCTCGCACGGCAGGCCACACGACTCGACAACGCCGCGGAATTGATCGCCGGCCGCTCTCCGGAACGCATCCTCCGGCTGGGCTTCGCCGTCGTCCGCACGGGCGGCAAAGCCGTCGTGTCGGCCCGCGGCGTCCGCAAAGGCGACGCCCTCGAAATCGAAGTCGCCGACGGCACGATCCACGGCACCGCGCAAAAAACATTCTTAACGTCATAATAGTCTCGAACATTCCTAACTTAACCTATCTAACTTTATCTCTCTATGAAAAAAATCTTACTCTTTTTGTTTTGTGCATCTACATTAGCAGCTTGTACAAAAGATTTCTCAAATCTCACCTCCAATCATAAAACTGTCCCAACAACGCGAAGTGGTGGCGACAATAAATTTGATGTCCTTGGTTGGGGATACGACGTCACTGAAGATTACTTAAACCCAACATCCGTCCGGGGACAAGTTATTGATATCGAAAAATACGAACGGGAATTTCCGAACCGTTTAATTACCCATACAAACTCTTGGGGTAGCGACTTTTTTTGCTACGGAGCTACTGCCGAAGATTATCTAAAAGAAGTTACAAAAAAATCCAACATGAAAGGTGGACTCAACATGGGAGTCGGAAAATTCGGTTTTTCCGGAACTTTTTCTTCGAGTAAGGACTTTTTTGACAGTTATTCCTATTCAACCAAATATGCATTTGCAAGTTTAGAATGTATCCGAAATCATCGAATCATTTATATTAACGATGACATATCACGTATCTCAGCCTATATTTCTCCGGAATTCATTGAGGATGTAAACCGTTATTCCGCCGAAAAAATAATTGAAATATATGGGACCCATGTTTTAACTCATATTACATTGGGCGGCAGATACAGATTAATGTACAGATCATGTTTTACAAAAACCACCGACCAAACAACACGAAAAAAAACAGTTGCTGCAGGTTTTAGTGCTGTTTTAGGTAAACTCGGTATTAAATTTAACGCTGGCGGCGAGACTGTTACCAATGAAGTTTTAGCAAAAGAGAATGCATCCCAAGAATTATATGTCTATTTTTTTGGAGGCAAAGGAAGCAATTTAAAGTATAGTCTAGATCAAAATTATCCGACGACAATTGACATCCAAAACTGGGACAGCCAAATATCATTGGACGGAAGCAGTGTTTTGACAAACATCGAATGGAATAAAGCCTATCCGATCTATGAATTCATTTCCAACGCCTCAAAAAAAACTGAAGTCAAAAATGCGATCGAACAATATATCGCGAACAAACAGATAACATCTTTAAAGTTAACCCCATTTTATGAAATGTGGTATAGCAAATCGAAAGATACATACTACGTTTACTCTTGGGATACAGTCTTAAACGAACAGCAAGCGGGGAGAGAATTTAAAGGGTTAAAAGGATACATTTTAGCAACTCAAACCAATAATACAGTCCCACTATACGCTATGTGGTATAACGAAACTAAAGACACATTTTACACCACCTCATGGGAAGCAGTACAAAACGACATAAAACAAGGCCGGGAATATAAAGGTCAAGCCGGATACATCTTAAAAAATCCAGCCAATAATACAATACCATTATACCCCATGTGGTACGGAAAAAATAAAGATAGCTTCTACACATACAGTTGGGCCGAAGTAACTGAACAAGTTAAACAAGGGCGGGAATACAAAGGCGGTATCGTTGGATATATATATAACGCTTATTAAAAACAGTTCATCATATGACTGCTCACAAATTTCGGATCGCATTTTGCATATTATGCCACAAATACACACCCGTTCTGGAAGAACTTATCCGCATACTTAATGTTCCGGGCAATGAAATTTTTATCCACGTGGACGGCAAATCCCGCATCCAAGATTTCGCACCGCTCAGAGATCGCACCGGGGTACATTTTCTCGAACCGAGGACAAAAGTCTATTGGGCAGGCTTCAGTATGGTCGAAAGCACTCTTCGGCTTTTCGCCGAAACTCAAAATAAAAATTTTCATTATATTGTATTGATTTCGGGCGACACTTTACCATATGCCCCATAAGCGAATTGCGTACCTTTCTGCACACGGCCTATGCTGAAAAACGGGAATTTATATCCACTAATCCGGCCATCACATTCGATGAAGCGAACTGGGTACGCCTTCGTCATTTTTTTTCAGACAAATCGACTTTCATGCGTCGTGTCAAACGCACGGCGATGAAGTGCTTCATGCGTTCTGTCAATCCCTATTTCAACCGGATTCCGCCACTGCAAAAAGGCAGTCAGTGGATCGCGATCACGCATCGTCTGAGGGATTATTTTTTCGATTACCTGCAAACAAATCCCGATTACCTGCAGGCATTCAAGTATAGCCACGGAGCCGATGAAATATTTTTCCAGACGCTTCTATGCAATTCTCCGTTCGCCGACCGTAATGCGGACTACTCCCTCGTATACACGGACTGGTCATGTCCCGGAGCGCATCCAAAGACATTCACCACCGACGATCTATACCCACTCTCCGAATTCGATTCGCAAAACCGAAGAGAGAATCCACAATCAGCAACTCTTTTCGCCCGTAAATTCGATGACGCGCTCGACATTGCCCGCTATCGGACAATTATACTCGGAGAACTGCAAAATCAGCATAACCAAAATCCGGCAAACTAATTACAGATATGGCAAAAAAAGAGATGACATACGCCGAATCGATGGCCCAGATCGAGAAGATCCTCGCCCGCTTCCGCAACGAAGAGATGGACGTGGACAGCCTCGCCGCCGAGGTCAAACGTGCCACGGAGCTGATCGCCGGCTGCAAATCGCGGCTGCGCAAGGCCGAAGAGGAGGTTTCCAAAATACTGGAATCGTGATGTCCGGGGAAATCGTCATCCGTGAAACCGTCCCCGCCGACCTCGCGGCGATCGTCGAAGTGCATAAAAAGGGCTTCGGCTACGACAAGGAGGCCGGGCTGACCGCCGAGCTGCTGTCCGATCCGACTGCCGAACCGACCGTCTCGCTGCTCGCACTGCGCGACGGGGAGGCCGTCGGCCACATCCTGTTCACCCGATGCCGCATCGTCGGAGCGGAAGTGCAGCGACCGTTGTTCTACATCCTCGCACCGCTCGCCGTCGTTCCCTCCTGCCAGAAGCAGGGCGTCGGCGGACTGCTGATCGCCGAGGGGCTGCAGCTGCTGCGGGAGCGGGGCGCGAAACTCGTCTTCGTACTCGGACACAAGGAGTACTACCCGCGCCACGGATTCATTCCCGGAGCGGAAAAACTGGGATTTCCGGCCCCTTATCCGATTCTGGAAAAACATGCGGACTACTGGATGGCGCAGGCGTTGACCGACGACGGATTTTCAGGTCCCAAAGGCCGGGTCGTATGCGCCGACGCCCTGAACCGCCCCGAACACTGGCGGGAATAAAACCTCACCTGCGATGAAAAAACTTATCAAATGGATGCTCAACCACGTGCCGCGGCCGCTCCTTCAGCGCGTCGCCGGCTGGGCCGTTCCCGCCGCGGGCCTGTTCTACAAAGGCCGGGGTGTCGAATGTCCGGTCTGCGGGTCCCGATACCGCAGATTCATGCCCTACGGCTATGTCCAATCACGGGCCAACGCGCTCTGTCCCAAATGCCTGTCGCTGGAACGCCACCGCCTGCTGTGGCTCTACCTCACGCGTGAGACCGACCTGCTGACGAGTTTTCCCCGCACGCTCCACATCGCGCCCGAAGTCTGCATCATGCGCCACCTGAAACCCCATTTCAAGGGGCATCCGGGACAGTACGTCACCGCCGACCTCGAAAGCCCGCTGGCCGACCTGCACTTCGACGTGCAACAGATTCCGCTGGCCGACGATTCGGTCGACGTGATCCTCTGCAACCACCTGCTCGAACACGTCGCCGACGACCGCAGGGCGCTGCACGAACTCTACCGCATCCTCAAACCCGGCGGCTGGGGCATCCTGCTCTCGCCCGTGGAACCGGACTACGAACAGACCTACGAGGACGACTCGATCACCGATCCCGAAGAGCGGACACGCATCTTCGGACAATACGACCACCGCCGCATCTACGGCGCGGACTACACAGACCGGCTGCGCGAAGCGGGCTTCGAGGCCGCGGACATCGACTACGCCGCGACCTTCTCCGAGGCCGAACGCCGGCTTTACGCCCTGCCGAAAGACCATATTTACGTCGTCTACAAGCATTGAGGCAAACCGGCATGCGCTCCCTCCGAGTCAGCACAAAAACGCCCCGTAACTCAGGTTTCGGGGCGTTTTCCCCCTACTGCCCGTATCAACTCAGTACAGAAAAAACACGATTCCCGTAAAATGGGCCGCCACGGCCAGATTGATCAGCAGGTGCCAGACCATGTGGTGGTAGCGGAATCCCTGCCGGGCATAAAACCACGCGCCGAGCGTATAGAGCACGCCGCCCGCGGCGATCAGCGCCAGCAGCGGCGTCGACGCCTGCCGCACGAAAAGCGGCATGAAAAATACGATCGTCCACCCCATGACCAGATAGATCGTCAGGCTGAGGGCGGGAATCGTCTTGCGCGAAAGCGACTTGTAGAAGATGCCGAACAGCACCATCGCCCACTGCAGGATCGTGATGAAGACGCCCTGCCACCCTCCGATCACCGACAGCGCGATCGGCGTGTAGCTTCCGGCGATGGCGACGTAGATGAAAATATGGTCGAGGATATGGAACACGGCCTTGTGTTTCGAGGCCGGATTCATCGAATGGTAGAGCGTCGAAGCGAGAAACATCAGGAAGATCGAGATCACGAAAATGCTCACCGACACCGACGCCAGAATGCGGTCGGGGTCGTGCGCGTAGGCCCACACGGCCGCAAAGGGAAGCGCCACGAGCGCCAGCAGCGACATCACGCCGTGCGTGACCGTATTGGCGACCTCCTCCCCCACGGTCGGGACATAAGCATCCTTTTTCTTCGTCATAATCGGGTGTATTGGTCCGATGTGCCAAATTTATGAATTTTTTTCATATCTTTGTCGTCAAGGTTATGCGGTTAGGGAAAAATGGACTTTTCACGTTACGAAAAACTCCGCACGCTCGTGCGCGCGAACTTCTCGGAGCAGACTCAGGCACTCGTGGACGAGGCGCTGGTCTACGCCGACGGGAAGCTTGCGTCCCTGACCCGCTATGACGGCAGCCCCCTGCTGACGCATGCCGCGGCCGTGGCCGGAATCGTGATCTCCGAAGTGGGACTCGGACGCAACTCCACCATCTCGGCCATCCTGCACGACGTGGTGCGTCTGGCCCACAAACAGCTCCCGGCCGAAGAGTTCCTCGCCCTGACCGCCGACATCCGCAGCCGCTTCGGCGAGCAGGTCGTCGGCATCACGATCGGGATGTGCAACATCTCGGAACTGAAACTGAAGGTCGCCAAGGAGCAGGCCGAGAATTTCCGCGACCTGCTCGTCTCCTACTCCGAAGACCCCCGCGTCATCCTCATCAAGCTGGCCGACCGGCTCGAAGTGATGCGCTCGCTGGAGATCTTCCCGCACGAGAAGTGGCGCAAGAAGAGCTGGGAAAGCATGAACCTCTACGCCCAGATCGCCCACAAGCTGGGTCTCTACAGTCTCAAAAGCGAGCTGGAGGACATCGCGCTGAAATACCTCGAACCGAAGGACTACGAACACATCGTCACCAAGCTCGAAGAGAGCGCCGACGAACGCAAAGCCTTCATCGCACGGTTTCTGGTCCCCATCGAGGAGCGTCTGCACAAACTCGGCATCAAATACCACATCAAGAGCCGCACGAAGTCGATCTTCTCGATCTGGACCAAGATGCACAAACAGCACGTGCCGTTCGAGGGCGTTTACGACATCTTCGCCATCCGCATCATCATCGACTGCCCGAAAGAGCAGGAGAAGCCGCAGTGCTGGACGGCCTATTCGGTCGTGACGGACTTCTATACGCCCAACCCCAACCGCATGCGCGACTGGATTTCGATCCCGAAGTCCAACGGCTACGAATCGCTGCACACCACCGTATCGGCCGAAGGCCGCTGGGTCGAGGTGCAGATCCGCACCGAGCGCATGGACGCCGTGGCCGAACGCGGCATCGCGGCGCACTGGCGCTACAAGGGGGTGAATCAGGGCGCGCAGACCAGCGAAGTCTGGCTGGGTCGCCTGCGCGAACTGCTCGAAGACACCACCCACTCGCTGGCGCAGCGTTTCGATGCCAAACCCGCTTCGGGCGAGATCTTCGTCTTCACGCCCAACGGCGACCTGCGCAAGCTGCCCGAAGGGGCCTCGCTCTTGGACTTCGCATTCGACATCCACACCAGTCTGGGTTCGACGTGCGTCGGCGGCAAGGTCAACAACCGGGCCGTGTCGATCCGCGAGCAGCTGCGCAACGGCGACATCGTCGAGATCCTCACCCAGAAGAACCAGACGCCCAAATCCGACTGGCTCAACTTCGTGGTCACGTCGAAGGCCCGCAACAAGATCAAATCGTTCCTGCGCGAGGAGCAGGCCAAGCATACCCGCATGGGGCGCGAGGAGCTGGAACGCAAGCTCAAGAACTGGAAATTCCCGCTCACGATCGACGAGGCTGTAGCCTATCTGGTCAAATACTTCAAAGTCCGCACAGGCACCGAAATCTACGCCCTGATCGCCACGCAGAAGGTCGATCTGGGGACCATCAAGGAGATCCTCACGCGCCATATTTCGGGCGAAGCCGACGAGCAGCGGCGCGCCGCTGCGGCCGAAGCCGAACGCAACAAGGTCCACACCGCCAAGGAGAGTCCCGCGGCGCAGGACGCGCTGGTCATCGACGACGACATCTCGAAGATCCAGTACAAGCTGGCCAAATGCTGCAACCCGATCAAGGGCGACGAGGTGTTCGGCTTCGTGACGATCAATTCGGGCATCACGATCCACCGCTGCGACTGCCCCAACGCCAAGCGCATGCGCGAGAATTACCCCTACCGCGTCATCGACGCCCGCTGGCGGCAGTCGGCCGAAGGGGCGTTCCGCGTCACGATCCGCATCGTGGCGGCCGACACCACGGGCATGGCCAACCACATCACCGAGGTCATCGTCCGCGATCTCAAACTGGGCATCCGCTCGATGAACTTCGCACCCGCCGGGAACGGCTGCGTGGCGGGAGAAGTGGCCGTCGAAGTGCCCGGAACGGCCGTCGTGGACACGCTCATACACCAGATCATGCGCATCAAGGGCGTGCAGCGCGCCTACCGCGTCAACTAATTCCGCAAACAACTTTTTACCCACACAAACGATAAATGAATAACAACACAATCAGCGTCGTTTTCGCCGACTCGTCGCACGCACATTACGCACCGCGTATTTGCGATCTGATCTACGAGTCGGCCCTGCAGCGGGGTACGGGCATCGCCAAGCGGTCGCCCGAATACATCGCCGCAAAAATGACCGGTGGCAAGGCCGTCGTGGCGCTGGACGGTGA
>OGQZ01003163.1_pt1 | contig 10753 bp, 9 predicted proteins | sample 1553321 | NCBI WGS metagenome assembly OGQZ01 (sample SAMEA2579958, study PRJEB22360) | human gut metagenome | reverse complement strand
GTCGGCTCATCGAGGATCAGGAAGTTTGCCTCGGAGAGCATCAGCTTCGCGAGGGAAACACGGCCGCGCTCACCACCGGAGAGAGAGGAGATCACTTTGAAAACATCATCACCGGTAAAGAGGAAGGCGGCGAGCATGTTTCGAATCTCTGTCTCGGTAAGTGTCGGGTAAGTATCGGAAATTTCCTCAAAGATCGTCTTCTCCGCGTGGAGTACATGGTGTTCCTGGTCATAATATCCGATCTGAACCTTGGAGCCCAGGGAAAAAGTTCCTGAGTCTGCCGGGATAAGATCGTTGAGGATCTTGAGCATGGTCGTCTTGCCGGTACCGTTGTTTCCGATCAGAGCAACGCGCTCACCACGCTTGATCTGGAAAGAGATATCGGTAAAAAGTGTCTGCTCCGGAAAGCTCTTGGAAAGTTCTTCTACCGTGAGAACATCGTTTCCACTGACAACTCTCGGTTCCAGAGAAAGCCGCATCTGGCTCTGGACCTCGGTCGGTTTCTCGATCCGCTGGATCTTACCGAGCATTTTTTCACGGCTTTCTGCGCGGCGGATGGATTTCTCACGGTTGAAGGATTTCAGCTTGACGATGACGGCTTCCTGATGCTTGATGTCTCTCTGCTGGTTAAGGTAAGCCTTGTACTGTGCGTCACGAAGCTGTGCTTTCTTTTCGGCGTAAGCGGAGTAATTGCCACTGTACATGCGGACCTGGGCGGCATCGATCTCAATGACCTTCGTTACAACTTTATCAAGGAAATAACGGTCATGGGAGACGATAAATACAGCACCCGGATAATTCAGAAGATAAGTTTCCAGCCAGGAAATACTCTCCATGTCGAGGTGGTTGGTCGGCTCATCGAGGAGAAGAATGTCCGGCTTGGAGATCAGGAGTTTACCAAGAGCGACACGGGTCTTCTGTCCACCGGAGAGGGTTTCGACCTGTTTGGCAAAATCTTCGTCCGTAAAGCCAAGACCCTTGAGGACACCCATTAGCTCGCTCTTGTAGGCATAGCCGTTTTCCAGCTCAAATTCGTGGGTCAGGCGGGTGTAGGTGTTCATCAGACGGTCAAGTTCCTCGCCGGAAGCGTTTTTCATCTGGACTTCGATCGCACGCATGCGGTCTTCCATGTCGATGATGTACTGCTTGGTTGTGAGCAGTTCCTCATAGACGGTGCGGTGTCCGCTGACATCCTGATACTGTGCGAGATAACCGATCTTCTTGTCCTTCATCAGAACGACCTGACCGGAATCCGCAGAAATTTCATTCATTATAATACGGAGAAGGGTTGTCTTACCTGCTCCGTTGTTGCCGATGAGAGCGGCTTTTTCACGCTCTTCTATATGAAATGAGGCATCGTTCAAAATGACTTTTTCGCCAAAAGATTTGCTGATGCCCTGACACGATAAAATCATAAATATTCCTCCAAAGTCAATATACGCTATGATTATAAGGTTAAATGATGGCTTTGTAAAGGAAATTTCCTCAAAAATTGTATAGATTTGACAACATTGATTGACAATAAAATAACATTTCGGTATAATTAACAGGAAAGTATAAGGAGGGGACAACGGTGGAAGCAAAACAGATATCAAAAGCTGTAATTAAGAGACTGCCCCGGTATTATCGCTATCTTGGCGAGTTACTGGAAGACAATGTTGAACGTATATCTTCCAATGACCTTAGTAAGAAAATGCGTGTCACAGCATCGCAGATCCGCCAGGATTTGAATAATTTTGGAGGATTTGGGCAGCAGGGATACGGTTATAATGTGAAATATCTCTATACAGAAATCGGTAAGATCCTTGGACTGGATGAGGTACATCCGATGATCATCATCGGTGCCGGTAATCTTGGACAGGCACTTGCCAATTACGTTGACTTTGAAAAACGTGGTTTTAAGCTGGAAGGGATTTTTGATGTCAATCCGGTACTGGAGGGCATCGCGGTCCGTGGAATTGAGATCCAGATGATCAGTAATCTCCCATTCTTCCTCAGAGAGAAGAATATTGAGATTGCGATTCTCACATTGCCGAAGAACAAGGCGAAGGATATGGCAGATATCCTGATCGAGAATGGTATCAAGGCAATCTGGAATTTTGCACATATCGATCTGGAGACTCCGGAGGATGTCATTGTAGAGAACGTACATCTTTCTGAGAGTCTGATGACGTTATCTTACAATCTCAGTCAATATCGTCAGGAACACGTGGAAGAGCAGCAATCATAACATGAGGACAGCAAGAGGCTGTTACCCGGCTCCTTAATGAAGGCGGCTGCGTAACAGCTTTTTGCTTTGTATCGTATATCGAGGAGATATCAGATGAAACGAATTGTAGGCGGATCGGAAATGAAAGCACTGGATGGCTGCACCATTACCGGAATGGGAGTTCCGTCCTGTGTGCTGATGGAACGGGCGGCACTGGCTGTTGTGGATGCAATGGAAGGACATTTTGCGGAAATGTCACAGAAACAGCGGATCTTGTGCGTCTGCGGAGGCGGGAACAACGGCGGAGACGGAGTCGCAATCGCCAGGATCCTGCATCTGCATGGATATAACGCGGAAATCTATATGCTCGGAAATCCGGATCACCGCACAAAGGAAACACGCCGCCAGCTTAAGATCGCAGAGAATTATCAGGTCCCTCTGGTGAATAACCTGGCAGCAGGAGAATATACTACTATAGTAGATGCCATCTTCGGCGTTGGGCTTGACCGCTCGATCGAAGGAAAATACAGAGAAGTCATTCAGGCTTTGAACGAGGTTTCTGCATGGAAAGTGGCGGTAGATCTGCCGTCCGGGGTATGCAGCAACACGGGCAGAGAGCTTGGAATCGCATTTCGTGCGGATCTGACGGTGACGTTTGCATTCTGTAAAACAGGCTTGTGTTTTTATCCAGGCAAAAATTTTGCGGGAAAAATTGTTGTAGCAGATGTCGGCATCTACGAGAATCCGGATCTTCCGACACAGAAAGCGGCACTTGAGAAAAAAGATCTCCAGAAGCTTCCTCTGCGCGCCGCGAATGGGAACAAGGGTACGTTTGGCAAGGTTCTTGTCGTTGCCGGAAGCAAAGGAATGTGCGGGGCAGCGTATCTCTGTGCAGAGGGCGCCTTCGCTGCCGGAGCCGGGATGGTCAAGATCCTGACGGATGAGGAGAATCGCATTCCACTGCAGACGCTTCTTCCGGAGGCGATGTTTGCAGATGATGCTGGCGGCAACGAAGCATGGGTTAATGCAATGCACTGGTGCGACATTGTGGTGATCGGACCAGGACTTGGACAGTCTGAGAAAAGTGCACGGAAAACAGAATTTTATCTTGCCCATGCGCAGAGAATGGGGAAACCTGTGATCATGGATGCGGATGGACTGAACCTGCTCTCGAAACATCCGGAGTGGAAGAAATATCTTCAGCACAGCCAGGTGATCTGTACGCCGCATCTTGGCGAGACGAGTCGGCTGAGTGAAAATTTTATGACTTCTAAAAATAGCGGATTGTTTTCAGAAGCAGCGGATCGGGCACTCTCCATACCGGAAATTCAGCAAAATCTCATTTGGACAGCATCGAATTTTGCAAGGGAAAATGGCGTGGTCTGTGTGCTCAAAGATGCAGTGACTGTTGTTGCAGATCCGAAGAGGGATTTTTGCTGGATCAATCAAAGCGGGAATCCAGGAATGGCGACTGCGGGAAGCGGGGATGTCCTGTCGGGGATCCTGGCAGGGGTTCTGTGTGCATTCCGTTCAGATCCGGAGAATACGGTGGATCTGGCAAAGCAGGCGGCTTTTGGCGTATTCCTTCACGGGCTGGCAGGAGATAAGGCTGTCGAGGAAAAAGGCACTTACGGAATGAAAGCCGGAGACATTGCGCGGGCAGCGGCGAAAGTTCTTAAAGACAGAGAAACTATGCAGGAACTCTGATAAGTTTCAAAAATCCAGATAAAAATAATTGCATTACGCAGTAAGGAGATAAAGATCATGAAAAAATTCGAAAGAGTAAAGGCCGTCGTATCCCTGGATGCGATCGCACATAACTTTGCAGAGATGAAGAAAAACATTGCCAAGGGTACCAAGATCGTTGCTGTCATCAAGGCAGACGGATATGGACATGGCGCAGAGGCGATCGCACGTCTGATCGAAGACTATGACTATATCTGGGGATTTGCAGTTGCGACACCGGAGGAAGCATTGCAGCTTCGTACCTTTGGTGTGAAAAAACCGATTCTGATCCTTGGAATCGTTTTTGAAGAATATTTCACACAAATGATCGCAAAGGAGATCCGTTTAACTGTCTGCACCTATGAGATGGCACAGAAACTTTCAGAAGAAGCGCAGCGTCAGGGAAGAGATGTACATATCCATATCGGTCTTGATACCGGTATGAGCCGTATTGGATTTGCAGACAGACAGGAAAGTGTCGAAGAGATCAAAAAGATCTCCCAGCTTCCAAATCTGAAGATCGAGGGAATGTTCACTCATTTTGCAAGAGCAGACGAGACAGACAGAAGCCCGGCGATCGACCAGCTTAACCGTTATCTGAATTTTGCAAAACTTCTGGAGGATGCAGGCATTCAGATCCCGATGAAGCACTGCTCTAACAGCGCAGGGATCATCCGTGTGCCGGAGGCAAACTTAAATGCAGTCCGTGCGGGTATTACGATCTATGGAATCTATCCTTCCAATGAAGTGGAGAGAGATATCGTGAAACTGATCCCGGCAATGGAACTCAAGAGCCATATTTCTTACATCAAAACCGTGGAACCGGGAGCGGCGTTCAGCTATGGCGGAACGTTTACTGCCAAGAAAGAAATGAAAGTCGCAACGATCCCGGTGGGATACGCAGACGGCTATCCGCGTTCTCTTTCCAATAAGGGATGGGTTCTGATCCACGGCAAAAAGGCACCGATCCTTGGAAGAGTCTGCATGGATCAGTTCATGGTAGATATCACAAAGATCCCGGACGCAAAGGCCGGAGATGAAGTGACTCTGATCGGAAAAGACGGCAAGGAGTTCATAAGCATTGAGAAGTTTGGTGATCTTTCCGGACGTTTTTCCTATGAATTTGCCTGTGATATCAGCAAACGAGTGCCGAGAGTCTACATCAAAGACGGCAAAGAATGGGGAGAGCTGACCTTCTTTAACTAGAAAACAGCGTAAAATACCACACATGTATACACGAGAAAAAAATGGAAATACTAATTTCTGAGAAAAAGAATGGAGCTGTCATAAACAGACAGTAACAGAAGAATCGGAGTGTGAATTGTGTGGTAATTAAAAGAGGGGATATCTTTTATGCAGATCTGCGGCCTGTGGTCGGAAGCGAGCAGGGCGGGATCCGTCCGGTGCTGATCATTCAGAATGATGTCGGCAACCGGCACAGCCCGACTGTGATCTGTGCAGCAATTACATCAAAGATGAACAAGGCGAAGCTGCCGACACATATAGAGATCGATGCGTCTGCGTATGGCATTGAGAGGGATTCGGTGATCCTTCTGGAACAACTGCGGACGATCGACAAGCGGAGACTCAAGGATAAAGTCTGTCATCTTGACCAGGCGATGCTTGATAAGGTGAACCATGCGCTGGAAATCAGCCTGGAGCTTACTTTTTGAGCAGTTATTCTTGACGAATCCGAAGGAAAGTGCTATATTTTATCAGTAATTATGCAGGTTTACCGGCTTTTTAGCAGGGTTTACAAAAAGATAAGAAACAAAAGGAGAACGAGAGAAATGTCAGGACATTCAAAATTTGCGAACATCAAGCATAAAAAAGAAAAAAATGATGCCAAAAAAGGTAAGATCTTTACCGTGATCGGTCGTGAAATCGTTATGGCAGTCAAAGCTGGCGGTTCGGATCCGAACAACAACAGCAAACTTCGTGATGTTATCGCGAAAGCAAAAGCAAACAACATGCCGAACGATACGATCGACCGTGGTATCAAGAAGGCAGCAGGTGCTGATTCTGCTGACAACTACGAGCATGCTACTTATGAAGGTTATGGTCCGAACGGTGTTGCGATCATCGTTGAGACTCTGACTGACAACAAGAACCGTACAGCAAGTAACGTAAGAAACGCTTTCACCAAGGGATATGGAAGCATCGGAACACAGGGATGTGTATCCTTCATGTTCGACCAGAAAGGTCAGATCATCATCGACAAAGAAGAGTGCGAGATGGATGCTGACGATCTGATGATGACTGCACTGGATGCAGGCGCAGAGGATTTCAGCGAAGAAGAAGACAGCTACGAAGTACTTACCGCTCCGGATGATTTCAGCGCAGTAAGAGAAGCACTGGAGCAGGCTGGCGTACCGATGCTTGAGGCACAGGTTGCCATGGTTCCACAGACATACGTAGAGCTTACAGACGAGAAGGATATCAAGAACCTTCAGAAGACTCTGGACCTCCTCGATGAAGATGATGACGTCACAGATGTCTGGACAAACTGGGACGAATGATCTCGTACAACGTATAAAAATCCATATGTTTACACAGAATACCTCCATGAACAATCACATGGAGGTATTTTTATGTCCGAAAAAAATGACGAAAAACAGAAAGAGCTTGACCGGAGAGAGCAGGAGAATAAAGAGATCAAAGAGACCGGAGAGGTGACGCTGGATCAGAACAGGAGAAATCATAAGATTGAACTTCTGACGATCATCGGTGAGGTGGAAGGGCACGATGCGGCTCCTTCGCAGAGCAAGACGACCAAGTATGAACATGTGCTGCCAAAACTTGCGATGATCGAGGATGATGAGGAGATCGAGGGCCTTCTGATCCTTCTGAACACGGTCGGCGGTGATGTGGAGGCAGGACTTGCGATCGCGGAGATGATCGCGTCTTTAAGTGTTCCTACCGTTTCTCTTGTACTCGGAGGCGGGCATTCCATCGGAGTTCCGATGGCTGTATCTGCGGATTATTCTTTTGTCGTGCCGAGTGCGACGATGGTCATCCATCCGGTCCGTTCCAGCGGCATGTTCATCGGCATTGCCCAGACGTACCGCAATATGGAAAAGATCCAGGACCGTATCACCAGTTTTATTGCTTCACATTCCAGAGCGTCACAGCGACGTCTCGAAGAATTGATGCTGGATACCAGTCAGCTTGTAAAAGATGTCGGAACGCTTCTGGAAGGGGAGGAAGCTGTAAGGGAGGGCCTGATCGATGAAGTTGGCGGAATCCGCGAAGCACTTGGGAAATTGCATCAGATGATAGAAGAAAAAAGAGGCTTAAAAGGGCTTTTTTTGTAAAAATACTATGAAAAAGCATGCATATTTAGTATGTTTTTGAATATTCCCCTTGTAACAGAAGCAATTTTAGCGTATTATTAATAGAGGATTGAATGAATATACGCTAGGAGGGGAACAATGTATAAGATTTTAAAAGCCGAAACACTGGCAGCCAAGATCCATCTCATGGTCGTACATGCACCGCGTGTAGCAAGCCATTGTCAGCCAGGACAGTTCATTATTGTTAAGATGGACGAGAAGGGTGAGAGAATTCCACTTACCATCTGCGATTACGATCGCGAAGAAGGAACTATTACCATCGTGTTCCAGGAAGTCGGAGCATCCACAATCAAGATGTCCGAATTAAAAGCAGGAGATTCTTTCCGTGACTTCGTAGGACCTCTGGGATGTCCTTCTGAGTTCGTTCATGAAGACATCGAAGAACTCAAGAAGAAAAAAATGGTATTCGTTGCCGGAGGTGTTGGTACAGCACCTGTTTACCCACAGGTAAAATGGCTCCATGAGCACGGAATCACCGCAGATGTGATCCTTGGCTCCAAGACTAAGGACATGGTGATTCTTGAGAAAGAACTTGCGGCTGTTTCCAACCTTTATGTTACAACAGACGACGGATCTTACGGCCGTTCCGGTATGGTAACCAAGACTCTCGAAGACCTTGTTACAAATGAAGGCAAGAGCTATGATGTCTGTGTTGCGATCGGACCGATGATCATGATGAAATTCGTCTGTCTCCTTACCAAGAAGCTTGGTATCCATACCATTGTCAGCATGAACCCGATCATGGTTGACGGAACAGGTATGTGCGGTGCCTGCCGTCTTCAGGTTGGCGATGAGATCAAATTTGCCTGCGTAGACGGACCGGAATTCGACGGACATCTCGTTGATTTCGATCAGGCTATGAAGAGAAGCCAGATGTACAAGACCGAAGAGGGACGTGCATTACTGAAGCTTCAGGAAGGCGATACCCACCACGGTGGATGCGGACAGTGCGGAGGTGACAAGTAATGGCAGATGCAAAAATGTTAAATAAAGTTCCTGTAAGAGAGCAGGATCCGAAGGTACGTGCAACAAACTTTGAAGAAGTTTGTCTTGGATACAATCAGGAAGAAGCAATGGAAGAAGCACAGAGATGCTTAGGCTGTAAGAAACCGAAATGTGTGGAAGGCTGTCCTGTATCCATTAATATTCCTGGATTTATTGAAGAGATCAAAGAGGGAAAGATCGAAGAGGCATACAAAGTAATCGGATTATCCTCCGCACTTCCGGCTATCTGTGGACGTGTATGTCCTCAGGAATCCCAGTGTGAGGGCAAATGTATCCGCGGAGTCAAAGGTGAAGCTGTTTCTATCGGTAAGCTGGAGAGATTTGTTGCTGATTATGCTCTGGAACATGATATCAAACCTGTTGGAGCAGAAGTTAAGAACGGACATAAAGTTGCAGTGATCGGTTCCGGTCCTTCCGGACTTACCTGTGCAGGTGATCTTGCAAAAGCTGGTTATGATGTAACTGTATTTGAAGCTCTTCATGAACTTGGCGGTGTTCTTGTTTACGGTATTCCGGAGTTCCGTCTTCCGAAACAGAAAGTTGTTAAGAAAGAGATCGAGAAAGTTAAAGAATTAGGTGTTAAATTCGAGACTAACGTAGTTATCGGTAAATCCACAACAATCGATCAGCTGATCGAGGATGAAGGATTTGAAGCTGTATTCATCGGTTCCGGTGCCGGACTTCCAATGTTCATGGGTATTCCGGGTGAGAATGCAAGCGGTGTATTCTCTGCCAACGAATATCTTACAAGAAGCAACCTGATGAAAGCTTTTGATGATTCTTATGATACACCGATCGCAGCAGGAAAGAAAGTAGCAGTTGTAGGCGGTGGTAATGTTGCTATGGATGCTGCCAGAACAGCTTTAAGACTTGGTGCTGAAGTACATATCGTATACAGAAGAAGTGAAGCAGAGCTTCCTGCACGAGCAGAGGAAGTTCATCACGCTAAGGAAGAGGGAATTATCTTTGATCTTCTTACCAATCCGAAGGAAATCCTTGTTGATGAGAGCGGACATGTAAACGGTATGAAGGTTGTTAAGATGGAACTCGGCGAGCCGGATGCTTCCGGAAGACGTCGTCCTGTAGAAATCCCAGGATCTGAGTATGACATGGATGTAGATACTGTTATCATGTCACTTGGTACTTCCCCGAACCCGCTGATCTCTTCTACAACCAAGGGACTTGAGATCAACAAGAGAAGATGTATCGTTGCTGAGGAAGAAACCGGTAAGACATCCAAAGACGGCGTATATGCCGGCGGTGATGCCGTTACAGGTGCAGCTACTGTTATCCTTGCCATGGGAGCAGGTAAAGCTGGAGCCAGAGGTATCGATGAATATCTCAAAAATAAATAATATTTAAATGCAGGAAATCCCGGTCAACTCCATGTTGAGCTGATCGGGATTTTTTTGTTTCACAAACAAATGTTTGGAAACTTGTAAGTTAAAAAAAAATATGTTATACTGACCAGTGTTGATGTGTCGCAACAGTAACAATAAGACACAGACTGTATGAAAAGAAAAGGAAAAGAGTATGACAGTTTTATATGTTATTTTATTAGCTATTGTACAGGGAATTACAGAGTTTCTTCCTGTAAGCAGTTTCGGACATCTCAGTATTCTTGAGAATTTTTTTGGAATGGATCATAATGCTGGTGTTTTGCTGGAAGCCATGCTGCATGTGGGTACTCTCGGTGCTGTGTTTATGACTTTTCAGAAGGATATCAGGCACATTCTTTACGAGATTCTGGACATGACCATGGATATCGTAGGAAATTTTCATTTGTATTTCTACAACAAAAGAACCGGCAAGCAGCTTCATTATGCCAGAATCATCAGCAATACATATCGTAAGTTTGTCGTGCTGCTTCTTGTTTCCATGATCCCGACGATGTTTCTGGGATATACGTCAAGGAGACTGGTTGTGCTGGTCGCAGATTCCACTCTGGTTTCAAGTGCAGGACTTCTGATCACAGGAATTGTCCTGCTTGTGATCGACCTCAGCCGGGCAGGCGGTACGAAGGCTGCCAAGGATGCAAGTCTTTCTAATGCAATGTGGATTGGAATCAGCCAGGGACTTTCTGTCTTTCCGGGACTTTCCAGAAGTGGTCTGACGATCAGTGCAGGACTGATGAGCGGGTTCAGCCGTACTTTTGCAGTGAAATATTCTTATATTTTATCTATTCCGGCAATTCTGGGATCACTGGTTATGGAACTGGGACAGTTTGGTTCGCCTGCTATGACAGTAGGGCTTGGTTTTACTTATGTACTCGGAATGGTTATTTCAGGTATTGTGGCATCTTTTGTGATCCGTTATTGTCTGAAGCTTGTTCAGAAAGGCAGATTTCGTGGATTTGCTATTTATTGTTTTGTGATCGGTTTTGTGACACTGATCATGAATTATGTGGTTACTATTCACAGGTAGTATCCCGCGAGGCGTTTTGCCATGAATATGGCAAAAT